>OAPQ01000013.1_pt1 | contig 23957 bp, 23 predicted proteins | sample 1498871 | NCBI WGS metagenome assembly OAPQ01 (sample SAMEA3275646, study PRJEB22092) | marine metagenome | biome: ENVO: 01000023; feature: ENVO: 00002042; material: ENVO: 00002149 | collected 2014-06-21T11:10:00+00 | depth 0 m
TCTACAAGTCCGGGAACAGTCTCACCACTGGCTTTGTTGTATAATAACATAGCTTGAGAAACTTCTTCTTTTGACCTAGTGCCATTTGCTGTTACTTGGTCAAGACTGCCGATGTTATATGCAAAACTAGTCATTGCTTGGCGTTCAGCTGGTGTCCAATTATAAGTACTGTCGTACTTGTCAACACTCGCTTCGTATTTGCCGAGTTGTTGCTGTAACATAGTTCTTGCCTCACTGCGTGATACTGTGACGTTAGGTGGGTTATTTCTATCTCTACTACCAGCATATGACCCATAACCAACAGACCATTGTCCGTGATCCCAATATGGGGTAGCACTGTATCCTTCGTATTGTGCAATTAAATCAACAGTGTTTGTCATTTTATCTCATCTTATCTATGTTTGTTCTACTTGGAACATATATCTTTTTTCCAGCAGTAAAGTCATCAATAGGATCAATGATATCATCTGGGTTACGTTGCGCAAATATCCACCAATACTTAGCAGTACCATACTTTTCAAAACTGAATAAGTCAGGACGTTTGTCAAACTGTTGTGGAATAGAAACATATTCGTCAAGTGGATCTCTAAACAAGTTGCGCTTTGTCTGAATGTCAAGTACTCTACCATATAGTATACTTGTCTTGCTCCAAGGTGAATGTGACTTATACATAACCTTTACTCCTTAATCCACCACTCAAATAACTTCCAATTGTAAAGTTTTCTCTTACATTCTTTGGAGAGTATGTAGTTGTCATACTCAAAACAAAAGTACTCGTTACTGGTAGTCTAAAATCGTCTACTTCAATGTAATCAACATCTGCATCTAGGTTGTATGTGAAATCTCTGATAAGTACTGGTACATTCTTATAAACACCATGCGCTGTAAATCGTAGAACAGGCGGCGGGAGTCCTTTATCAGGATCGTTTTTACCAAAGTTCATTTTCATTGCACCACGAAAGTATTGCATCCCAGCTAGAATGTGTCGTGCTTGGTCTTCGTTTTCAATTACAATCGGTGCCGCTAGTGTAAGTTCTGTATTAGCAGACATTTCAAACGCACGTTGCTGAAAGTTTGAATGTGCAGGATCGTAAGAACTATAATTAGCACTTGAAATACTTGTTACAGTCGGAGTGTATGGGAAGTTAAAGGTAGTCATACCTGAGCTACCAAGTCTCCCACTCGGATCTGTGATAAAAACATTCTGTGTAGATGCATATGGATTAGACATCATAATCTCCTAGATATTGTTATCAGTATTTATCGTTGAATAATATACGCACTTAACACTTGACAATGCATTATTTAGGATGTATAATATTATTAATATTTAGGAGAATACCATAATGGCTCGTAGAGTACAAAAATATTTAAACAATAAAGATATGCTGAAACAGATCCATATCTCTAAATCAAATTTCTCGTGGTTCGAAGACCGAGATACACATCATCAGTTTGATGTTATCATTGATAATGTTGCTGGCGAATTAGACGTTGCCGCTGAAATCCGTGAACTAGAAGCAGTAGCACGTGAAAATCGTGCAAATCGTATTCAAAAAGAAGCATGGGATTTGAACACAGACAAGAAGATGAAGCAAGCTAACTTCGCTGTAGACCATGATTCATTTGCACAAGACGAACTTGTATTTCGTGTTATGACGTTTGAACATATTCCAGATGAACCAGGTCGTAAAGCAAATCCAAAGACTGTTGCAGATCATAAAGTGAAACTTCCGTTCCCGCCATTCAAGCACTATGTGATTGATGGAAATGATATTCGTGAAGTTGGTATCTCACACTTTAATAAAAAAACTAAAGAGTTTGATATCATTACTGGTCGTGTAACAGCAACACTTGCTAACATGTACATCAAACTAGTAGAGCGTTATTCACAACGTGCTAACTGGCGCGGTTACACATACATTGATGAAATGCGCGGACAAGCATTGTTACAATTGACACAGATTGGCCTACAGTTTAATGAAGCTAAATCAGACAATCCGTTTGCGTATTATACTGCGGCAGTTAATAACTCATTCACTAGAGTACTAAACATTGAAAAGAAAAATCAAGGTATCCGTGATGACTTGTTAGAAAATAGCGGACAAGCTCCATCATGGACACGTCAACTTGAGCATGAAATGAAATCTAGTGAGCGTTGGCAGAAAGTCATTAAGACTAAAATTACAGACGCTTCTATCCCAACTGAAACAATCAAAGAGATTTATGCAGACGATGACTAATCTATTCAACAAACTTGCGTTCTTTACAGACATACATTACGGTATGAGAAACAATGCACGACTTCATAATGAAGACTGTAGTGCATTTGTGGACTGGTTCATTGAACAAGCTAAAGCTAAAGGATGCGAAACATGTATCTTTGGTGGCGATTGGCACCATAATCGTGCAAGTTTGAATATTTCTACTATGAAATATAGTCTTGAAGGTCTACGTAAACTAAGCAAAGCATTTGACAAGGTGTATATGATTAAGGGAAATCACGATTTGTTTTATCGTGAAAGCCGAGAAATCAGTAGTATAGAATTTGCTAAAGAATTTGATAACATCATCCTTGTAGAAGATACAATGATTGAAGGTGATGTTGCACTTGTCAGTTGGCTAGTAGGAGATGAATGGAAGAAGGTTCCAAAGATTAAATCAAAATACATGTTTGGTCATTATGAACTTCCGACATTTAAGCTGAATGCTATGGTAGAAATGCCAGACCACGGTGGACTTAAAATGAATATGTTTAAGCACCAAGACTATGTGTTCACTGGACACTTTCATACTAGACAAGTCAAAGGAAACGTTATCTACACAGGTAACGCATTCCCACACAACTTTTCAGATGCGTGGGACGATGAACGAGGCTGGATGTATCTAGAGTGGGACAAAGAACCTGAATTCTTTGCTTGGCCAGATGCTCCTAAATATAAAACTATCCGTCTATCTCAGTTGCTAGATGATCCAGCCAAGTTCTTACTTCCAAAAACAACAGCGAAGATTTCACTAGATATTGATATCTCATATGAAGAAGCAAACTTCATAAAAGATACATTCATTGAAACATATGATTTACGAGATTTAACTCTCGTTCCTGTTAAGAATGATGAACATACCGAAGACGTTGGTGCTGAAATTCACTTTGAAACAATAGATCAAATTGTTGTTGCACAGTTATCAGCACTAGACGGAACGTATGATAGAAACGTATTGATTGAAATATACAACAACCTTTAAAAGAGATTATTATGAAGAAAATTTTGATTACCGGTAACAGAGATTACGGTCTTTGTCAAGCCATATGCAACATGTTTGATGACAATGGTTATGTGTACGAATGTGCAAGTCGCGCAACAGGGTGGAGTTTAGATAAGAATGAAGATCAGGTACGACTTGCAAATCACTATGTATTGAATGGTTTTAATGTATTCATTAACAACTCTGCTATGTGGAAATTCCATCAAATTATGATTGCTGAACAAATGTATAATGCAGCAAATATAGCACAAGTTAAATCACAGTTCATTCATATGGGATCAACTGCTGATACAGGTGTACGTGGTAGAACTTGGAGATACCCAACTGAAAAGAAAGCGTTGCGTGATTACAACCGTGATTTGACATATATGACGATGGGCGGTTCTAATATCAAAACAACCTGCTTATCACCAGGTAGTTTAACAACACCAAGTGTAATGAAAAAACACCCGGACCGGGCTTTAATCGATGTTGAATACATCGCAGAGATAATTTTATGGTTGCTTAATCAACCAGAATATGTTAATATTAATGAAATTAGTTTAGATCCAGTGCAAGCTGGTGCATTCGCAAGAGAGAGGTAAGTTGTTTGCTAAAACTAAAGAATATAACAATCCGAAACTTTATGAGTGTCGGCAACGTCACTCAAGCCATTGATTTAGAACGAGATTCGCTATCACTAGTATTAGGTAATAACCTAGACTTGGGTGGTGATGGTTCTCGTAATGGCACTGGTAAGACTACTCTTATTAATGCGCTATCGTATGCTCTATATGGTAACGCGCTTACGAATATCAAAAAGAATAACCTAATCAATAAGACTAACGGCAAAGGCATGTTAGTTACTTCCGATTTTGAATACAACGGCAATGAGTATCGTATTGAACGAGGTCGCTCTCCTAATGTTTTTAGATTGATGCGAGATGGCATTGATATCAACGAAACACAGGACGAAGCGCAAGGTGAAATGCGACAAACACAAATCGAGGTTGATTCCATTATTGGTATTTCACACAATATGTTCAAACACATTGTTGCGTTGAATACTTATACTGATCCATTTCTATCAATGCGACCTAATGATCAACGTGAAATTATTGAAGAACTTCTTGGTATCACTGAACTTTCTAGAAAAGCAGATAACTTAAAAGATGAAGTTAAAGCTACTAAGGAACAAATCAAAGACGAAGAATATCGTTTGAAAGCTATCGAAGATGCTAACTCACGTATTCTAAAATCTATTAAAGATATTGAACGTAGACAACGTATCTGGACTGAAAAGCATGATAGTGAGGTTAACACATTATCATCTGCACTTGACTCGCTTTCTCATATCAACATTGATGAAGAAATTAAGAACCAAGCTCTACTCTCAGAATATAACGAAAAGAAAACTCGTTTAGATGAAGCTGTACGTTGGATTAACAGTATCGAAGCAGATGATACAAAACAAGAAAAAGTTATCTCTAAACTTGAAAACGAAATCAAGTTACTAAAAGAACACACTTGCTATGCTTGCGGTCAAGAAATGCACGATGATAAACAAGAAAGTATCCTCTCTGCAAAAGAAGAACAGAAAAAAGAAGCAGCAATGCAAATCTTATCTAATAGTTCTCAATTAACTGAACACTTGGATGTGGTAAATAGCATTGGTGAACTTGGTGATAAGCCTGTAGTGTTCTACGATTCAGTTAACGATGCATATGAGCATCAAAACTCAGTTCGTCTATTAGAAGAACAGATTGAACAGAAGAAAAAAGCAGAAGACCCGTATGAGGATCAGATTAAAGAAATGCGTGAAAGTTCACTTGAAGAACTTGATTACTCACACATGAATACCCTTATATCTTTCCGTGAACATCAGGACTTCTTAATGAAACTACTGACTAATAAAGATAGTTTCATCCGCAAAAAGATTATTGACCAGAACTTGTCATTCTTGAACAAGAGACTAGAACGTTATCTAGATAAACTTGGTCTACCACATGAAGTTAAGTTCCAAAGTGACTTAACTGTAGAAATCACAGAACTAGGCAGAGACTTAGACTTTGATAACCTATCACGCGGAGAACGTAACAGACTTATTCTTGGATTAAGCTGGGCGTTCCGTGATATCTTTGAATCACTCTATTCAACAATCAACTGTATGTTCGTTGACGAATTGATTGATTCGGGTATGGACACTAATGGTGTCGAAGCATCACTTGCAATTCTAAAGAAAATGGTACGAGACAGTGGACGTTCAGTCTTCTTAGTTTCACACCGTGATGAACTTCAAGGACGTGTTAGTGATGTATTGAATGTAGTAAAAGAAAATGGGTTCACTACATTCGCACAAGAAACAGAGACACTAGAACCCGGTGTTGAATTAGATTTAGTCATTTAGGAGATTATTATGACAATTAACGAACAGATTGAAGAACAAATGGCGGTTTACTTGAAAGAGTCAGAAGCATTCGAAACTAAGGGTGTAAAAGCTGCCGCAGCCCGTGCAAGAAAAGCATTAGGCGAACTTGGTAAACTTACAAAAGCGCGCCGTGCAGAAATTCAAGAAAAAAAGAACAATATGTAATTTAACACTTGACATGTGGTGTTGAAACTGCTATATTAGTATTAATAAAGAAGTGAAGTGTCTCCTCTCAACCTCTCTCAACTATCGGATCTTCTTTATTGTTTCAACACAGAGCATGAAACAACCCGGTGCATCTCTGATGCATCGGGTTGTTTAATAGAAGGGATAAAGATTATGAGTGTAACAGGAAATCTACCAAGAAAGACCGACGAAGAAACTGATGAAATGAAAAAAGAAATAGAAAAGTTTCTTAAAAAAGGCGGCAAGATTAAAAAGATCGAAGAAGGCGAATTCACAGAAGCAAAGGATATGAAATACAAATTTCGTAAGCCAGCTTTTCCGAAAAAGAAAAAAGAAGACTAGCTAAATACTCGTATGGTAAGTACGAGTAAGTTTCTAGAATGGGCACAAATGGTTACCGGTTGTACGGCGGCTTTGATAGTGTCATTAAACATTGGGGACACATGGGTCTTTTGGGCTATGTGTCTTTTTTTCGTTAAAGATAGTATGATGGGGATGTTTGCGTATATAAACAAATACCCAGGTATTATTATGAGTAGTGCAATATACGTACCAATAGATGTTATTGGTATTTACAGATGGTGGTTATTTTGAACTGGATTCAAATAGATAAGCAAATTATAAGCATGATGCGTGTAATCGATGACAAAGATAAACTTTATGAAGACGTAAAGCAAGTATTCAAGTGGAATGACTCACAAGTTGAAGCCGCTGTAGGTCCATTAATCAAACGATGGAACTGGTATGATATGCACACAGATCAAAAGCCAGCGAAAAAGAAACGTGTTACTAAAGCTAAAACCACAAAAAAAGCCCCTGCTAAAAAAGCAAGAGCCACTAAGAAGAAATCATAACTTCTTTCTATAATTTTCCAAATATTCAGTAAGAACTTTTGAACTACCTATTCGAACATTGATGATACCGTTATAGTATTCATCTGTTTCTAATACACGGCGTTCGAACTGTTCCCGTGCCTCCATATAACTTAAAGCACCACGACTCGGACAGTAGTGTAGTATCTCCCTAGAAAACTTATCTTCTCCTAGTTCTGCAACATCTGCATTAAGATGGTCAGAAGAACCCCAATACGTACGCCAATCGCTTTCTTTAAACCCACGTCTTTTATTCTTTCGCCCCTTTAGAGGTGGCTTTGTGGTTTTAAACTTCGCTAATTTCTTACCTACATATTTTCTGTTATTTGTAAGATTTGTAATCAGATACACAAATCCCTCAACATCATCCGGTAATTCATTAACTATTTCGTTATTATATGTCCATTCACTCATTATGTATTGTTTATGTCCTTAAAGGTCTAAAGACCTAATACTTTCATAAATCTCATTTCGCTTTCGCTCAACCGATTTAATCAGTATTTCTATTAATAGATTATAATATAATATCATTATGGTTATATTATTAATCTTATTTATATATGCCTGCGGCTGAGCCACAATTGCCCTGTTGCCAGGACAACTGCAAAAAATTATGGATACATGCCATAGCTTCATCGCCTCTGTTTATGAGCTAGTAGCCAGAAACTACGGGGTCGGTTGGCGATTCCCCCTTCACTCAGTACTGCGTCTTTCGACCCAACGGCATCACAATAAATCCAAACAGACGGAGTATATTGTAATCGATAGTGCTATAGTAGCCTATCAGCGGTTATAAAATTGTAAACTGGTCAACCACGCACCTTTAGAGCCGTGGCTGTTGTAATTAGAATACTTGTATGTGTGGTTAACGAGAAGATTGCAGGAATTCATCCCTACTAGTCCAACGGCAACAGTATCTTTAAATACTGGCAGATTCAATCCCGAGTTGGCAACCCAACTAACAGTTCCACTATGTATGATATATTAGCATTTGTCATTGTGTATTAGCCTCATGTGCTATGTGTTAGTTTTATATTAGCTTTGTATTAGTTTTCAATAGAGCCTGAGTTATTTATATTAGCATTAGAGTATTGGCACACCGGCCTGTTTACTCATTTCATAGTTGTCTTTTATAATATCATTAATATGAGCAATGTGCCCAACTGGCATATCATGGAGTTCAGAAATACTTACCCCACCTCTCATATACCAAGTTAACTTTAACATGTTTTTGTGTATGTTGTCAAGCTCTTTTTTGTAATTTTCTGTTTTTTCTTGAATTTGTGCTGGTGTTGCTGTAATTAACCAGCTGTGAAAAAATTTACAGGGTTGACCTCCAGAGCAACCTCGCCTTTATGTTCACATTCTGGGCAAACAAACTCAAATGTTGTTGCATCCTTAGGTTTTTTAGACAGTTCTTTGACTTTTTTATCAATTTCATCTACAACTTTTGTTGGGATGTTACTAAGAAACTCCATAATAGAATCATAATCGTTTACGTTTCCTTCTGGTGTTTCAATATAACTGATTGTATTTGCTAACAAATCTACATTATGTTCAGCGATTTTCCTGAAACTGCCATAGAATCGTCTTGCTAGTTCTGCCTCATCAGTTTCCTCATCGTCTTCATTCGCTACGCTATTCTGAATGTGTTGAACGATTCGTTTTTGTTCGACATCGATTAGTGCTAGGCGTGTGATAGCTTCTACACTCGGCGGACGAATATGAATTTTAACTTCATTGAATTCAACTGGTGCAACATGTTCGATATCTGGGAACTTGTTCAAGATATAATTTATATCAATATTGAAGTCACTAACTTCTTCACAATTTGTACATTTGTGCGCATGTGTTAGTTCACGTCCATATGTTGCATATTGAATAGCAAGATACAATGCTTCCATATCAATGTTACACATTGTTCTGGGGTTTGGAATATCTGGACAGCAACTTTTTGCGATATTGATTAATGCTTCCCCATTAAGAAGTTCGTCTGGGTTCTTCATAGTAATTTCATCTACTGCGGTCATTGGTAATACGCCAACTTCTTCTAGTAGTGTGGTGCCCCATTCTGGATTAAATTTACCGCCTGTCGGTAGTTTTATATAAATCCCTGGTTTTCTGAAATACTTTGCTAGTGGGTTTGTGTTCATTTTTTCGCCTCTTGATAAATACAACGATACATTCTATTTATGTTCATAGTTATTTACTCTAATATAAACTACGAATATAACTGAAAAGAGAGAGATTGATATGGCAGAAGACGTAATTATTCAGGGTTTTGGTAATGACCGAAGTTTTCCAGACTTTGCTACCGAAGCAACGCAAAAAGGAATTATGCAAGAAGCAGGCAAGCATAGTAATGCCTTTGCTCAAATGGTACGACTACTTAGTGCGCAAGCTGCTGGACAAAAAATCTCTCAAGGTGAATACAAAGAAATACAGCGAGAGTTACGCAATAATAGAAAAGCTACAGACGCACTTAAAAAGCAAAACGATAATAACGATAAGAAAAGTAAAAAGCAAGACGATAACGCATTAGAAGAAGATAAGAAACAAACAAGTATTTTCAAGAAACTTCTAATCGCCTCTGTTGAACGTACTCAACTTTCCGCAAAACAGTTTCGTGAAGAAATAAAGAACGATAAGAAAATGCAAGAATTGATGAAAGAAGGAATGTCTTCTGATTCTGCTGGCATTATGGCAAAGTTGGAAGGCTTTGGTGTAGCACTTAAAGGTGTAGGTAAACTTGCTGGGCCACTTGCTACCGCTGTTACCGGTGTTGCCTCCGCAGTAACTGGTATCAATGCGTATATGAAAGCACAAGCACAAGATAGGTTTAATTTTGCACAAGAGCTAAGACAAAGTGGACTTGCTGCAGGACTATCATCTTCGCAAGCGAGTTTAACCTCATTCGCCTCAACAGTTAGAGAAAATAACTTTACTCTTGGAGAAGCCGCAGAGTTTACACAACGTTTTGCAAACTCAGTCGGTGTACTTGGTGTAAAAAGTTCTCTTGAATTTGTAAACTCACTTGCATATGCAGGTGAAGGTGGCGCTGATATGATGCGTAGGTTTGGTATGGAGTTTGGTGAAGTAGCGAATGTGGCAGGTACATACCTTGATAGTGTTCGCAACCTTGGTATGCTTGACAGAATGAACGGTCAACAGTTACGTACTAACATGGACGACTTCATGAGTACTGTAGTATCTACATCTAATGTTATGAAAATTAATATGGAAGATGCTGCAAAGATGATTGCTGATACACTTGGAAGAACAGACATTGCTTCATTACTTGCTACTATGGATCCGCAGAGAGCGGCGCAAGTACAAGAAGTCGTTGGTATGGCAGGTGGCATGGATAGTCCATTGGGCGAAGCACTGGCTATGAGACTTGCTGCAGGATCACAGGGCGAATTTCAGATGACATCACAGTATGCAGATTTAATGTCAAGTCCAATTACTGCATCTATTATGCCACTAGTTGAGCAACTTGCAACATCAACTGAACAAGGTGGGGTAAGTGGTTTCCAAAGTGCATTAGCAGGATCACGAAGCGATTTTCAGGCAGCGATAGATAGTACCAGCAGAGAACTATTGTTAAGTGGTGACCAAATTGGACAAGCAATGATTGCATCATTTGCTAAGTTGTTAGGTACGGTAGAAGATGCAAATGCAGGGTTCACCACATTATCAGGTGATGATAAAGCAGTTCTTGGATCAATAGAAGCAAGTAGACAATTTGAGTTAGCACTCCAAGGAGTTAATAATGCATTTATTGAGAATGCCGACTTAGAACAGAATTTAGGTAAACTCAATACAGCTAATGTACAGCTTGCAGGAGAAATAGAAGGCGCTGGTACAGCAATTGCACAGCATGCCGATATATTAACTGGAGCTACTACTGGGCTACAAGCACTTGTGACTGATCTAGCTTCTGGTGTTGTAGGTTTAGCTGGTGATGGTTTAGGATTTCTAAGTAAAGACAGTGCAGAATCATTAGCGAATGTTAAGCGAATGAGACAAGTTGTTGAACAAACATTTGGTGCAACAAGTTTAGAAGCTATTTCTGCGCCAGTATTAGAACGATTAAACAAAGTCGAAGAAGCACAGCAAAACTATCAATTAGATCCTTCTAAAATAAATGAAATAAGATTACAAAATTCACAAAGTGATTTATTTGATGCAATAGACAAACTTAGTGAAACTAATCCAGAACAAGCACAGTCACTACTCAGAGGGTCAGGTCTAGAAAACTTCGTAAGAGCGGGCGAGATAGTAGATTATAACCCTGACATTTTAGAACAGCAGGGCATTGAACTTGGTAATATTCGCGGCCATGAACTTGGATTAGATCGAAATACCGAGGGTTATCAACTACTTGGCGGTGGAACAATGCGTACTGAAAAATATACCGCAGATGCATTACTATCAAACATACTGCAAAATGGAAACAATCCATTGGGTACTGATTTCACAAGAGATGCGTTTAATCAATTGTTGACTGGAAATGGTTCAGGTTTGTTAGATACTATTGGGTTTGAACGTGAAGGCGATTCATTTACTGCCGAAGAAAGACAAATGATTGTGTCACTTACTACACAATTGGGCGAGAAAAAACTAATAGATGATGAAACATTAAATAAACTTATTACTTCAATAGGTGAAGATTCTGGTAGAAGTGCGTTTGATTGGGCAGGTGCATCCGAAGAAGACAGAGTACAACAGAGAGCATTACAAGCTACTATGAATCAACTACTACAAGCGTTAACTAGTAATTAAAAGAGTTGACATGTACTCAAAAACATGTTAATATAAAAAATACAGGATATAAAAATGGCAACTTGGAAAAAATACTTTAAAACATATGATGGTCTCCCACAACGAGACACGTCATCGTCTAATCAAGGATCGGAAGCATCCAATAAGCGTTATAGCAGTTGGTTACCTGAAGTTTATCAGGGACAACCAAACCGTGTGCAACGTTATGGACAGTACGACCAAATGGACTTAGATAGTGAAGTGAATGCGGCATTAGACATCATTGCAGAGTTCTCAACACTGCAAGATGAAAACTCTAGATTGCCATTTAAGTTCGACTTCCCAGAAGATCCAACTGAATCTGAGAATGATGTTCTACAGCGTACACTGCGACAGTGGTGTTCAGTTAACGAAATGAACAAACGTGTTTTCCGTATCTTCCGAAATGCCATTAAGTACGGTGACCAAATCTTTGTTCGTGATCCAGAAACATATAAACTATTTTGGGTTGATCCTGCCAAAGTAGATAAAGTAGTTGTCAACGAAGGTAAAGGCAAAAAAGTAGAAGCATACTATATCAAAGATATTGATATTAATATGGAAAGTATGAATATCACTGCCGATGCAAACAAACTTACACAAACAGGTACAGGCGCATCAGGTATGCCTAACTTGAATAGTAATACTACTCAAGGTTATACTGGTGGTTCGGCAGGCGGCTCACGTTTTGCAAACGACCAATCATCTACCCCAGTAGATGCGGCACACGTTATTCATATTTCATTGAATGAAGGTATCGATGGCTTCTGGCCTTTTGGTACTTCTATTCTTGAACCAATCTTTAAAGTATATAAACAAAAAGAACTACTAGAAGACGCTATTCTAATATATCGTGTACAACGTGCGCCAGAACGTAGAGTGTTCTATATTGATGTTGGTAACATGCCAACACACAAAGCACGTGCGCACCTAGAGCGTATTAAGAATGAAATTCACCAAAGACGCATTCCAAGTAAGACTGGTGGCGGACAAACTGTTACTGATAGTGCTTACAATCCACTATCAATTATGGAAGACTACTTCTTTGCACAAACAGCGGAAGGTCGTGGTTCGAAAGTTGAAACACTACCAGGCGGCGAGAACTTAGGACAAATCGATGATTTGAAATACTTCAATGACAAGCTATTACGTGGTTTGCGTGTTCCAGCTTCATACTTAGGTGGTATGGACGATGGCGGCGCAACAGTTAATGATGGTCGTGTAGGTACAGCAATGATTGCTGAATTTAGATTTACCAAATTCTGTGAACGTTTACAAGCACTTATCGTTGAACAACTAGACAATGAGTTTAAGATGTTCTGTAAAAATCGTGGTGTACAAGTAGAAAGTTCACGCTTTTCATTGCAATTCAATACTCCTCAGAACTTCGGCAAGTTCCGTCAAGCAGAAGTAGACCAAGTTGCAATGAATGTATTCTCAAGTATTGAGGGTGCAGATTATATTAGTAAGCGTTTTGCACTACAGCGTTTCTTAGGTCTAACAGAAGACGAAATTCTTGAAAATGAAAAGCTATGGCGTCAAGAAAACGGCGACACAGATGAACTTGCAGGAGCAAGTGACAATCTTAAAGGTGTCGGGGCAGCTCCTGCTCCTGATGACTTGGGCGGTGAAGATGATTTCGACTTCGATGAAACTGACCAAGATGAAACAGATGACGGTTCACCGATCTCTGGGGCAGAAAACGCAGAAACAGACGAAGAAGTATAAATACTACTATGAGATATTCAGACTTAACAGAAAACTATTCTCCTGACGAGGATAATCATAATAGTAGAGAGATAGATGATACCCGTAAGGATCGTCTAACTCTTGTCCACCTAGCAAAGTTGCGTAAAATACGTGAGTATCGTAAGTACCAAGAAGGTGTTAAATCACAGCAGGTACAACGCCAATACAAAGGCTCAGGTGGTGAAGGCGCCGGCGATATGGAGCTTTAATTCATATTAAGTAGTAAGTTTTACTATATACGTCACATACTAAATATCTCTACGACAATGAAACGGCTCAAAAGTAGCCGTTTTTTTGCATTTCCCTATTATACACTATCTTTACCTATAAATACTTTTGAAACAAAGAGTGTTTCTACAACCGCCACAGAAAGCAGTGGCTTTTTAGATAAGGAGACATTAATATGTCAAGCAAGCTAGAACAAGTACTAGAACTTCTTATCAACGAGGAGCGTGAAGCAGCGGAAGAGCTACTGCACGATTTTATCGTAGAAAATGCTCGTCAGATCCACGAGGAACTACTGAACGAAAGTGACGAAGTAGTAGAAGAAGAACTTGAGGAACTAGACGAGTCAGACGATATCGTTGAGCTAGAAGACGAAGCATCAGAACTAGAAGATGATGCATCAGAAATCGAAAACGAAGAATTCTATGACGAAGACGAAATGGAAGATGACGAAGCAATCGATGATCTAGAAATGGATGACGATGCGGAAGCAGAAGACGAAGGCGTTGAAGCACGTGTAGATGACCTAGAGTCAGCACTTGCAGAGCTAGAAGCAGAATTCGAAAAAATTATGTCAGGTGAAGACGATGACATGGAAGATGAAGCAGACGATATGGATGCGGAAGACGAAATGGAAGAGTCATTTGAACTAGAACTAGACGAGTCAGAAGACGAAGACCTAGAAGAAGGTGAAGAACTTGACCTAGAAGAATCAGAAGATGACGCAGAAGAAGATGAAGACCTAAATGAGTACGTAACTCCAGTGTCAGCATCAGCAGGCGACAACGGTGATAACACATCATCAACAGTTAATGCAAATCCAAAGCGCCCAGGCGATGATTCAAATGCAGCACCAGTAAAAGCGAATGATGGTAACACATCAGGCGGCAAAGGTGAAGCACCGAAAGATATGGGTACAAAGAATGTAAACGTATCAGGTAACTCAAAATCACCAGCAATGTCAAATCAAGCGGCAAAGCCAGGTGATAACGGCGTGAATAACAAGTCAATCACATCGTAAACTAAATTCTATTTGGAGAAACCAATGACCGTTCTTATTGAAAGATTTTCACACAGTCAAGCAGGCGTTAAAACCCGCATTGTCGAAGGTGAAGACGGTGGAAAAAACATGTTTATGGAAGGTATCTTCGTCCAAGGTGGCGTTAAGAATGCTAACCAGCGTGTTTACCCGGTTTCAGAAATCTCAAGAGCAGTAGAAAGCGTTCAGAAAAAAATCTCTGAAGGCTTCCCTGTTCTAGGTGAATGTGATCATCCACCAGAATTAACAGTTAACGTTGACCGTGTGTCACATATTATTGAAAATATGTGGATGGACGGACCGAACGGCTATGGTAAACTTAAAATTGTTCCTACACCAATGGGCAACATCATCAGAACACTAATCGAATCAGGCGCTACTTTAGGTGTCTCGTCTCGTGGTTCAGGTGAAGTTGGCAATGATGGTAACGTGAGTAACTTTGAGATTGTAACTGTAGATATCGTAGCTCAGCCTAGTGCTCCAGAAGCATATCCAAAGGCCATCTACGAAGGATTAATGAACATGAAGGGCGGCTATCAAACTTGGCAGCTTGCACAAAGTGTTCAAAACGACAAGGCGGCACAGAAGTACTTGTCAGAAGAAATAGTAAAGTTCATTCGTGAACTTAAACTGTAAACAGGAGAAGCAACAATGGCAACAGAAATCCTTGCTAACCTTCTAGAGTCCGGCGCACTAAGCGAAGAAGCTGGTGCGGCTATTAAAGAGGCTATGGAAGCAAAACTAAATGAAGCAAGAGAGGAAATTACAGCCGAGTTGCGTGAAGAATTCGCACAAAAGTTTGAACATGACAAAGGTGTTATCGTTGAAGCAATGGATAATATGCTAACTACAGCAATCCAAGCTGAGATGACTGAGTTTAAGTCAGACCGTGAATCTCTAATCGCAGAACGAGTTGCGTATAAGAAAGCAATTTCTGAACACGCTAAAATCCTTGAAAAATTCATTACTTCTCAACTTGCAGCAGAAGTTAAGGAACTACAAGCTGACCGTGCAAAAGTAGCTGAAAATCTAGAAACGACAAAATCGTTTGTAGTGAAGCAACTTTCACGTGAACTTGCAGAATTCCATAACGACAAGCGTGAATTAGTAGAAACTAAAGTACGCATGGTAGCAGAAGGCAAACAACTTCTTAACAAAACAAAAGAATCATTTGTCAAGCGTTCAGCAGAGCTAGTAGAGAACACAATCTCTAATGCTCTACGTTCAGAAATCGCAATGCTTAAAGAGGACATCACAGCGGCTAAAGAAAACGAATTTGGTCGTAAGTTGTTTGAAGCATTCGCAGGTGAATTCATGTCATCACAATTAAATGAAGGCACAGAAGTAGCTAAAGTGAACAAAAAGCTAGACGAGACTGCTAACAAAGTTGCAGAATTAGAAGCAGTGATTACTGCTAAAGAAGCAGATATTGCTACAGCGCAAAAAGCAAAGCGCGTAATGGAAGATCGTATGAATCGCAAAGCGAAACTAGACGAACTACTATCACCACTTGCTGGTCAAAAGCGTGAAGTAATGTCAGACTTACTTGAATCAGTGAAAACAACTAATTTAAAAACAGCTTTTAAGAAATATCTACCAGCTGTTTTAAATGAATCAGTTTCAGCGCAAGCGGAAACAAAAACCCTAACAGAAAGCAAAGTTACAGAACACACTGGTGACCGCGTTGTAAAAGAAACAACACAGTCAACAGGTGACGATGCTGATATAGTCGTGCTAAGAAAACTAGCCGGTCTAAAGTAATTAACCAGAACACAGGAGAATCAAACAGATGGAAAATCTTTTTGAAGGTAACAACTGGGACAACACACGTGATGCGCTACTAGAAGGTCTAGAAGGCACAAAACGTGACGTAATGTCATCAGTACTAAACAACACAAAAGTAGCTCTTGCAGAATCAGCAACAGCAGGCGCAACACAAGCAGGTAACATTGCGACACTAAACAAAGTGATCCTACCAGTTATCCGTCGTGTAATGCCAACAGTTATTGCAAACGAAATCATCGGCGTACAGCCAATGACTGGTCCAGTGGGTCAGATTCACACACTACGTGTACGTTATGCAGACAACGCAGCAGGCGTAACAGCAGGCCAAGAAGCTCTATCACCATTCGATATTGCTAAGTCATACTCAGGCGCAAACGGTGCGGCACCAGCGGCAACAGCAGCAATGGAAGGTACAGCGGGTAACCGTATGTCAATCCAAGTAATGAAGCAAACTGTTGAAGCAAAAACACGTAAGCTATCAGCACGTTGGACATTCGAAGCGGCACAAGACGCTAACGCAATGCACGGCCTAGACGTTGAAGCAGAAATCATGGCAGCACTTGCTATGGAAATCACAGCAGAAATCGACCAAGAAGTTCTAGGTTCACTAGAAAATCTAGCGACAACTGGTGCGACTTTCGACATGACAAACACACAGTTTACTGGTACACCAACATTCGTAGGTGATCGTCATGCAGTTCTAGCAACTCTAATCAACCAACAAGCTAACCTAGTAGCACAGCGCACACGTCGCGGTGCAGCAAACTGGGCAGTTGTTTCACCAGCAGCACTAACAGTGCTACAGTCAGCAACTACATCAGCTTTCGCACGTACAACAGAAGGTACATTCGAAGCGCCAACAAACACAAAGTTCGTAGGCACACTAAACGGCACAATGCGCGTATATGTAAACACATATGCAAATGACGCGGCACCAGTTCTACTAGGCTATAAAGGCTCAGGCGAAATCGATGCAGCAGCATTCTATTGCCCATACGTACCGCTAATGTCATCAGGCGTTGTTGTGGATCCACAGTCATTCGAACCAGTAGTGTCATTCATGACTCGTTACGGTTACGTTGAGCTAACAAACACAGCATCATCACTAGGTAACGCAGCAGATTACGTTTCAAAAATCGAAGTTGCAAACCTAGCATTCGTATAAGTTTTACTTAAACGATTACTAATATTAACCCGGGAGTTTCCTCCCGGGTTTTTTTATGTTCTAAGTTAAATCTGATAAATAGACATAACACAATCTAAGTTTGGAAGAATAACATGGCAGAACAAATAAAATTTGACGACCGATTATTTCTAAGAGGTGAGAAAGTTCTATTTGATAATGGTACAGAAGATGCTATTATCGAATCAAGAAATGGCACCTTAGTTATTAAAGGCAATCTGGTAGTTGATGGTACGACAACATCAGTTAATACAATCAATACTGAAATATCAGATCCATTTATGTTACTTAACAGTGAGCATACTGGTTCAGCATCAGACGATGTTGGTATTGAAATTCAGAGAGACGTAGACGGAAATGTCAAGTTCGGTTGGGATGAAACGAATGACAGATGGACAACATTTGGGGAAACGTTTTATTCCGGTAATATTGAAGCAGGAACAATTCTCGCAAATACAAGTATCACTGGGCCGCTTATTTCTTCTAATGTCAATATAACTGGCGGCAATATCAACGGTACTGTAATTGGTGACACTAATCCAGCACAAGCATACTTTACTGACATCTATGGTGACGGTACAAATATCACTAATGTTCTTACAAACTATACAACAACAGACTTAGCTGAAGGCGCAAACTTATATTACACAGATGAGCGTGTTGATGATAGAATTAGTAATCTATTTGACGCATCGTATGGTATTTCTGCTACATACACTGACCCTGCAAATACTTTTGAAATTAGTTTTGATGCTACAAATATAGGTACTGGTGAACAAATTCTTGATACTACTAACACCACACAAGCAGCATTTAGAACACTTTCATCAGGTCCTAACTTAGACTTAACTGTTTCAACAGACGGCGATAATATTGTTGTAGATACAGCAGTTAAAATTAATAATTTAGAATTCAATACGTTTACTGGCACTGGTTCTGTTAGTCAGTTTGTACTTCCTTATACTGTATCACAAGATTGGCAAGTCCTAGTCTACATTGATGGTGTAGTACAAGAGCCAACAACAGCATATACAATGACTAGTAATACATTGACACTATCAGCTCCACTCGCACTAAGTTCTGTTATGAATGTAATTAAGATGGCAAGTAACACAGTTGCATCAACTGTTGCAGATGCAGATACATTGAATACATTTGCAGGATCTTATTACTTAGATTACACAAACTTTACTAATACACCAACCATCCCAACAGTTCCTACAAATATAAGTGCATTTACAAACGATAGTGGATATATCACCAATGCAGAACTTCCAACAAATCATATGGTAAATGATGCTAATAATACAGTAGCAGGTTCTATTTCTCCATCACAAGATGCGACATATGATTTAGGAACATCAGACGAACAATGGAATGTAATTTATGGGCATACAGTAGAAGCAACATACGCTGACCTTGCAGAGAGATATTCAGCAGATGCTCCTTATGAACCAGGAACAGTTCTAGTATTTGGCGGCGAAGCAGAAATTACAACAACTACGATGATAGCAGATACTAAGGTAGTTGGTATTGTCTCTACAGACCCAGCACTTAAAATGAATTCAACAGCAGGTAATTCACAGACACATCCTTACATTGCTCTTAAAGGCAGAGTGCCATGCAAAGTAATTGGCAAAGTTGAAAAGGGAGACCTGTTGGTAACATCAGATAAACCTGGATACGCTAAAACATCACTGGGTGTTCCAATGATTGGTACTGTAATTGGCAAAGCAATTGAAGCAAAGCCCGGAACCGGTGAGGGAATAGTTGAAGTATTTGTGAGCATAATGTAATGACTACAAACATCAATTCATATATTTTAGGTGCATCTACTGTACAGAATACTAATTTACATAATAATGTATTTGGAGAATCAGCCGGTACGGCAGTTGAAGGCAATACACAAATCACCCTAACTGTGAGTGGCGATTTATCTGGAGGCGGCACCATACTATTAGGGGCGGGAGGAACGCTTAATGTGGATTATACTGGTCCTGTTATTCCTACGCTTATAAGTTCATTTACAAATGATAGTGGCTATCTAACATCATTTACTGAAACAGACCCAACAGTTCCAACACATGTAAAATCAATATCTGGATCTAATATAGCTAATTGGGATACAGCATATGGATGGGGAGATCATTCACTAGTTGGCTATCTAACATCATTCACAGAGACAGATCCTACTGTTCCAGGGTATGTAAAAGCTATTACATCAACTGAAATATCACATTGGAATACAGCTTATGGATGGGGAGATCACTCTACATATGGTTATATCACATCATTTACTGATACAAATGATTATGTTAACAGCTTAACATTTTCTACATCAACTGGTGTTCTTACCTTAGGTAGAACTGGAACACTAAATGATTTGACTGTTGATTTAGATGGTCGCTATCAACTTACAGGCACATTCGCAGAGACCGATACGCTCGACAGTGTAACTACACGCGGTAATTCTACGACTAACGATATTACAGTACATGATTTAATAGTCAATGGTGATCTAACAGTTGAAGGTACTACAGTAACAGTTAACGCAACAGAACTTGCAATTGAAGATAATATGATTTATCTAAACGATGGATCTACTATTACTAATCCTGACTTGGGTTGGGTAGGCAATTATAATGACGGTACATATAGACATGCCGGTATGTTTAGAGATGCAACTGACGGTATATTTAAAGCATTTGACAGTTACACGCCAGAACCTGGGCAATCTATAGATATTGCACATGCAAGTTTTAGTCTTGCGCAGCTACAAGCAGAAACATTTCACGGACCATTAAATGGTAATGCATCAACGGCGAGTTCATTGGAGACTGCACGTACTATTACATTATCAGGTGATGTTACTGGCTCGGCATCGTTTGATGGATCATCAAATATTACGATTAATACAAGTGGTACATATTTGTCAAGTGCTTCATTTAATACAACAAATGGTGTACTGACTCTTACTAAAAATGATACGAATACAGTAACGGTTGACTTAGATGGTCGCTACACTGATAACGTAAATGCGGATGCAATGAATCAGGGTGTAGCAACAACTGACTCCCCTAATTTTGTTGATGTAACTGCTACTAACTTTCACGGCACTGCGACTACAGCAAAATATGCTGACCTTGCAGAAAAATATACAACAGAAATTGAACATCCGGTGGGAACTGTTATGATGATTTCGTCATCAGATGACTACGAAACTTGTCCAGTTCAAACATTGGGATATCCGATTGGAGTAATTTCTGAGAATCCAGCATTCTTAATGAACGAAGAATGTGATGGGCAGGCACTAGCTCTTAAAGGTCGAGTACCAGTTAGAGTTGTAGGTAAAATTAAAAAAGGCGAAGCTGTTTTTGTATATGAGAATGGTACCGCAGGTAAACAATATAACGGTGCACACATTGTTGGTATTGCACTAGAAACAAATACGGACGCAGGTGAAAAACTTGTTGAATGTGTATTAAAAACATAAAGGTTGAGAACTAATGAGTATAACAAAGGTAAGCAAGTTTGTACTAGAAGATAACAGTGTTTCGTTATCCAAACTAGATACAACTAGTGCATTTGAAGGGCAAATTTTAGCAGTTGGTGCAGGTAACACTCTACAATTTGAAGATAAACTTGTAACAGAGGATGTTGAAGATATTGTAGCGGGTTTAATCCTACGAGGAAATCACACTAATATCTCAGTCTCGTATGTAGATGGTACGAACCAACTTAACTTGAATGCAAGCGGAGCGGTTACAAGTGTAAACACTCAGACCGGAGCAGTGGTTTTAGACACAGATAATATAAATGAAGGTGCAGGAAATCTTTATTATACAGATGCTAGATTTAATACTGCACTTGGACTAAAAACTACAGATAATCTTTCTGAAGGTACGCTCAACCTGTACTTTACAGATCAAAGAGTACACGATGCAATTAGTGTCACTGATTTAAGTGGAGACGGTTCTCTTACATATTCAAACGGTATTATCACATATACAGGCCCATCAGCAAATGAAGTCCGCGCCCATTTCTCAGCCGGAACCGGCGTTTCTATTTCAAATGGGGAAATCTCAATCGGACAGGATGTATCTCCTTCAAGTAACGTGGTATTCAATGATATTAATGCAACTAACAATGTTATTATTGACGGCAACTTAACTGTATCTGGTACAACGACTACTGTATTCTCCGAAACAACACGTATCAATGAAAACTTATTATACCTTAACGAAGGCGGCGAATCGACAATCACTGGTGCCGTCGGTAATGGCACAACAGTAACATATACTGCGGACAATACATATAGTTTAGGTTATACAGTTGATATTACGGGTGTAAATCCAAGTAGCTTTAACATTGTAGATGGTATAGTTACTGCAGCAGATGCCACATCATTTACTATTACAAGCTCAGTCACAGATACGTATGTATCAGGTGGTGAATCATATGGACATGCGCATGTTAACGCAGACTTAGGTTGGGTAGGTGCATACGATGACGGAACATACGCACACAGTGGTTTATTCAGAGATGCATCAGACGGTGTATTTAAAATCTTTGATAGTTATACTGTTGAGCCAAGCGACAGTTCGAATATTAACACAGCACATGCGTCTTATAATTCAGCATCTATGCTTGTAGATAATTTAACAGCAGAAGGTAACATTTCAGCAACAAATATTTCAGGTGATGGTACAAACATCACTAACGTTCTTACAAACTATACAACTACAAATCTGGTAGAAGGAACAAATCTATATTTTACAGATGAAAGAGTAGATGACAGAGTTGCTGCATTGATGACTCCGGGCACAAACATCACAATGCATTATGATGATATTGCTGGTACGTTTACAATAAATGCAAATGGTTTAACAGGTAATACTACAGACGACTTACTTGAAGGCGCAAGTAACCTTTATCATACAAATGAACGTGTTGATGATCGAGTTGCAGACCTACTAGTCGCTGGTAATAATATTACATTAACTTACAATGATACTGCTGGAACAATAACAATCGATGGTATCGAAGATGATTTTTCAAATAATACTACTGATAATCTTTCTGAAGGTGCAACAAACTTATACTTCACTGATGAACGTGCGCAAGATGCAGTTGCATCAGCACTAGTAGCAGGAACCAATACTAATATTGTTTATGATGACAATGCTAATACTATCACTATTTCTGCAACGCCAACAGGCGGCTTTAATTTATCACAGAACACAACAGATGATTTAACAGAAGGTTCAACGAATCTTTATTATACAGATGCACGTGCTAGAGAAGCGTTAACTGTAGTAGACACAAGTGAGTTTGATACCTTCACGTTTGATGAAAATACTGGGGTACTTTCTCACCAAGGTGTTTCTACAGAAGATATTAGACAGACGCTAACTGGCGGAACTGGGGTAATTTATAACGATACGACTGGTGAAATCTCAATTGGACAAGACGTTGGTATAGCTTCTGATGTGCAGTTTGAGAATATGGTTTTAACTGGTAATCTAACAGTTACTGGCGCATATACAGTTGTAAATACTGAAACAATAAATCTTGCGGATAATATTCTTCTATTAAACTCAAATGAAACCGGAGTACCAACACAATCAGGTGGTATTGAAATTGAACGTGGTACTGACTTAAATGTGTCATTCTTGTGGAATGAAGGCAGTGATTTTTGGTCACTGGGCTCTGAGAACTTATTCACTAGTGGTACGTTCTTAGGAGATTTACAAGGTAATGTAATTGGTAATGTAACTGGTCAAATCACAGATATTTCCAATCATGTGACTGATGACCTATCAGAAGGTTTTAGTAACTTATATTGGACAGATACGCGCTTTAATGATGCATTTGATGGAAAAGATACAGATGACCTATCAGAGGGTATAACAAATCTTTATTGGACAATCCCGCGCGGCCGAGGCGCAATAAGTGCAACTGGTGACTTGACTTATAATAGTGGCACTGGTGTTGTGCATTTTAATTTAACAGAGCATACAACTAGTGAATTGCCTGAAGGTACAAACTTATATTATACCGAAGCAAGAACAGATGCCCGTGTTGGTGTTTTAAGAACAGACTTAGCAACATCTGGTGATGCAAATGTACATTTTGATAATATTTCAAACGTACCCGCAGTAACAAAAGATGTTCTGACTGGTGACAATACAAATGCTACATTCAACCTAAGTGCAACACCAGGAAACGCAGATGCAGTAATTGTTACTATGAACGGTGTTACACAGATGCCTGGTTCCGATTATTCAGTTACGGGTTCTACTATTACATTTACGACAACCCCACCAGCGGGACAGATAATTCTAGTTCGACATGTTGGTTACCAAATTGTAGGCTCAGTGGCAGATAACGATTTGTCACTGACTGGTGGTACAATGAGCGGTTCAATTCTTGTAAACGCAG
>OAPQ01000014.1_pt1 | contig 23336 bp, 28 predicted proteins | sample 1498871 | NCBI WGS metagenome assembly OAPQ01 (sample SAMEA3275646, study PRJEB22092) | marine metagenome | biome: ENVO: 01000023; feature: ENVO: 00002042; material: ENVO: 00002149 | collected 2014-06-21T11:10:00+00 | depth 0 m
AAACTTTAGCTAAAGCTGAAAAATCTCATGCTGGTAAATTCCAAAAAACTTTAGAATCTATTAGCTAATAAATTACTTTAGTGGGCACTAACTTGCCCACTAAATACTCAAAAAAATTCAATTTAAATTATGAGCAAAGAAGGAAGCTTAGACGCCCCTATTCGACATCCAATAGATTTTGAACATCCTGATTTTTTAAATCCTGAAAAGTTAGATGCTGAAATGAGAAGAGCATTTGACATCTGCCATGGCTGCAGAAGATGTTTTAATTTATGTGACTCGTTTCCAAAACTATTCGATATGATTGATGAGTCTGAAAATGAGGATGTTGAAAGCTTAAAAAGTGAACAATTTGAACCTGTTGTTGATGCGTGCACTTTATGTGATATGTGTTTTATGACTAAGTGTCCGTATGTGCCTCCTCATGATTTTGATTTAGATTTTCCTCACTTGATGTTGAGATATAGAACAGCTCAGAAAAAATTAGGAAAATTGCCGAGTGTACCAACACAATTAGCCCAAATAGATAGAAATGCGAAAATTGGTGTCATGTTTTCAAAATTAGTTAACTGGGCTTCTAGCATTAAAAACAAATTTTTTAGAAAAATTTTAGAGATTGTTGCTGGAATTGATAAAAGAGTTCAACTACCAAAATATAATTCAGAAACATTTTCGAATTTTTTTAAAAAAAATAAAGATCAAATAAATTTTCAAACTCTAAATAAAGATAGAAAGGTTGTAATTTATACTACTTGCTTCGTGAATTTTAATAAAAAAAATACAGGAGTTGCAGCTCTAAAAGTTTTAAAAAAGAATGGAGTTGAGGTTCAAGAGGCTTATCCAGGATGTTGTGGTATGCCTTTTTTAGAACAAGCAGATCTGCCTAAAGTGGTGGAACAAGCAAAGAAAGTATCTAAAGATTTATTAGAGTGGGTCGATAAAGGTTATAAAGTAATCACTTTAACAGCCAGTTGTGGTTTGATGTTAAAATTTGAATGGCCACTTTTATCACCTAAAGATGAAAATATTAAAAGATTATCATCAAATACTATGGATATTGACGAATACGTTGTTGATATAGCAAACAACGAAGGCTTGGCTGATGGATTACAAGAAATAGATGGTGGTGTTACAGTTCACAATGCTTGTCATGCAAGAGCACAAAATATGGGTATCAAATCAAGAGATATGCTGAAACTTATTCCAAATGTTAAGTTGGATGTTGTTGAAAGATGTGCAGGCCATGGAGGTACGTTTGGTGTGATGAAAGATACTCATGATTTGGCAAATAAAGTTGGAAGACCAACGGCAAGACAAATTAAAAATAAGAATAATAAATATATGGCTTCAGATTGTCCACTTGCAGGTAAACACTTGAAGCAATTAGAGGTTGATACAAATATTTCTAATGATGAGGCGTTACATCCTATCGAATTAATGGCAAAAAGTTATAGACTATAATTATGCCTAGAGAAAAAAGAGAAATTCTAAAAGAAGACATTATGCCTTTAGATGTCTACATAAAAAATAGAAAAGAGCTTAGAAAAAATATCGTTAACTTTAAAAAAGATAGAAGAATAGCACTGGGTCCATATGCTACTTTTTATTTTGAAAGCTACGAAACAATGTTAGCACAAGTTCAAGAGATGCTTTACATTGAAAAAGGTGGAGATGAACAATTAAAAGATGAACTTACAGCTTATAATCCATTAATACCCAATGGAAAAGAACTGACAGCTACATTAATGTTTGAAATTGATAATCCAGTTTCAAGAGCTGCGTTTTTAAGCAAGGTTGGAGGAATAGAAGAAAAAGTTTTTATTAAAATTAATGGTCAGTCTATTAAAGCAATCCCAGAAGAAGATGTTGACAGAACTTCTGCAGAGGGAAAAGCTTCTTCAGTTCAATTTATACATTTTGAATTTAGTGACGATCAAATTCAAAAGTTCAAATCAGACGGTGTTGGAGTTGAGATCGGGATAGATCATAAAGAATATTCACATACAACAAAATTAAGTTTAGCAAACATAAGTTCTTTATCAGCTGATTTTAGTTAATTAAGCCCCAAATATTGTTAGTTTTAATCCATCCTCGATAATCATTCGATTTGATCTTACACCATTTTTCCTGACATTTATCGATAATTAATAGTCTGCCCTTCTCTATTTGAGCTATAGGTTTTGCAAAAGAAGTTGGTTCTTTAAATAAAACTTTATTTTGCATTGTAATAACAGAATTATTTTTTTTTAATTGTGAAATATGTATCCAGCCACTGTTATTTTTTAAATCAATTATTCTTCTAAAATTTTCTTTTTTATCTATTTGTTTCAAAGGAAAGTTAATTTTCCTATAAACATATTTGATATCTGAGTCAAAACTAGGACCATAACGAACATTAACTTTATTTTTTTTTAAAGAAACAAAAGTTTCTTCAGCAAAAGAAGATGATATTATAATTATTAAACAAAATAGTGTGTAAATAATTTTATACATTAATTACAAATACATTTTTTTCTTCTATTAAATTTTACTTTTCGAAAGTTTAAATTTAAAAAATCTAAAATTAAAATATATCCATTTAAATCTTTTCCAATATTTAAAATATTTTTTATAACCTCGTTAGCTTGCATAGTGCCAATAATACCAGCCACAGTCCCAAGTATTCCTTCATATTCACAATTTAATATATCATCAGAAATAGTTTCTTCTTGATAAAAACATCTTAAACAAGGATTTTTTTTATTATTAAAATCTAAAGTAAATATATGACCATCAAATTTACTTATAGCTCCAGTTACTAAAAATTTTTTATACTTTAGACTTATATCGTTTATTAAAAATTTTGTTTCAAAATTATCTGTACCATCAACAATATAATCATAATTTTTAATAATTTTTTTAAATTTCTTTTTATCTAACTTAAAATTATAAATATTAATTTTAGTTTTAGGATTAATGTTAGCTAATTTTTTTTTTGCAGCTTTAACTTTTAATTTTCCTAAATCTTTTTCATCATATAAAGTTTGTCGATGAATATTGGAAAGACTAACTAAATCATGATCAACAATTCCTAGAGATCCAACCCCTGATCTGGTTAAAAATTCGGCAACTGGACAACCTAATCCCCCCATACCAATTATTAATATTTTTGAGTTAAAAATTTTTTTTTGACCTAGAATGCCTATATTTTTTAAAATAATCTGTCTTGAATACTTCTCAAGTTGATTTTTACTTAATTTTGAACTCATTTTCCAGTTGAGCCAAATCCACCTTCTCCTCTAACTGTTTCAGGTAAAGTATCTGTTTCTTCTAAATTCATTTTAATAACAGGAGTTAAAATCATTTGAGCTATCCTATCCTTATTATTTATTACAAAATCAGCATCACCATGATTGTAAAGAATAACTTTAATCTCACCTCTATAATCGCTGTCTATTGTTCCTGGAGTGTTTAAAACACTAATATTATTTTTAGCAGCCAAACCAGATCTCGGCCTAATTTGAATCTCAAATTCATTAGGGAATGCAACAGATATACCTGTTGGGATTAAACTAGAATTTTGAGGTTTAATTGTTATTTGATCATTTATAAAAGCCATTAAATCCATGCCCGATGCCCCGTTAGTTTTATATGCAGGCAACTCAACAGATGAGTTTAATTTTTTTATAAGAACTTTTGTCATTAATTTAACTGATTAATTATTCTATCAACTATTTCATCAGATATTTCAGATTTCTTTTTATAGGCAAGTTTTTCTTTGTTTTTGTCACTATAGTGAATCGTTACTTCATTAAAGTCAGAATTAAATCCAATTTTTTTATTGGATACATCGTTTGCAATAATCCAGTCACAATTTTTGTTATTTAATTTTGTTTCAGCATTATTTTCAATATTATCTGTTTCTGCTGCAAATCCTATAACAAGTTCTGGTCTCATAGAATTATGGTTTGAAACATAACTCAATATATCTACATTTTTTTCTAAATTTAAATTTAATGATTCCTGCTTTTTTATTTTATATTTATATTTTTTATTAATCTTAAAATCAGCTACTGCCGCAGAAAAAACCGCTACATTGGCAGGCAAATTTTTTTGAGTTTCTAGTAACATTTCATCTGCAGTTTCAACCTCGATAAGTTTAATATTATCTTCAACTTTCAAATTAGTAGGGCCTGAGATAAGAGTTGTGTCAAAACCTTTTTTAGATAAAGATTTAGCAATTTCATACCCTTGTTTACCACTAGATTTATTTGTAATAAATCTTACCGGATCAATGTACTCGTTTGTTGGACCAGCTGTAACTAGTGCTTTTAATTTTTTATTTTTTTTAAGATTTGAGAAATAATTATTTATTTCGTTAGAAATTTTATCAGGGTCAGACATTTTTCCTTCACCATACTCTCCACAAGCCATTTCACCAATTTCTGGACCGATAAGTTTATAACCATAATTAATTAGTTTTTTTAAGTTTTGTTTTGTAGATTGATGCTCCCACATTCTAACATTCATTGCTGGGGCTAAATAAATTTCTTTGTTAGATGCTAATACCACAGTTGATGCTAGATCATCAGTTGTTCCTTGAGCTAATTTCGAAATAGTGTTTGCTGTAGCTGGTGCAATTAAGATCACATCTGCCCATCTTGATAAAGCAATATGATCCATTTCCGTTTCATTTTCGATACTAAATAAATCGCTATAAACTTTACCTTGTGAAAGGGATGCAACCGAAAGAGGTGTTATAAATTCTTTAGCACTGTTGGTTAAAATTGTTTTAATTTCTGCTCCATTCTTTTTGAAAAGTCTAATTGTTTCAAGGCTTTTATAAGCAGAAATTCCACCACAAATTATATACAAAATTTTTTTGTCCATCAGATTTTTCATTTGCCGAATTAAAATACCAATAACCCTACAATTACAAGAACTAATAAACCAATAATAGATTGATTTCTAAAAGCAGTCATTTCAGATTTCTTATTATTTAAGGCCGTGTAAGAATTTGAGTTTTGTGGGATCTGACCACTGGCTAAAAATGTTAAAGCTTGATTAGCTTTATCCATAATCTCAGGAAATTCTGGTAATCTTTTAACAACCTCGGATGTATTACTTAAAGTATCTTTGATTGTGTTCATCGGATCTTTTGTTTCTCTTAACCAACTCTCAAGTACTGGTTTAGACGTTGTCCATATATTAGTATCCGGATTTAATTTCCTTGCAACACCCTCAACCACAACCATAGTTTTCTGTAACATTAATAATTGAGGTTGAGTTTGCATGTTAAATTTTTCAGTTACATCAAATAATTGTTTTAGTAATTTGCCACCGGATATATCTTTAACTGCTTGCCCAAATATGGGCTCTCCTATTGATCTTAAAGCTTGAGCCAAATCATCAATTGGAACATTGTTTGGAACTAATCCAGCTATCAAATGTACTTCTGCAACTTTTCTGTAGTCTCTTTGAATAAATCCATATAAAATTTCAGCCAAAAACCTCTTACTAACTTTGTCTAATCTACCCATTATACCAAAATCTATGGGAGCTATTTGACCACTATTATCAATGAAAATATTTCCTTGATGCATGTCGGCATGAAAAAAACCATCTCTTACAGCGTGCCTTAGAAAGTGTTGAATAATGTCTTCTGCAATTTTATTTGTATCTAAATTTCTATTTTTTAATTCCTCAGTCTCTCTTATAGATACACCATCAATCCAATCAAGTGTCATTACATTTTCACTAGTAAAATTCCAATAAATTTGAGGAACTTTAAACCCAGCATCATTTTTAGTATTTTCTGAATATTCATTAGCGGCAGCTGCTTCAAATCTTAAATCCATTTCAAGATTTGTTATTTCTTTTAATAAAAATACAACTTCAACAAGTTTCAATCTTTTCGTTTTTTTTACAAATGACTCAACAATAAAAGCAAATAGCATCATTGCATCAATTTCTTCATTAAATGTTTTTTTAATATCTGGCCTTAAAATCTTTATTGCTACATCTTTAATTGTTCCATTATCATTAATTTTAGCTTTGTGTACCTGAGCTATTGATGCTGCTGCAACAGGTTCACTTAAATCAATTATTGAATTATAGGTTTCTTCGCCAAGATCTTTTTTAATTATTTCCTGTGCTTGGTTAATAGAAAAAGGTGGAAGGCGGTCTTGTAAATTTTCAAGTTTAGTTGATAATTCTTCACCAATAATATCAGGTCTCGTTGCTAAAAATTGTCCAAGCTTTATAAATGTGGTGCCCATAGACTCTAGAGAATTAGATAATCTCTCCCCCTCATTTGTATTTAATTTTTGCTGATTATTTTTAGCAAATGAAATTGAAAGTAATTGAAATAATATCGTTATTGCAACAGGTGGTTTTTTAAATTTTGAAGCAATGTTCAAGATATCTGACTTGGCAATCTTTCTTCCCAATTTAAATAAAGTTATGAGTTTTTTGATCATTAGTACTTCCATCCACTATGGATTGAAACAATTCCCCCAGAAAAGTTTCTGTAAGAACATTTTTGAAAATTATTATTTTTCATTAATTCAATTAATTCTTCTTGGTTAATAAATTGCTCTATACTTTTTACTAAGTATTCATAGGGCTCTTTTTCACCAACAACAAATTGACCAACAATTGGAATTAGTTTTGAGTAATTTTTATAAATAAAATCAAGATTTGAGTTCTGTATTTTTGAAAATTCTAAGCATAAGTATCTTCCGCCTGGTTTTAAAACTCTATATGCTTCAGAAAGCGCTTTGTTTAAGTTTTTTGTGTTTCTTAGTCCAAAACTAATACTATAAAAATCAAATTTATTGTCTTCAAAGGGTAATTTTTCTGCAGGAGAAATAACCCAATTAATATTTTTGTAATTAGAGAGCTTTTTTTTACCTTGGGTTACCATTCCTTTGTTTGGATCAACACAAGTAATTTCACTATTTTTATCGGTACTGTCTAAATAGAGTTTACCTATGTCACCTGTCCCACAAGCCACATCAATTAAATTTTTACCCAAGGATGGGTTCATCATATTTATTAGATTTTTTTTCCATAACCTATGCACACCAAGTGACATAAAATCATTCATAAGGTCATATTTATTGTAGACTTGATCAAATACTCCCTCTACAAGGCCCTTTTTATTTTGAAGATATTGTTGCATAAAAAAAAATATATATTCAATATAGTGTGAAATGCCAGAATTACCAGAAGTAGAAATTGTAAGACAATCTCTTAATAAAAAGATTAAACAAAAAAAGGTTAAAAAAGTAATAATAAGAAATAGAAATTTAAGACTAAAAATTCCACTAAACTTTGGTACTTATTTTTTAAATAAAAAAATAATTAAAGTAGACAGATTTTCTAAATACATAATTATATATTTGCCAAAAGATAATTATTGCATAATTCATCTAGGTATGTCGGGAACTATACATGTAGTTCATAACAAATTAATTAACAAATATACAAATGCTAGTTTTTATAATTCACCATTTTTGCCAAAAAAACACAATCATGTGGAATTGGTATTTGAAGATTTCAAGATTATTTATAACGATCCAAGAAGATTTGGTTTTTTTCAACTTATTAAAAATAATTCTGACCTAATTAAAAGATTTAGCCACTTAGGTCCTGAACCATTTGATGAGAATTTTAATTTAGATTATGTTTATAGTTTTTTTAAAAATAAAAGTAAGGATATAAAAAATTATTTACTTGATCAAAAATTTGTTTCTGGAATTGGAAATATATATGCTAGTGAAATTTTATTTTTGAGTAAAATCAATCCGTTAAAAAAAGTAAAATTATTAAGTAAAAAAGAATGCCAAAAAATTATAACTAATAGTAGAAAAATTTTACTTAAAGCTATAAGTATGGGTGGATCAAGTATAAGAGATTTTAAAGATACATCAGGATTAGAGGGTGGGTTTCAAAATGAATTTAAAGTTTATCAGCAAGAAGGGGTACAGTGTAAAAGTGTGGGATGTTCTGATTTCATAAAGAAAAAAATAATCTCTAATAGATCAACTTTTTTTTGTGATTCTTGTCAAAAATAGCCAATTATTTTATTGACCACCATAAATTCTCAAGCTATACCCCTGCGGATATGGCAAACACAAAATCAGCAATTAAGAGAATTAGAAGAATTTCTAAGCAAACAGCAGTTAATAAAGCGAGAAAGAGCAGATTTAGAAACGCTCTAAAAAAAATGAACCTTCTAATTGATGATAAAAAGAAAGACGAAGCTATTAAATTCTTGCCAAAATTGAATTCAGAACTGATGAAGATTGCTAAAACTGGTATCATCAAGAAGCAAAACGCTTCAAGAAATGTTTCTAGGATTACAAAAAAGATTTCTACAATCTAGATTTAAAAATTTTACATTCTTTTTAAAGAACAACCTCTAGTATTCACATCATATACTAAAAATTTTTTAATATTTTACTATATCTAGATTTGGTAAATAAAAATTATTTTATAATTCAATCAGTAGATGATTCAATCTATGTTTGATTCAAATTAAAAGTTTAAAATAAAAAATAAGATTAATCTTTTTTAATTTAAAATTAAATCTTCAATCGTAGATTTTATTTTTTTTTTAAAAAAAATAATAAGTTGTTGCAAATTTTTTTATTTAGTTCTAACTGAGATCTCCTTACATGTTATGAACAAATCTACAAATATAAATAATTTAAATAGTTTTAAGTCCGAAAACTTTGATTGGAAATTAATTCAATCAGAAATGAAAAATAAATTAGGACAAGATGTTTATGAAAGTTGGCTTAAAAAAATCTCTTTTGTAGATGAATTTAACAACTATTTATTATTATCTGTACCAACAAGATTTATTAGAGATTGGATTACTTCAAGATATATAGATCAAATTTTACAAATTATACGTTTATATAAAAAAGATATTATTAGAATTGAATTTAAGATTGATGATAAAAATATTAATCAAAATTATGAAAATACAAATGTTAATGAAAAAGTACCGGACATAAATGAGAACGTTTCGTTCATAAAAGACTCTTATCTTCAATATAATCGAATAGATCCAAATAAAAGATTTGATAATTTTATAACTGGGTCTAGTAACAAGCTTGCTTATGAAGCATCAATAAAAGTTTCAGAAAATATATCTCATTATAACCCACTCTACATTTACGGTGGTGTTGGAATGGGTAAAACTCATCTTTTGAATTCAATTGGAATTGAACTAAAAAAAAATAATAAAGTAATGTTTATCTCAGCTGAGCGTTTTATGTATCAGTTTGTAAAATCAATCAAAGCTAATGATATGGTTAAGTTTAAAGAATATTTTAGAAATACAGATATTTTATTAATTGATGATATTCAATTTATAAGTGGCAAAGAAGCAATGCAGGAAGAATTTTTTCATACATTTAATGCGTTACTAGATAAAGGTTCACAAATAATTGTTTCAGCTGATAGGGCTCCAAACAAACTATCTAGAATTCAGGATAGAATTAAATCTAGATTTTCTGGTGGTTTAGTAGTCGATATTCAAAAACCAGATCTTGAGCTTAGAAAAAAAATTGTTGAAATGAAAACCGAAGAGTTAAATAATCTGTATGCAGATCAATTGCATGTATCAAAAGAGATACAAGATTTTATAAGTACAGAAATTACAGCAAGTATTAGAGAGTTAGTTGGGGCAATCAATAGAGTAGTTTCATTCTCTAGAATCTACAACAAAGTTCCAAATTTGTCTGAAACAAAGGTTGTTTTAAAGGACTTATTAAATTTAGCTGAAAATAAAGTAACAATAGATTTGATCCAAACTACAGTTTGTAAATTTTTTAAAATAAGTAAAAATGAAATGTTGTCTTCAAGAAGATCTAGATATTTAGTCCGACCTAGACAAACTGCTATATATTTAACTAAAATTCTAACATCTAAATCTTTACCTGAAATTGGAAGAGAGTTTTCTAATAGAGATCACACAACTATAATTCATTCAGTTAAAACTATTGAGAAAATTAAGGAAAAAGACCCCGAAATGGTAGACAATATTAATAAACTTAAAAATCAGATATTATATAATAATAAAGATAATGAAATTTAATGTAAACCAACAAGACCTTCAGCAAGCACTAAATTATTGTCAAGGTGTAATTGAAAAAAGAAGCACACTTCCAATACTGTCTAATATTTTATTAGACGCAAGTAATTCAAAATTAACAATAACAGCGACAGATTTGGATTTAATTTTTATTCATCAGTTAAATAATGTTGAGGTGTTAGAAGAAGGAAGAACAACAACAACCTCTTCGATTATGTATGATATTATCCGAAAATTTTCGTCAGGTAAAAAAATAAACCTTTCTTTGTCAGATATAAGCAAATTACAAGTTGAGTCAGAAAAATCTATTTTCAATTTAAATTGTATTAGTGCAACAGAATTTCCACTTACTGACGAAAATTTTAATCAAAATGAATTTGTAATTAAATCTAAGCAGCTTTTAAAACTATTAAATAAATGTAAATTTTCAGTTTCTAATGATGAAACAAGACATTATTTAAGTGGGATTTATTTACATCAGACTGAAGTCGAAGATAAAAATCATTTAACTGCTGTAGCTACTGATAGTCATCGTATGTCTATTTCAAAAATAAGATTAGATCAAAAAATTGATTTTGATCCAATCATACTACCAAAAAAAACTATTTTTCAACTGTGTTCCTTATTAGAAAATTATGATGGAGATGTTAAAGTATCTAATATCAAATCAAAAATTAAATTTGAATTAAATAACAGTATTTTAATATCAAAACTTATTGATGGTAAATTTCCCAATTATATTCAGGTGATTCCAAAAAATAATCAAAAAAAATTAGAAATAGATTTAAAATTATTTTTGAATTCTGTTGATAGAGTTGCTTCGGTTTCTTTAGATAAAAAAGATGGGGTAAAATTTAATTTATCAAAAGATACATTAGATCTTTCGGTTAACAATACAAATAGTGGTGATGGAAAAGAGACATTAAATGTTAAATTTGACCACGATTTAGAAATAAGTTTCAATTCAAGATACTTAATTGATGTTGCTTCACAATTAGATGGAGAAAGAGTTGAAATATTTTTTAATGATACCGGTTCTCCAGCTTTAATTAAAGATCCAGGAGATTTTGACAGTATATTTGTAGTGATGCCCATGAAGGGCTAATTTAACAGATTAAGTTCTCCATAAATATTATTTTCTAAAATCTTAATGAATTCCTCTTTAGAGTAACCTGCTACTATTGGTTCCAAGATTGAAATGGTAATTACTTTATTTATGCTTTTTTGACCTTTTTTTGGCCAGACATAACCAGAATTAATTGCAATTGGCTGACAAGAAATTTTTAACTCTTCATAAATTCTTGATGCGCCTTTTTTAAAAGGGGGTCTTTCATCTGGTAAAACCCTTGTACCTTGAGGAAATATTATTAGAGGTCTGTCCGAATCTTTAATTATTTTTGATATATCTTGAAAAAACCCCAAGTTATCTTTGGTAACCTTATTTCTTTTAATTGATACTGAGCCAATTTTTTTTAGATACCAACCAAAAATTGGAATTAAAAGTAATTCTTTTTTTAAAATAAAAACTGGTGAATTAAAAATTGTTTGAAGATAAAAGGTTTCAAACATTGATTGATGAGATGCAGCAATAAAAAACTTCTCATTATTTACAATATTTTCTCTACCTTTGATTATTATTTTTGTAGCTAAAAAAAACTTTAGACAAAAACTTGTCCAATAACCCATTAGCTTGCCACCAAATAAAACAAATTTTTGAGGAAGCAAAAAAGTAGGTAAAAAAATTATGGAAATAATTATTATTCCACTAAAGAAAAAAATTGAAAAAATAGTGTTTCTAATCATTTTTATCAGAAGCTAAACTATATCTTTAAGCTTCTGTCTTTTATTAATAACTTTAATTTTTGAGTTTTTGATCAGTATTTCTATTGCCTTAGGTCTTACATTATAATTTGAACTTAGTGACATTCCATATGCACCAACATCACAAATAACAACCAAGTCTTTTTCAGCTAATTTTTGAAAATTATTTATAGTTAAAAACTTATCAGTACTTTCACAGATTGGACCAACAAATTCATATATTTTCTTAACTTTTTTTTCAATCTTTAAAGCTGGAATTATTCTGTGTTTAGAATTATATAATGCAGGTCTCATTAAATCGTTCATTGCAACATCAAGTATTATAAAATTTTTTTTATAGCCTTCTTTAATATAAATAATTCTAGAAATTAATGTCCCAATATTTCCTACAATAGATCTGCCAGGTTCAAAAATTATTTTAGAATCATGGTTTTTTAAAAATTTTTGAATATTTTGTGAATATTTTTTTAGATTTAGTATCTTCTTATCATTTTTATAATCTATTCCCATTCCTCCTCCCAGATCAATATATTCAAAGGAGTGATTAGTTTTTTTTATAATTTTATTTAGTGCATTGAGCATATTTTCATATGGTTTTACATCAAGTATTTGACTACCTATATGAACACTTAAACATTTTAAATTTAAACTATGAGATTTTTTAATATATTTAGTTAGTTGTAAAAATTCTTTTTCACCAATACCAAATTTATTTTCTTTTTTACCAGTAGAAATTTGACTCAAAGTTTTAGCATCTACATTTGGATTGAATCTAATACCTACAGACACATTTTTTTTATTTATTTTGGCAATTCTTTCTATTTCAAAAATTTCACTTTTTGACTCTGCATTAATCAAAAGTATTTTTTTATTAATAGCAAAATTAATTTCTTCAGAAGTTTTACCTACACCAGAAAAAACAATTTTATTAGGTTTAATTCCAGCTTTAAGTGCTTTCATTAATTCACCCAAAGATACCACATCAGCACCAAGACCAAATTTTGCAATTTCTTTAATTAAATTTACATTTGTATTTGATTTAATCGCAAAGCAAATTAAGGGTGAAAAGGATTTAAAATTCTTTTTAAAATTATTGATATTTTTTTTTAACTCAAGATAAGAGTAACAATAAGATGGGGTGCCAAATTTTTTAGCAATATCTTCTATTTTTACTTTATCAATTGTAAGTTTTTTTTTGATGTATTTCATTAAGCCTTATTTTTAAGGATTGTTATCTTTTCAACTTTTTGCTCCGGGTCTTTGTATTCAGGATCTCCTTTTTTTCCACAAGAGGCTAGTAAATAACAAACTAGAAAAATAAAGGTAATTTTTTTAATCATTTTTGTTTCTTATATTTCATTATCATTTTTTTGATATTATCAAAAGCGGTTCCTCCATAAGATTTTTTTGAATTTACAGAATTCTTTAAATCAAACACTTTTAAAACGTCGCTAGTTAATTTTGGTTCAATTTTTTTCAATTCTTCTAAGCTTAGTTCATTGAGCTTCTTTTTCTTTTTTTCAGCTAAGTTAACAACCGAGGCTGTTTTTTGATAAGCTTTTCTGAAAGACATTGAGTGATTCTTGACAAGATAGTCTGCCAAATCTGTTGCAGTGATATAGCCATAGTTTGCAAGCTCAATCATTTTTTTTTTGTTAGGGCTAGAATTTTTTAATATTTCATCAAAAATTTTAAGACAGTTGATTAAAGTATCATTAGACTTAAATACAATTTCTTTGTCGTCCTGAAGGTCTTTAAAGTAAGATAGTGGTAGACCTTTCAAAATTGTAAGCATTGAAAATAAATTTCCATAACTACTTCCAGATTTTCCTCTCAAATATTCTAATAAATCAGGGTTTTTCTTTTGGGGCATTATTGATGACCCAGTTACAATTTTGTCTGAGAGGTTAATTAAATTGAAACCATCTGAACTCCAGATAATAAGCTCTTCTGCAATTCTTGAAATATGCATTGAACAAACAGAGACACTATATAAAAAATCTAAAACAAAATCTCTATCAGAGACAGTATCAATTGAATTGTTTGTTGGTTTTTTAAATCCAAGTTTTTTACTAGTATAATTCCTATCTATATTAAAAGAAGTCCCAGTGAGCGCAGCTACTCCCAAGGGATTTTCATCTAAGCTTTCCAAATTGTTTGTGAATCTCTTTTTGTCTCTATTAAACATTTCAACATAAGCCATTAAATAATGAGCAAATGAAATAGCTTGAGCATTTTTGAGGTGCGTAAAGCCAGGCATAATAGTATCAATATTTCTTTCTGCTAATTTTAATGTACTTTTAATTACTTTATCTAAATTAAGATTTATTTCTTTAGTTGAGGATTTTATCCAAATTTTAAAGTCTGTAATTACTTGATCATTTCTTGATCTTGCTGTGTGAACATAGCCCGCTTCTTCACCAATTATTTGAAAAAGTCTTTTTTCAATATTCATATGAATATCCTCATATTTTTTATTAAATTCAAATTTTTTATTAGAAATTTCTTTTTCTATCTTTGCAAGACCATAAATAATTTTATTTTTAATTTTGAAAGATATTATTTTTTGTTTAAATAACATCTCTACATGAGCAATAGATCCCTGAATATCTTCTTTATAAAGTCGTTTATCAATATCAATTGAATTGCCAACTTTTTGAAACAAAGATGATGCACTTTTTTTTATACGTGTATTCCAGATTGCTTGGTTGTTTTTATTTTTTGCCATGATATTTAATTATAACTATTTAACATGAGATTTTTAATATTATTTATTTTTTTGACAACTAATGTGTTTGCTAATGATGTATCTGAAATAAAAAATATTGTCATTCATAAAACTCTAAAAGTCTATGATAATGTTATCTTTTTAGATGAAAATGATAAGAAAATTAACATTAAAGAATTTAATGGAAATTTACTTTTATTAAATTTTTGGGCTACTTGGTGTGAGCCATGTAAAGAAGAGATGCCATCGTTAGACAGACTTCAAATAAATGAAAATTTGAGTAATCTAAAAATTTTTCCAATCAATATATCCCAAGAAAATGAAAAAAAAGTTGATAGTTTTTTTAAAGATTTAAATATTGAAAATTTAGAACCATATTTTGATACACCAATCACTCTTGCAAAAACATTTTCTTTACGTGGAGTTCCAACTTCAATTCTAATAGATAAAGATGGAAAAGAATTTGCTAGAATTTTTGGATCAATAGACTTTGATGATAAAATATTTATAAATTGGCTAAAAACTTACAATTAATTTTTAAAAAAATAAGCAAACCCAACCAGAACAAGTATTGCTACAAATTGAATAATCACTCTTAGTTGCATTAACTTATTTGAGTATTTTTTGCTGGTTTCTCCTCCTTTGAAAAGAGTTCCAATCCCTAAAATTAAAACAATACCTACTGCTATCAAAAGAGTTATAGAAAGGATTTTAACAAATATTCCTGAAATCATATAAATACTGTAGATTGTTTTTAAAAAATAAAAAACATAATTAATTAACTATGACATTTTGCCTAGATTCAATAATAATAAAACCTGAAGAAGGAATAGAGATAAAGAGTGCTATTATTTTGCTTCATGGATACGGGGGAGACGGTAAGGATATAAGTATGTTAACCTTAAACTGGAAAAGGCATATGCCAAATACAGTTTTTATTTGCCCAAATGGACATGAAACTTGTCCTATAAATCCATCAGGATTTCAATGGTTTGATCTTACCAAAGATGACACAGATTATATACTGGATCAATCAATCAAAGCTGAAGAGAAGATTAAAGCATTTATTAATGAGATTAAGCAAGAATTTAACTTAAAAAATAATCAGATATGTTTATCAGGTTTTAGTCAAGGATGTATGATGTCATTGAATGTTGGATTAACATCTGAAGAAAAATTTTCATGTATTGTGGGATTTTCTGGAAAAATAATTAATCAAAATAATTTAAAATCTAGAATTAAAAATTCTACAGACACTTTATTGATTCATGGTGATGCAGATCAAGTTGTACCCTCAACACATCTTTTGGAAGCAAAAGATTTTTTAATTAGAAATAATATTAGTATTGAAACACTTTTGATAAAAAATTGTGATCATCATATTCCTATGGAAGCTTCAAGTACAGCTCTTAATTATATTTTAAAAAAAAATTAACATCTCTTATTATTGATAAAATTGTTTAAGTAAGTTAAAAATACTTAATGAATAATTTTATTGAACAAAATGTTTCATTAGAAAAGTGTCCAGCTTTAGTTCTTAATGCTGATTATAGACCACTAAGTTATTATCCATTATCTTTATGGTCGTGGCAAGATACTGTAAAATCTGTTTTTTTAGATAGAGTTATAATTGTAAGTAATTATGAAAGAGTTATAAGAAGTCCTTCATTTAACATGCAATTACCAAGTGTTATCGCGTTGAAAGATTATATAATTCCACAAACAAGACCTAGCTTTACAAGGTTTAACGTCTTTTTGAGAGATAAGTTTTCTTGTCAATATTGTGGCAGTGGCGAGGAACTGACTTTTGATCATTTATTACCAAGATCAAAAGGTGGTGAAACTAATTGGGACAATGTTGTAACTGCATGTTCCGCATGTAATGTAAAAAAGGGTGGCAAATTATTAAAAAACTCAGATATGAAACTTAACCAACATCCTTATCGTCCATCAACTGAAGATCTGCACAAAAATGGTAAAAATTTTCCACCTAATTATTTACATAAAAGCTGGATGGATTATTTATACTGGGATGTTGAATTAGAGGCCTAGATTTTCTCAGAGATATTTATTGCAATTTTTGAACCTGTTTTAATAATTTTATCTAATAATAAGTAGGGACCTTTTTTTGTAGCACCTTTATCATAAGCTATATCTTTATGGTCTATTTCATCTTGTCTAAATTTTGTAATTTTTTTTTTAAGTTCTTTTTCGCTAACATCAAGTTGATTAATTTGATTTAAATAATGCTTGTCTATAACTTCCTCAACAGAGGCAGTACATAGCATAGCAGCTTTTTTTCCCAATAATGTTGAACCAAATCCCAAGCCAACACCTAGCAAATCCCACAAGGGTAGAAATTTTGTTGGTTGGATATTTCTTTTTTTAATTTCATTTTCAAAAAACTCACAATGTTCTTTTTCATGTTCTTTCATTTCTTCAATCGTTTTTCTAAGATTCTCATCTTTTACAAAAGTGTTTAAGGCTAATAGTTGTCCTTCATAAATCTTAACAGCTCCACGTTCTCCTGCATGGTCAACTCTAATAAATTCTTCAACTTTTTTTTTACTAATTTTTGTCATAATTTAAATAAATTTTTCCACTACTAATACAAATTAGTAAAGATAATAAAATATTATAGCTTGTAAGTGATAATCCAAAAATTTTAAATGTTACATCTTTGCAGTTAACACTTTTTTCTTTTAATTGCTTTAAAATTTCCTCTTTTGACAATAAATTTGATCCACTTTTTAGATCGCAAACTAATGACTCTTGAATAAAACCTTGCTCAATACCTAAGTGATATAGTGATAGAGTAGTACCAGCTAGAAATATAATTGTGAGTAAAAGTATAAAGAATTTTTCAAATATAATAAATTTATAATTAAGAAAAACTATTATTATAGCCAACAAGTATGGAATTCTTTCTAATATACAGAGATTACAAGGCTGATGACCAAGAACATATTCAATAAAGAATGCAGATACTAAAGCAATAATGCTGACATAAAAAATGAACTTTATTAATAAATTTTTACTATTTTTAACCATTAAATTTTAAAACAAAATATACAAATCCAAATATTATAACTATAAAAATCCCAATAGCAGTAAACCATTTTGATCCATGATTGTTCATGTATACAGTAAATAATTCTCCAAATTTATAAGATAAAAAAGCAACGATAAAAAATCTAAGACTTCTTGAAATTAAACTAACAACTATAAAAACTGGTAGATTGAAAGCAATTAAGCCACTAGCTATTGTAAAAGCTTTATAGGGTAAAGGCGTAAAGCCTGCTAAAAAAAGTATACTTAACCAAGCAAGAAAGCCATTTCCCTCAGACATGTTTAATTTCAAATCCTCAACCTTATCCTCATAATTATAAAACTCGATAACATGCATTGCTAAATCAAAAAATAAGTAGCCAATTAAATATCCTAAAATACCACCTAAAACTGAAAATAAAGATGCTATTAAGAATATTTTGATGAACTCTTTTTTTTTAGCAATAACCATTGGAACAATCATTACATCTGGTGGTATTGGAAAAAATGAACTTTCAATAAAAGATACAAGACCCAAATAAAAATTTGAACTTTTATGTGCAGCTAGATTTAAACATTTTTTGTAAAGTGTTTGAAACATTTTTTGGTTTTAATATAAATTTAGTTCTTATACTATTTAAATATAATTAATTGGATATAATGGGCGAATGGCGGAACTGGTAGACGCGCACGACTCAAAATCGTGTTTCGCAAGAAGTGAGAGTTCGATTCTCTCTTCGCCCACCAAAAAATATGAATTTAGATAATACAAACAACTTAATTGAATTATTTTCTTATCAAGCAGAAAAACAAAACAAAAAAAGCATTTTTTTACAATGGTTAAACCCAAAGAATAAAAAAACATATACTTGGGAGGAAACACAAAAAAATATTTTAAAGTTATCAAAAATAATTAAAAAAAACATAAAAGAGGGAGATAGATGTCTCTTAGTTTCAGAAAACAGACCAGAATGGTTTATCTCAGATATGGCAATAATGTTATCAGGCGGAATTACTGTTCCTGCTTATACAACATACACAGAAGAGGATTATAAGTATTTAATAGAAGATTGTGAACCTAGCCTCGTCATAGTCTCCAATAATGAGATGCTAAAAAAACTAAGCATTACAATTAACGAAAAAAAATTTATTAAAAAAGTCATAACATTAGATGAAGTTAATAAAGTAATTTATAATTTAGATATAATAAATAGAGATAAGTATTTAGACTTTAATATCATATTAAATAATGACTTATTAGAAGAAGATAAAATTAAAAATGACAAATTGAAAAGAACTTCTCCTGCTTGTATAATTTATACATCTGGAACTGGTGGAAATCCAAAAGGTGTAATTTTAAGTCATGGTGGAATTTTAAATAATCTTGTAGGAGCTTGTGAAATTATGAAACCATTGTTTAGCTCCAAACCTATATTTTTAACCTGGCTTCCTCTATCCCATTCCTATGAACATTGTGTACAATTTGCCCAGATAGCAGTTGGGGCAAAAGTATTTTATGCAGAAAAAATAGAAAAACTTTTAGAAAATATATCTGAAGCAAAACCAACAATTATGACAGCCGTCCCTAGATTTTATCAAAATCTTTATAATAAAATTAATACCAATTTAAAAAAACAAACTGGTTTTAAAGCAAAACTAATTGAAGCGACTTTACGATTGGGTAAGAAAAAATTATTAAATCAAAAAATGACTTTTTCAGAGAAATTACTAAATTTTATGGTTGAGATATTAGTTCGAAAAAAAATAAAAAAACAGTTTGGTGGAAAATTAAAAGCTTTTGTTTCTGGTGGTGGTGCATTAGATAAAGAAATAGGAGAATTTCTGAATTCAGTAGGGCTACCTACATTACAGGGTTATGGTTTAACTGAGACGTCCCCAGTAGTAAGTTGTAATCCCATACACAAAATAAAAGTAGAAACTGTTGGACCGCCTTTTAGAGGAAACCAAGTTAAAATTGCTGATGATGGAGAAATTTTGGTCAAAGGTGAAAATGTGATGTTGGGGTACTGGAACAAGAAAAAGGAAACTGATGAAGTAATTATTGATGGATGGCTTCATACAGGGGACATTGGAGAAATAGATCCTGAGGATGGTTATTTAAAAATTACTGATAGAAAAAAAGATATTATAGTAAGTGCAGGTGGAGATAATATTTCACCAGCTAAAATTGAAAATATTATTACTAATGAGCCAGAAATTGATCAATGTATGGTCTACGGGGATAAAAAAAATTATTTGGTTGCTTTAATAGTGCCTAGTAAAGATTTTTTAAAAGAAAAAGAACAAATTAATAATGTAATTGAAAAAATAAATAAAAAATTAACTTTATTAGAAAAAATAAAAAGAATTCAATTAATAGATGAAAATTTTTCTATAGAAAATGGTTTAATGACACCAACAATGAAAGTGAAAAGAAAAAAAGTTACAGAAAAATATAAAATTCAATTAGAAAAACTTTATTAAGTTATATTTAAAAATTGGATTATTATCCGCATAAACATTAACATAATTAATAAAAAAAATTTTCATAACAAAACAAAAATAAAAAAATTTTTTTAGAAATTTACTTTTTAATTAAAGAATTGACATAACTTGTATAAAAAAATAAAAATATATTAATAGCGAATCAACTTGATTCGTTTAACTTAACTAGGGAGCTAAAGATGCCTAAGAAAAGAAAAAAAGCTGCTAAAAAAACTAAGAAAAAAGCAGCAAAGAAAACTAAGAAAAAAGCAAAAAAGGCTAAAAAAGCTAAAAAAAGAAAAAGATAGTAATTTACTAATCTTTACTAAAAACGCTTCTCATTACAATCCGTATGAGAGGCGTTTTTTTTATTCGTCTAAATTATCGTCTGAATCAGCAATAGGTTCTTCAACAGGCAATTCAGTTGTAGTTGATTTTGGCACAGAGGCTACAGGTTGAGCTTGACCACCCAAGTTTCTTTTTAAAGCTTTATCAAGTTTCTTTTGTGTATCTTCTAGAGATACATTCAAAACAATCTGAAACTCAGATAAAATTCTTTCATAAGCTTTTTCAAATAATTGCCTTTCACTATAAGATTGGTCAACCATAAGATCATCACCTTTATTTAAATCTCTTACGACTTCTGCTAATTCATAAATTTTACCAGACGAAATTTTAGCTTCATATTCTTGTGCTCTTCTGCTCCACATAGATCTTTTTATTTTTGGCTTACTTTTTAATATAGAAATACACTTATTTACTTGATTGATTGTTGCTAAAGGTCTTAAATGAGATTGTTTATTCACTGGAACCATTCCATTAGCTTTATCTTTTTCAAACTTGATAACGTAAGTTTCAACGTCAATCCCGCCTATATTAATTTTTTTAAACTCAGTAATTTGACCAACACCATGTTTTGGGTAAACAACATAATCTTTTATTTTATATTCTCTTTTTTCAGTTTCTTGTTTTTTGACTTTTTTAATTTCAGGTTTTACTTCGTTACTTTTAGAAATTCTTAGATTATCAACTTTTGTCTCTTCTTTTAGTTCAGAGACTTTTATAGCTTTTTTTGATTTAATTGGTTTTGGAGTAATTTTTTTGGTTACTTTTTTTGCTTTCTTGGCAACAACTTTTTTGGCTTTCTTAACTTTATCTTTTGTTACTTTTTTTGTTTTAACAACTTTTTTGATAGTAACTTTTTTTTTCACTTTTTTTTCAGGTTTAGATTTAAAGATTTTCTTTAAAATATTTTTCGTACTTATTTTGCTCATTCTTAAATTTTTCATGATCCGTTGGAGGATCTTTTTTTTCACTTATATTTGGCCAGACTTCAGAGTATTTTTTATTGATTTCTAACCATTGTTCGCTACCAGGTTCAGTATCAGCTTTAATGGCATCTACTGGGCATTCAGGCTCACAAACGCCACAATCTATACACTCATCCGGTTTAATTACAAGCATATTTTTGCCTTCATAAAAACAATCCACTGGACAAACATCAACACAGTCAGTCAATTTACATTTAATACATTTATCATTAACAATATATGTCATTATAATTTTCTATTTTTAATCTTATCTTTAATATCGCCCATCGTTGAACTGTCAATGTAAAGTAAGCCCGCCAAACGTCTCATTAAATTTGTCTCATAAATATCAGCTTCATCATTTGAGTAAATAATAGACCACAAGGCTTCTATAATTTTAATTTTATCATTTTCGGGTAAGTTTTTTACTTCTCTTGTAAAATCTAAAATTTGATTTGAATTTTCTTCAATAGATTTAGCATCATTAATAATTTGAGTTATTTTTTCCTTGTTAGCATTTAACTCTAAGAGAGTTTTTTTAATAATTTCTTCCTCTTTTTCAGTATATTTTTCATCTATTTTAGCTGCATGAATTAATAGTGCACATGTTTTAATTAAAAAGTTTTTTTCAGTTTCAGTTGAGTCTTTTTTAAAAAACATGAAATTTAACTAAGATTTAAATTTTTTAAAATTTTAAACGGATTTTCATTTGAAACTTTTTTCACAAAGTTTTTTTTAAATTTTTTAACAGGGTTATATTTAAAATAAGTTTCATCATCTTTATCAAATATTTTATAATTCATTTTTTGTAAAAGTTTTTTAAAATTATCCTTGCTACAGCCTAATAAATTTAACATTTCTGGTATTATTTTAATTTCTTTATTTTCTTTTGAGTTTGATAAATTTATAATTAGCATAAATAATCTTTCTAGAATATCTATCCTTACAAACAAAGTATCAAATTTTTCAAATCCACATAAAAGCATAAAATTTCTATTTCTATTCTCTTTGTCATCTAAAAAATTTAATCCAAATGTTGGCGGCTTAATGTTATAATGTTTTTGATGAAAATTTTTCCATAATAATGTTCTTATTGATACAGCTTCTGGTTTAATTAATTGATATAAAAACACATGATACCTTCCAAATTTTACTCCTAATTCTCTTAAAATTTTTCTCTCATTTTGACCAAGAGATTTTAGATATTCAGAAACTTGCTCTCTTTTTAATACACCATTATTTTCATAAAGTTGATATGCCAAAGCTTTGATTGATGAATTTTTATCTTTAAGATTTTTTAGATCAACTAAGCTTTTAAGAACTAGGTTAATTTTATCTTGTATCCATTTACCAATATACTCACTTAGCTTTTGTTTTTGAATAGGTTCAATAATATCATCAACTATTAATTCAAAATTTGGATTTAAATAATCATGACCAGTAGATAATTTTGCAATCGGAAAATTGTTCCAATAAATTTTGAAATCATTATTTAATTCAATTAACCCTGTATCAATAATAGTTTGAATTCTTTTTTCTAACTCTGGCCCAATAGTTTGTCTGGCTGCTTTTTTTAATGACTTGATGTCTGTTTCTAATGCACCCTTTTTTAAATCTAGTATCAATTTAAGTCCATTTATTTTACCAATAAATTGTTCATCTATTAGTACATCATTATTTTCAAGTATTTTTGTTTTGAATTCCATATCCTGTTTTAAGCCTCTTGCTAGAACACTTGCTCTTTTATCAATAAATGTTTTGGTAAGCTCTTCATGAAGTCTGTCTGAAAGTCTGTCTTCTAAATGTTTTGTTTTTTCAATCCAATAGTCTTGATTTTCTGTCCAATTATTTTTATTTG
>OAPQ01000015.1_pt1 | contig 23093 bp, 22 predicted proteins | sample 1498871 | NCBI WGS metagenome assembly OAPQ01 (sample SAMEA3275646, study PRJEB22092) | marine metagenome | biome: ENVO: 01000023; feature: ENVO: 00002042; material: ENVO: 00002149 | collected 2014-06-21T11:10:00+00 | depth 0 m
TGAGGTTCTTGACATGCATACTAAATTGACAATCGAAAATAAAAAGAAGTGGCATTGGAGGTTAATTAGAGCACCTGCTAATATTTTGTAACCCCGTTATCAGCCATCAGTATGCCCCATAAATCAAAACGAAATCGCAATTCTTGGAGGCTGGGCCAGTGATGGTTATTCAAGACTTGGCGACGTTGTGCTCTTTGACACTCGATTATAAGTAAAGTAAATTTTAAATTTATTAAGCTTCAGATTGAAAATAGTTATAATTATGCATCTTATAAAAAAAATGGATTAATAGAATTAATTTATAATAAAAATAAGAGTGAAGGAGTTTACAACCTTGAAAAAAATACTTTTAATTTTAATTATTTAGATAAATCAAAAAATCAAAATTATAGATATAATGGCTCTATAAGTTTAAAACCATTTTTTTCAGAATTTTCTGGTGAACTTAATGAGCTAAGTTCAGATATATTATTAAATTCAAATTCAATTTTGGTTCAATTACTAAAGACAGGGATACTCAATAATGATAATTTAAATATAAATACAAAAATTAATGCAAAACAAATCTCTTCTTTTAGAGATGTAACTAATTTGTTATTGAGTGCTAAAATAAGTGAAGGTTTGGTAGACATAAATGAAACTCAGCTTGAATTAAAAAACTATGCTGATTTTAAAATAACTGATAGTTTGATTTATACGGATAATAATAATTTAATTTTAGATGCTTTAATCTCAATAAACATTAAAGATTCTAACGAGGTTTATAAGATTTTTCAAACTCCACTTAAAAATAGAAAAAAAATTACAAAAATTCAATTCAATTTAATTTATAACTTTGATCAGCAGACTGCTAATTTAAATTCAATTAAAGTTAATGATGTTATTAATAAGAATGTAAATGAAACTTTAAATCAACTTATTTTTAAAGGTACCAAGCTTCAAAATAGAATTTATATAAAAAATCTAGCAAACAAAGCTATTGAAGGTTATTCAGGATAGATCATTTTTTTAGGATCTACTATTTTATCATAGTCCTTTTCATTTATAAGACCTGTCTTTAATGTTTCAAATTTTAGTGTGGTGTCATTCTTAAGAGCCGTCTTTGCAATTCTTGCTGCATTATCATAGCCAATTTTAGGAGCCAAAGCTGTAACAAGCATTAGTGAATTATCTAAATGTTCTTGGATTTTTTTTTTATTAGCTTTTATTCCTTTTACACAATATAGGGCAAAATTTTTAGTACTGTCAGCTATTAAGTCAATAGATTGTAAAATGTTATGTGCGATCAAAGGCTTAAAAACATTTAGTTCAAAATGCCCATGTGATCCTGCAATAGTGATACCATTATGATTACCAATTACTTTGACACAAACCATAGTGACTGCTTCACACTGAGTAGGATTAACTTTCCCCGGCATAATTGAAGAACCTGGTTCATTTTCAGGCAATATAAGTTCACCATATCCAGCTCTAGGACCAGATCCTAAAAATCTAATATCATTGGAAATTTTCATTAAAGCTACAGCACATGTATTTAGCGTTCCTGAAAAATTAACAATTGAATCATGAGCTGCAAGTTCAGCAAATTTATTTGCACTAGGTTTAAAGGGAATTTTTGTAAATTTAGCAATTTCTTTAACTATCTTCTTATCAAAATTTTTTCTTGAATTTATGCCGGTACCAACAGCTGTACCACCTTGTGCAAGATATAAAATTTCTTTTAATGCATGCTCTATTCTTTCAATACTTTTTTTAACTTGTGTATGATAGCCAGAAAATTCTTGTCCAAGTGACAAGGGTGTAGCATCTTGTAAATGAGTTCTTCCAATTTTCACTATATTTTTAAACTCGCTTATTTTTTTCTTTAGTTCTTTTTCTAAAATTTTTAAATTTGGTAATAATTTTTTTAAAGTTTCTTCTGCTACAGAAATATGCATTGCAGTTGGGAAAACATCATTTGTTGATTGAGATTTATTTACATGATCGTTAGGGTGAACTGGTTTTTTAGTTCCTTTTTTACCACCTAGAATTTCTATTGCCCTGTTAGCTATTACCTCATTAACATTCATGTTTGTTTGAGTTCCTGAGCCTGTTTGCCATACTTTAAGAGGAAAATTTTCATCTAATTTTCCTTTTATCACTTCATCAGAGGCTTTAATAATTACTTTAGAAATTTTATTTGAAATTAACTTATCTTTAGAATGAACGATTGCAGCCGACCTTTTAATTATAGCTATAGATTTAATTATTGAAATATTTACTAGTATTTTGCCAATATTGAAAAATTTGTTAGATCGTTGTGTTGATGCTCCCCAATATTTATTATTAGGAACATTTACACTTCCAATACTATCGAATTCTTTTCTTAATTTCATTGATTAATTTATAAGTAATAAATAATTATAACATACAATAATTTTAAAAAAACTTACAGGAGCAAAATGTCAAATTTTAATAAAGTTGGAACTTTTATGAAAACTTTTGGTCAAGAGGTCAAAATGAAACCTTCATTTAGTAGTGAAAAAATTAATAAATTAAGAATAGATCTTATAAAAGAGGAATTAGATGAACTTCAAGAAGCAATGAAAAACAGTGATTTATTAGAAGTTGCTGATGCACTTACAGATATTTTGTATGTAACCTATGGGGCAGGTCATGCCTTTGGAATTGATTTAGATAAATGTTTTGATGAGGTTCAAAATTCTAACATGAGCAAACTGGGCGAAAATGGTGAGCCAATTTATAATGAGTCAGGAAAAGTAATGAAAGGCCCAAATTATTTTAAACCTAATTTATCAAAATTTGTATCTTAGATTTCTAATTTAAAATCAATAGCTGCAGCACTATGAGTTATACTTCCAATAGAAATTCTATTTACACCTGTTTTAGCAACTCTTTTAACTGTTTTTAAATTGATGTTTCCTGAAGCTTCAGTTTCATAATATTTTTTTACAATTTTAATACCTGCTTTTAGATTTTTAACTGACATATTATCAAACAAAACAGTATTAAATTTTAGACCCATTATTTCATTGAGTTGTTTTAAATTATCAACTTCAACTGTTATTTTTCGTCCTTTTTTATTTTTAATAGCCAATAAAACTAAGTTTTTAACATTTGATGAAGCAATATGATTATCTTTAATTAAAAATTCATCACTTAGATTAAAACGATGATTAGTGCCTCCACCTAACTTGACAGCATACTTTTGAATAACCCTCGTATTTGGAATAGTTTTACGAGTACAACAAATTTTACATTTCTTTCCAGCAAGTTTGACAAATTTATTTGTTTTTGTAGCAATACCTGAAATATGAGATAAAAAATTTAGAGCAATTCTTTCAGCAATTAAAATATTTCTGGCATTTCCTTCAATAGTAGCAATTAAAGAACCTTTTTTTACATTAGATCCATCTTGTTTTTTAATTTGAAATTTAATTTTATTATCAACTAAATTGAAAGCTTGTTTTGCAAACAACAAACCACCAACAATTGCATTTTCATTTGAAATAATTTTTACTTTAATAATTTTATTATTTTTTACTAAACTTGATGTGATGTCTCCAGAGGGATAGAGATCTTCATTCAGTGCCCTCTTAACTGTGTTACGAATAAAATCTTTGCTGAGTTTTATTTTTGACACTTAGTTATCTGCCAATAGCTGCCATTTTTTCAACTGAGACTCTGGCTTTTTCAATTGTATTTTTATCCATAATTATTTCACCAGTTTCGTTTTCAAGGCAATCTAATATTTTGGGAAGTGTAATTTTTTTCATGTGAGGACACATGTTACATGGTTTTACAAATTCTACGTTTGGATTTTCAATTTGTATGTTATCACTCATAGAGCACTCTGTAACCATCATGACCTTTTTAGGTTGGTTATCTTCTACATATTTAATCATTCCAGAAGTGGATCCAGCAAAGTCACTTGCTTTGATTACATCTGGAGGACATTCGGGATGTGCTATTATTTTAATACCTGGATTATTTTTTCTTATATCGTGAATTTCTTTTTCATTGAATTGGTCATGCACAATACAGATGCCTTTCCAGGATATGATTTCTACATCTGTTTGAGAAGCAACGTATTTTGCAAGATAATCATCTGGTAAAAAAATCACTTTTTTAGTACCTAATGATTTTACAATTTTAACAGCATTAGCAGATGTACAACACACATCTGTTTCGGCTTTTACCTCTGCTGATGTATTGACATAAGATACAACAGGAACCCCTGGGTATTTTTCTTTTAATAGCCGAACGTCTTTTCCTGTAATTGAAGATGATAGTGAACAACCTGCATCCATATCTGGTAAAATAACTTTTTTGTCTGGGCTCATTAGTTTTGCTGTTTCTGCCATAAAATGAACTCCAGCCATTAAAATAATATCTGCAGATGTTTTAGAAGCCTCAATAGCTAATGCTAAAGAGTCAGCAGCAAAGTCTGCAACACCATGATAAATTTCTGGAGTTTGGTAGTTATGAGCAAGTATTACTGCATTCTTTTTCTTTTTAAGTTTATTAATTTTGTAAATGTATGGGGCATGAACAGACCATTCAATGTCTGGCATTACTTTAGAAATTTTTTGATAAATAGGATCTGTAGCTTTTTGCACTTCTTGTGTAAATTCCATAATATTATTTACCAATTTGAAAGATAGTTGTCATTCATTTATTATGACACATGTTGCGGTCGTGCTGAAATTGGTAGACAGGCACGGTTGAGGGCCGTGTGGACCTAGTCCATGAGAGTTCGATTCTCTCCGACCGCACCAATGCAAAAATTTTATAGGAGTTTTTAATGGATAAATTACTTTCAGTCATATTTATGGTTGGAATTTTACTTTTAGTTTTTCCAGGTTTTTTACAATCAAATTCTAAACTAAAGCAATTTCTAAAAAATTTAACTATTTGGATTATTATAATCCTTATAATTCTAGTAATTGTTTATTTTTTTAAATAATAAATTAGTTTTTAATCCAATCAGGCATTTCAATTTTTATTGATGCTTCTTTTGTATTGAAGTCAGATTTTCCATTAAAATTTTCATCTAGATATTTAATTAAAGCAAACGGATATTCTTTATCTATTAATACTTTTCCTATTTCATTATCATTATAATAAATACTTTCACCTTCAGTTAATTTTCCATCAATCATACTTATTGGTAGTAATCTTTTTGAAAGTTTATTTTTAAGTTTAATTCTAGCTGTATTTTCTTGCCCAACATAACAACCCTTTTTAAAATCTATTCCATTTAATTCTTCATAATTACACTCAATACCAAATAATTTATTTTGTAATTTATTTAGATTTTTTGGAACTATCCCAAGTTTGTGGCTATGAGAATAATATTCACTCAGTTTTGAATCATGTAAGTCTAGTTTTTTAAGTGATAAATAAAGTTTTTCTAAATTAATGATTAATCTTGCTCCTAATTGTTTTTTTCTTGGATCTAGAAAAATAGGATCTTCTCTATACTTTAGAGTAAATCCAGAAACATCTTGAGCTTCTTCAAAAGTAAGAAATTTTTCTTGGCTAAATGTAGCAACAACAAATTCATTGGTAAGGTTTAGAATTTCTACTTTGGATCTTAATTTATAAATACTTAATTGTTTATATAACCCGTCAGCTTGAGACTTTTCACAATCAATCAAATAACCAGATTTATGTTTAATTATAATAAACTCATATAAAAATTTACCTTGAGGAGTTAGCAATGATGTGAAACAACTATTTATATCACTTACTTTATTTATGTCGTTACTGATAAGATTTTGAAGAAATTCTTTTGCGTCTTCTCCATTAATATAAAGAATTGATCTATCATCTAAAATGTAAACATTTTTAATATTCATAATTGATTAATTATAGAATGTAATATAATAACATTTTCTTAAAATGTTAGATCTTATAATTAAAAATGGACAATGCTACATCGATAGTGAATTAAAAGATGCTGATGTTGCTGTTAAAGATGGCAAAATTCATAAAATTGGTGAGATATCTGAGGATGCTAAGGAGGTTATAAACGCCGAAGGCCAAACTGTTTTACCTGGATGCATAGATACACAAACTCATTTTAGAGAACCAGGATCAACAGATACAGAAGATTTACACTCAGGAAGTAGAGCTGCAATTGCTGGAGGAATTACAAGTGTATTTGAAATGCCCAACACTAATCCACCAACTTCTAATATGAAGGAGTTTCAAAGAAAATTAGATCTCGCTAAAAACAGAATGTATTGCAATTATGCTTTTTATTTTGGAGCAACAGCTGATAACTCAAGTGATCTTGCAAGTCTAAAGGGGCTTGAAGGGTGTTGTGGCATAAAACTTTTTGCTGGATCATCGACTGGAAATTTATTAGTTGCTGAAGAAGATGATATAGATAAAGTTTTTCAAAATGCATCAAAAGTCGTTGCTGTTCACTCTGAAGATGAGGCAATTTTAAATGTTAATAAAAAGTTGATTAAAGATGACGATGTTCATTCTCACCCAGTTTGGAGAAGTGCAGAGTGCGCAATATCATCTACCAGAAGAATTGTTCGAATAGCGAATAGACATAAGAAAAAAGCTCATGTTCTTCATATAACAACAAAAGAAGAAATTGATTTTTTATCTCAACATAAAGGCAACATTACTTTTGAGATAACTCCTCAGCATTTAACAATATATGCACCAGATTGTTATGAAAAACTTGGAACTTATGCTCAGATGAACCCTCCTTTAAGAGATAAATCTCATTATGATAGATTGTGGTATGGGGTAAGAAATAATTTGAATGACACAATAGGTTCAGATCACGCTCCACATTTAAAAGAAAATAAAGAAAAAAGTTATCCTAATTCACCCTCAGGTATGCCTGGTGTTCAAACTTTGATGCCAGTTATGCTTAATCACGTTAATGATGGAAAACTTACACTTAACCAATTAATGAATCTTGTGTGTGAAAACCCAGTTAAGATTTTTGGAATCCAAAACAAAGGATTTATTAAAGAAGGTTTTGATGCAGATTTTACAATTGTTAATATGAATAAGACAATTGAAATTAAAAATGAAAATATTGAAAGTAAATGTGGATGGACTCCTTTTAACGGATATAAATTTAAGGGGACACCAACGCATACAATAATCGCTGGAAATATTAAAATGCAAGATGGTAAAATTTTAGGTGATCCAGATGGAACACCTTTAAAATTTAGTTAAGCTTTATTGTAAAACTATTTACAAGAACAACTCCAACAACAATAAGGAACAAACCAGCAATTGCTTGCCAAGCCAAGGTTTGTTTAAAAAAGAAATACCCAAGTATTGCTATTGTAAAAACACCCAGTCCACTCCATGTTGCATATACAATTGCAATCGGAAGTTTATCCATTACAAAAGTCATCAAATAGAATGAAGTGAGATAAAATATTGCAAGACAAATAGTCGGTATAATTTTTGTAAAATTTTGTGATACTGGTAATAACATTGTCCCAGCTACCTCACAAAAAATAGCGATGGTTAAAAAAAAATATGTTTTAACCATTACTCAGAATTTTGTTATTAATTAAGTCTTGTTTTATCTCATCAAGGATTGATGGATCATCAATTGTTGGTGGTATTTTATATTCAACATTGTCAGCAATTTTTCTAATCGTTCCTCTTAAAATTTTACCAGATCTTGTTTTTGGTAATCTTTTTATAACAATTACTACTTTAAATGCAGCAACAGGCCCGATTTTATCTCTAACCATTTTAATGCATTCTTTTGAAATTGTTTCATCATCTTTGTCTACTCCAGATTTTAAAACTACAAGCCCAATTGGAAGCTGTCCTTTTAATTTATCAGCAATACCAAGGACCGCACATTCTGCAACTGATTGGTGTTCAGATAATACCTCTTCAATTGCACCTGTTGACAGTCTATGACCTGCAACATTTATAATGTCATCTGTTCTAGACATAATCCAAATATAACCATCATCATCAATGTGCCCCGCATCATAAGTTTGGTAATAACCTTCATAATTAGTCATATAATTCTCTTTATATCTCTGATCTGCATTCCATAACGTTGGAAAAGTTCCAGGAGGAAGTGGGAGTTTCACAACAATGTCTCCCATTTCGTTTGGTTTTGCCAATGTTTGATCAGGTTTGATAATTTTTACATCATAACCAGGCACAGCTTTGCAAGCAGACCCATATTTAGTTTTCATCATTTCTATTCCTGTACAATTTGAGCTGATCGCCCAACTAGTTTCCGTCTGCCACCAGTGATCAATTACTGGAACCTTAAGTAAATTTTCAGCCCATTTAATAGTATCTGGATCTGCTCTTTCTCCTGCAAGGAATAAGCTCTCAAAACTACTTAAATCATACTTTGAAAAAAATTTACCTTCAGGGTCTTCTTTCTTAATAGCTCTGAAAGCAGTAGGGGCTGTGAATAGAGATTTTACTTTATAGTCAGATATGATTTTCCAGAAAGCTCCTGCATCAGGGGTGCCAACTGGTTTCCCCTCAAATAGAACAGTAGTGCACCCTTTGAATAAAGGAGCGTAGACAATATAAGAATGTCCAACGATCCAACCAATATCACTAGCTGACCACCAAATATCATCAGCATCAATATTGTAAATATTTTTCATAGTCCATTTCAGAGCAACTATATGCCCCCCGATATCTCTGACTATCCCTTTAGGGGTTCCAGTTGTGCCAGATGTATATAAGATATAAGCAAGTTCATTAGAATTCATCTCAACACAATCAGCATCAGATGCATTTGAGACAACTTCATCCCAACTAACTTCTATTGGTGTGTTCAATTTTACTTCATGACCACGTCTTTGAAATAAAATCATTTTACTGATTTTATGATTAGCTAGTTTAATAGCTTCATCGACAAGAGGCTTATATTCTACAGTTCTTCCCGGTTCAAAACCACAAGAGGCAGTAACTAATAATTTAGCTTTACTGTCATCTATTCTGCTTGCAAGTTCGTTCGATGCAAAGCCGCCAAAGACCACTGAATGGATTGCCCCAATTCTAGCACAAGCTAGCATTGCAATAACTGCCTCTGGGATCATTGGCATATAGATGATTACTCTATCTCCTTTAAGAACACCCTGATTTTTAAGGGCTCCAGCAAATATTGAAACTTTAGATCTTAGTTCCTCGTAACTAAAATGACTTTTGTTACCTGTAATAGGACTATCATAAATTAAAGCGGTCTTTTTTCCTCTACCTTGATCGATATGGATGTCTAATGCATTATAACAAGTATTGGTTACCCCATCCTCGAACCATTTGTAAAATGGTGGATTAGATTTATTTAAAATTTTAGTTGGTTTTTTAAACCAAAATATATCATTCGATGCTTCTTGCCAAAATTTTTCGGGATTATTAATAGATTGATCATAAATTTCTTGAAATTTTTCTGACATAGAATTTTGATTCGATTTATTAAAATAAGTTGGTTTTTAACTTTAAAATTGCATTTAATTTTAAAAAATAAGTAAAATCAATGTTTATTAGTGATAAATAACTCTTCATTAATCTTAATTTATTTGTTATTTAACGCCCTATCTTGGTTAGGGGAAACCTTAGCCTAGTTTATATAAACTAAATAAATAAAAACTAACTAAAGAGGGAGTTTTTTTATGAAAAAACTTAAATTGTTTGCTCTTACAGCTGTAGCCCTAATGGGTGTTACAGGTGTAGCAAACGCAGAGACAGTGATGTTAGCTCAGGATGATTTCGTAGGTATTTCATTTTGGTTAGTATCAATGGCTTGTTTAGCTGCTACTGTATTCTTTTTCTTAGAAAGAAGTTCAGTTCCAGCTGGTTGGAGAGTTTCAATGACAGTTGCTGGTCTAGTAACTGGTATTGCATTCGTACACTACATGTACATGAGAGATGTATGGATCATGACTGGTGACTCACCAACTGTTTACAGATACATTGACTGGTTAATTACAGTGCCACTACTAATGTTAGAATTCTATTTTGTTCTATCAGCAGTAAACAAAGCAGATTCAGGAATTTTCTGGAGATTGATGCTTGGTACATTAGTAATGCTAGTAGGTGGATACTTAGGAGAAGCAGGATACATCAACGCTACACTTGGTTTCATTATCGGTATGGCTGGTTGGGTATACATTCTTTATGAAGTATTCTCTGGTGAAGCAGGTAAGAGAGCAGCAAAAAGTGGTAACAAATCACTTGTAACTGCTTTTGGTGCAATGAGAATGATCGTTACTGTAGGTTGGGCTATTTACCCATTAGGTTACATTTTTGGTTACCTAACAGGTGGAGTAGATGCTAACTCACTTAACGTGATTTACAACGCAGCTGACTTTTTGAACAAGATCGCTTTTGGTCTAATCATTTGGGCAGCAGCAATGCAACAACCTGGTAGAGCTAAGTAGTTTTACTTAAAATTTAAATTAAAGGGCAAGGACATTTTTGTACTTGCCCTTTTTTTTTGCCTGCAATAATTTAAGCCATGGATATTAAGCTGGACAAATGGCACAAGTGCAAAGTCGATATTGAAGTTCTTAAAGAACTTTCAAAAAAATCTGACATAAAAGGTTTACAACACGTCTCTCTTTTTTTTAGTTTATTAATTGTAACTGGAACTTTAGCGTATTTAACTTGGGGAACCTGGTGGTCTGTGTTTTGGTTTTTAGTGTATGGAAATATTTATTCATTTTCAAATCCATTGTGGCATGAGACAGGTCATAAAACTGCTTTTCAATCAAAATTATTAAATGAAATTTTTTATTATATTTCATCTTATATGGCGAATTTTGAACCAATAAGATGGAGACACACTCATTTTGTTCATCATGGTAATACTTATTCAACTGAAAATCCTTTTGATCATGAAATTGAATATGGAAATAATTTAAAAGAAACTCCAAAAGGATTAATTATAAGTTTAATTCCGTTTTTAGATTTAATATTTTTTAAAAAACATATTTCATTTGAAATTATTCAGCATGCATTTGGAGTTAAAACAAAAGTAATGGAAGACTGCATTCCAGAAAAAGCACAAGCAAAAGTAGTTTTTAGTTCAAGAATTTATGTTGCAATTTGGTTATTAATTTTTTTATGGTCAATAGTTGCTTCCTCTTGGATGCCATTACTTTATTTTCTACTTCCACAATTTTATGGAAAAACTTTACACAAACTTGTTGCCTTTACTCAGCATGCGGGACTTGCAAGAAATATAAAAGATCATAGGTTTTCAACAAGAGAAATGTACTTAAATCCAATACTAAGTTTTTTATATTGGAAAATGGAATATCATTTAACACATCATATGTTTCCAACTGTTCCATCCTACAATCTAGACAAACTTCATCATCATATAAAAGATCAATTGCCAAAACCAAATAATGGATTAATAGATGCTTATAGAGAGATAATACCAGCGGTGATTAAACAAAAAGAAGACACAAGTTATTTTATAAAAAAAGATATACCTCAATTGCAAAATGTCTAAAAATAGACTTAGTTTGTTTTTACAGACTTGTTCTATCTAAATAAAAAACTATATATAGTTCATGGCAAAAATTACATATAACACCCACGATAGTAAAACTCATACAATTGAAGTTCAAAATGGACTTACCGTTATGGAAGGCGCCGTTCAAAATGACATTCCAGGAATTGATGCTGATTGTGGAGGGGGAATGGCGTGTGCTACGTGTCACGTTTATGTTAATGATGAATGGTTAGATAAACTTCCAACCAAAGAAGATGGAGAAGAAGATATGCTGGATATGGCATTTGAACCAAAACAGAATAGCAGATTGAGTTGTCAGTTAACTATTTCAGATGAATTAGATGGTCTAGTGGTTAGCATTCCATCAAAACAAGCTTAAATGAATAAAACAGATGTATTAATAATTGGAGCTGGACCAACAGGTTTATTTTGTGCTCATCAATTAGGGATCATAGGATTAAATTGTGAGATAGTAGATAATCTAGATAAAGCAGGTGGCCAATGTATTGAACTTTATCCAGATAAGCCAATTTATGATATTCCAGCAGTGCCTGAGTGTACTGGTGAAGAATTAACCAATAATCTTTTACAGCAAATTAAACCATTCAATGTCAAATTTCATTTAAATGAAAGAGTAGAACAACTTAAAAAAGTTGAAAAAAGATGGCGTGTTAAAACAAGTAGCAACCAAGAATTTGATGTAGCAAGTATTGTTATAGCTGGTGGTGTTGGTTCATTTGAGCCTAGAAAATTTCCTTTAAAAGAGTGTGAAAAATTTGAAGGGAGTTCTTTATTTTACTCAATTAAAGATAAGACAATTTTTAAAGATAAAACTATATCAATTTTTGGTGGAGGAGACTCAGCATTAGATTGGGCAATTGAACTATCCAATACCTCTAAAGTAAATTTAATTCATAGAAGAGATGGTTTTAGTGGTGCAGAGTCTAGTGTTCAAAAAGTTAAAGAGCTAAATGACCAAGGAAAATTAAATTTATACACAAAATATCAGATAGAATCAGTTTCAGGAGATAAAGATATCAATATAGTTAAAATTAAACATGATGACGGAGAAGTAAAAGAATTTAAAACAGATTACGTTCTAGGTTTCTTTGGTTTAATTATGCAATTAGGGCCAATATTAGATTGGGGATTAAATATTAATAAAAAAACAGTTGAAGTGAATACAGAAAATTTTGAAACAAATATTGATGGTATATTTGCTATTGGAGATATTTGTTCGTATCCAGGTAAATTAAAATTAATCTTGTCAGGTTTTCACGAAGGTGCATTAGCTGCAAGAGGCTGTTTTAAATATGCAAAACCAGATGAAAAACTAAGATTTGAATTTACAACTACATCAAAAGCTGCTCAGGAAAGACTTGGTGTTAAGAAGTGATAGAACTTTTTACTGCTGATACTCCAAATGGAAAAAAAATTTCTATTATGCTTGAGGAGATTGGTTGCGATTTCAAAGTAACCAAAGTAGATATAAGTAAAGACGAACAATTTAAACCAGAATTTATAAAGCTAAGTCCTTTTAGTAAAATTCCTGTGATTACAGATCATGATAATAAAGAAAGTATTTTTGAGTCTGGGGCAATTCTTATGTACTTAGCGGAAAAAAGTGGAAAGTTTTATGATGAACAAGATAGGTTAAAAATAAATCAGTGGTTAATGGCTCAAATGGGAACCATTGGTCCAATGATAGGTCAACATCATCAGTTTCATCACTACAATCCTGGTAAAAGTGAATTTGGTGAAGAAAGATATTTCAAAATTACAAAGAGAATATATCAAGAATTAGACAATAGATTAAAAGACTCTAAATTTCTTGCAGGAGAAAAATATACTATTGCTGACATTGCAACTTGGCCCTGGTTTGCAAGGCATGAGTGGCACGATATTGGATTAAAAAATTATCAAAATTTATCCAGATGGTATTTAGAAATAGCAGACCGTGAAGCAGTGATTAAAGGGTATGATCTTTACAAGATTGGTAGTCAAATTCCAAAACCTTAAAAATTTATTTTTTTTTTAAATTGTTGTATATTTCTAGCTCAACATCCTCCCATTTATTAAATGCTCTTTGTTGAAAGAGTTTTAATGATTTGTAAGGATGCAATTTATTAAAAGCCCCCCATCTCCAATCAGGATATAAATTTAAAAGCCCCCAAGTTTCTTTGTTTAGAGATGCTGCAAGATGAAGTATTGAAGTGTCTGATGAAAGTACAAGATCTAAATTTTGAATAATTTTAACCATATCACTCAAACTGTAATTTCCAAGATTTGTAATTTTAGTTTTTTTAAATTGAACTAAATCTCTTTCCCAAATTTCTTTTTGTAAACAGTAAAAATTAACATCTAAAGAAAATATTTTATTTAATGCTTCTAGAGGTATAGATCTATATGGTTCGTTTGGGCCATTAAATGAGCCCGACCACGCTATACCAACGTTGAGTTTATCTTTGTTTAATACAAAAGGTAGATCAAATAGATTATTATTAATTAAAAAATTTTCATTAATCTTTTCTTTGTAAAAAAATTTGATTAAGGAACCTAATGAAATTTTAAAATCAAATTCTTTATCATGAAAATCTTCTTTTGATACAATTTTTAAATTTGGAATATCTTTTTTAAATATATCAATAATATTTTTTTGAACTAAAAAAGTTACATTTTTTGTTAATTTTAAAAGTGGAATTATAAATTTTGAAAATTGAATACTATCTCCAAGACCTTGCTCATTATAAACAACAATACTTTTTTGATGAATATTCTCTCCTTTCCATTCAGGCCTGTCATTTAAAATATTTTTTAATTTTGTATTTCTGTGCTCATAATATTTCCATCCAATTTCAAAATCACCCTGAAAGAGAAATCGCATTCCAAGAAATTGTAAATAATCTGGGTCTTTTGAATCAATTTTTTTTAATTCATTAAGTAAATTTTGTGCTTTATCTTTTTTTCCAATTAAAGAATAAACTCTTATTAATTTTATAAAAAATTTTAAATCTTTGTTTTTATTATTTTCTAAAATTTCAATTGCATCATCTAGCTGATTTTTTTGAATTAAATATTCCGCTTTATTGTATAAGAAATGAGTTATATTTTGATCAATATTTTTAGCTTTTTCATAAAAAATATCCGAATTTTTATCATCCCTTAATTCTAAATAATTTGATAAAAGATTATTAATTGTAAGTGTATTGTTTTGATCAATCTTTAAAGAATCTAAATAATACTGATTTGCAATTTTGTATTTTTTTGATTTGCTAAGAATTGAACCAATATTATTTAAAGCTTTTAATTTATCTTTACCGTTAAAATTTATGCAATTTTTATAGTATTCAATAGACTCTTCTATCTTGTTATTTTGTTCTAAAGCGTATCCAAGTTTATAATTATATGAGGGATTTGAGCTGTCTATTTCAATTAATTTTTTTGCATAGAATAAAAGTTTTCCATAGTCCTTTTTTCTTGAGTAAAGTTGTATAAGATTATTTAAGGGATCAATAAATTTATCATTTTCCTTTAAAGAATCTAAAAAATTAATTTCAGCATTTTCAAAATTATTTTGTGACAAATAGATAACACCCTTAAAATTAAAGATAATGTATTTATTTTTTTCATTTTGATAAATTTCACAAAGTTTTAGTGCCTGATCAAAATTTTTGTTTATTATATAGTCTACTATTTCTTTTAGATCTGACATTTTAGTAAGAGCCTTTTTTGCTTGAACCATTATAGAAAATTTCTTGAAGGTAATCGTTTTCTTGTTTTTTTAATTTTATATCATCTTTATTCATTAAAGATTTTGTTCTTGGAATTTTTTTATGGAAATTATAATCATCCTTACCTCTTGCTATCTGAACGCTATTTTTTCCTAAAACTTGTTTAACATTACTACTTATATAACTTTGAATAACAAAACCTATTCTTCGATCATCACTTTTATTCAAATCAGAACCATGAACAACTGTGGGGTGGTGCATGGACATTTGACCTGCTTCAAGTACTATAGGGATAGTTTTTTCTTTAGGAATATTGTTAACAGTTTGACCTCTAGTGAGCAAATTTCCTTCATTAAACATCTGATCATGATCTTTCAAATTGTTTTTATGTGAACCAGACCACACTCTCATACAACCGTTGTGTTCATTAGAGTCTGTTATTGCTACCCAGGCCGTAACCCAATTATATGGTTCAAGTCCTATATATTTTGCATCTTGATGATAGCTTACGAAACCTTTTTCATTTGGATTTTTGATAAAAAGAGTTGTTCCACAAACAAGTATGTTTTCACCAATTAAACTTTGAACTCCATCTAATATTTTAGGATTATGGGTAACCTCATCTAACAAAGGTGAAATTAAATGAGCATTATATCTTCCAGATTTTTCTAGCTCATCAGGTATTTCTTTTTCAATAAGCTCAATTTCATTTCTAATCTCTTTTGCTTTGTCTTTTGAAAAAATATTTATTGGTGAAACAAACCCTTCATTTCCATACTGTTTAAGTTGATTTGATGAAAGATAAGTCATATTAATTTAAAAACTTTATATGAGCATTAAAATTACTTCAATAAATTATTGTCCAGTTAAATCTGTTTCATTTCAGTCAATTGAAAATTGTAAAATTAAAAAAAATACTGGAATTATTGGAGATAGAATTTTTGCATTTACTAAAGATTTAGATTTAGAACAAGCAAAATTATTTGAAAAAAGTCCAAATGAAAGAAAAGGTAAGTGGAATAAAATCTTAACTCTTAAAAACTCACCAGCTTTAAATAAATATAATTTTATATTTAAAGGTGAAAAACTCACATTAATTCTAAAAGATAAAGAGATTTTGTCTATTGATATAAATCAATCAAATGAAAGAGAAGCACTTTCAAATAAAATTTCAGAATTAGAAAGTTCTTTAAAACAACCAATAACTCTAATAAAAAATATTGATTTCCCTTTTTTTGACACCTCTATTTCAAAAAAAGTAGATTTTGTGAATTCTGTCTCACTTTTAAATACTCAAAGCATCAATGATTTTGAGAAAAAAGTTAATAAGAAGATTGAGACCTCAATTTTTAGAGGAAATATTTGTATTGATGGAATAGACCCTTGGAAAGAAAGAGAATGGATTGGAAAAACTATTAAAATTAACAATGTTTCTTTTAAAGTTGAAAAAAATATTCCAAGATGTGTTGCAATTAATCTTAAACCTCAAACAGATAATAATTCTTTTGATTTACTTCAGCTATTAAAAAAAACATACAATCATTTTGATATGGGTGTGTTTTTAACAGCTTTAGATGATGGTGAAATAAGTACTAAAGATTTAATTAATTTTGATTAATTATAAAATTTAATCATCTGCATGAACTTTTTCATTTTTTTCATGCTTTTCTTGAGCTGCGATTGTGTATTTTGCAACAGGTCTTGCTATTAATCTTTTTAATCCAATAGGCTCTGCTGTGTCTAAACAGTATCCATAAATATCTTCTCTAATTCTCGCCAGTGCTTTGTCAATTTCTGATATTAACTTAATTTGTCTGTTAATAGCCTTCATCTCTACATTCTTATCTGTATATGAACTTGCTTGATCAACTACGTCTGCAGAAATGCTATTATCGTCCATACTTCCAAAGTACAGTGCCTCATTATTAGCTTTGACCAATTCTTTTTTCCATTCAGTTAATCTCATTCTAAAAAAAACTTTATGTTTTTCACACATATATTTTTCGGTGTCTTTTGGGACATAAGTTTTAGAAATTTTAATAGTAACTTTAGCAGCAGCTTTTGGTTTAGCAGTAACTTTTATTTTAGTAGCAGCTTTTGGTTTAGCAGCAACTTTTGTTTTAGGCTTTGTAACTTTTTTTTTTACTTTAGTAGTCTTTGGCATAGTTTAAATTTGAATTTCCGGAGTATATTCAGCAAAATAGGGGTGTCAAGCAAGCGTAATTGTTATAAATATTTATAAATGAGTAATAATAATAGAAATATAAATAATATTTATTATATTTTTATTACAGCTCATCTTATATTTTGGACTTTTATACCATCTATAACTAATCATAATTTACCACTAGATACTATCGAGGCCTTAGCTTGGGGAAGTAATTTAGATTGGGGATTTAACAAGCATCCTCCAATGAGTGCTTTTTTTTCAGAAGTTTTTTTTCAGATTTTTGGATCTCAAGATTGGATATATTATTTGCTTAGTCAAATTTTTGTACTTACGTCATTTTATTATGTATTTAAATTCTCTAAAGAATTTTTTAATAATGATTTACTGGGTTTAATTTCAGTTTTACTTATAGAAGCTATCTATTTTTATAATTTTACTACTCCAGAATTTAATGTAAATGTTTGCCAATTACCATTTTGGTCTTTAACGGTATATTTTTCTTGGAAAATTTATAATGGTAAAGAAGTCAGATTTACTGATTGTTTTTTAGTTGGAATATTTGCAGCTTTTGGATTTTTATCTAAATACTTATTTATTTATCTTTTAGCATCAATCGATCTTTTGTTTGTCTATTTAATATTTATAAAAAAAGATAGAAAGTTTGATTTTAAATATTTGATAACTCTTGAGGTATTTTTAATTGTATTAGTTCCACATCTAATTTGGTTAAACAACAATGAATTTATCACCATTACTTATGGACTTGCTAGAACTGGATTAGAGCAATCGAGTTTGATTGATCATATTAAATTTCCGCTTATTTTTTTAATTAAACAAGTTGGATTATTAATACCTTTCTTAATTTTAGTTTGGTTGCTAATAAAGAAAATTAAATTTAAATTTGATCTTAAAGATAAAAGATTACTTTTTTTATTAGCGATTAACATTTTACCGATTCTATTAATGTTTTTAACTTCTGTGGTTACAGGTTCTAAAATTAGAACAATGTGGATGACACCGTTTTATTTGTTTTTTGGAACTTTGTTTATCTATGTATTTCAATCTCAAATAAACATTAAAAAGTTAAAACCATTTATGATCGGATTTATCTTTTTATTTTTTTTATCCCCCATACTTTATGCTTATGTCTCAATTTCAAAGGATGACAAAAGAACAGATTATCCAGGTAAAGAAATTGCGATTAAAACACAATATGCTTGGGATCAGCAATTCAAATCAAAGATCAATGTAGTTTATGGAAATGAATGGAACGCTGGTAATTTATCATATCATCTAAAATCAAGACCCGTATGGGAGGGAATTGTTGATAGGGAAAAGCTTGATAGATTGAAAGACTATATGTGTCTTGATAATGTTTGCGTAGGTTCAAAATAATTATGAAAAAATATGTAATTTTAATCCCTATTTATAATGACAGAGAGAGCTTAACCAAGCTAATTGAAAACATTAATTCTGAAATAGAGGGTAGTAATTCAGATATTTCAATTATTGTGGTTAACGATGCATCTTCTCAACAGATAATTGATAAATATCAAAATACTGAAAATATTAACTTTATTGAAATTATAAACATGAAAGAAAATAGAGGTCACGCAAGATGTATTGCCTCTGGACTTAAATATATTTATGAAAAAAAAGAATTTGATTATGTAATACCAATGGATGGTGATGGAGAAGATCGACCAGAGGAGATTAAAAACTTTATACAACTTGCAGAACAATCAAAAAATCAATCGATAATAGGAGAGAGAGTTAAAAGATCTGAAAGTTTATTTTTTAAATTTTGCTATCTAGCACATAAAATTATAACTTTAGCATTTACCAGTCAGTATATTAAATTTGGAAATTTTACATGTTTATCCAAATCAACTGTTGAAAAAATGCTTAAAGAAAAAGCCACATGGAATAGTTTTTCAGGATCATTAAAAAAAACTGATAAAAATTTATTATCTATTCCCTCTATTAGAGGTGTTAGATATTTTGGTCCATCAAAAATGAGTTTTTTTAATTTATTAAAGCACTCTCTTTCAATAATTAGTGTTTTTAGGAAAACGGTTTTAATTCGGTCAGCTTTATTCATAGTTTTTTATATTTTATTAATAAAAAGCAATGCCTCAATTATAACTTCATTACCTCTATTTTTATTGCTGGTAATGATTTATTCAATTTCAAATTTAGCTTTAAGGGAAAATTTAGAAGATTTTAATAAATCCTTGGAAAATATTCATAATATAGATAAAATTAAATAAAGATGAAAAACTTTTTTAGAAAAGTAGCTTTTGGTTTAAAACCTGAAGAGAAAGCTCCATCAGATCCATTGACTTGGGCGCAAAAACAAGTTGAGACAATCCCTGAATTAAATTGGAAAGGTAAACATATTTACTCAGAAAAGGAAATGAGAAAATACTGGATTACTCAAAGAGTTGAAGAAAACACAACCTTGAGAAAAAAATATAAAAATGATCCCAAAGGTCTTGAAATAGCTGAACGTCAACTTGAAAATGATACAGGTGGAAAATTTTGGAAAAATTATGAATTAAGTATAAGACATGCAGAAGGAGTTAGAAGCAATCACCCTGTGCTTGCAAAACTTTGGTATTTTTGGGGTAATCATTTCACAATAAGTAAGACACAAAGATTACATCAATATTCAACTGCGGCTTATCAAAGAGAGTTTCTTAGAGACAACATGGATAAAACTTTTGAAACAATGGTTTATGAAGGAACAATCGCATGGCCAATGATAATGCATCTAGACAACAAAGATAATATTGGTCCTAAATCAGAAAGTGCCAGGCAAGAGTGGAGAAGAAAAGAAAAAAGACCCGCAACACTTAATGAAAATCATGCAAGAGAATTAATGGAACTTCATACAATATCTCCAGAAGCGGGATATACCCAAGAGGATGTTCAAGAACTTGCAAAAATTATGACTGGATGGAGACCTAAATGGACAAAAAAATCTGATCAAGGAACAGATGTAAGATTCATGTCTGAACGTCATGAACCGGGAAAAAAAAATGTTCTTGGTAAAAGTTATAAAAGAGGAAGAAAAAGTTTAAAAATTGTAATTAAAGATTTAGTAAACCATCCTTCATGTAGAGAGTTTATTGCAACAAAACTTTGTAGATATTTGATAACTGATCATCCTACAAAAAAAATGATTGCCCCAATTATTAAAGCATGGGAACAATCAGATGGACATCTACCAGAAGTCCACAAAGCTGCAATCAAAGTAACATTTGAAAATAATGATAAATATAAAAAATTTCAAAATCCTGAAAATTGGTGGTTGCAAACAATTAATATGTCAGGAGCTACTTACGCATATCCAATACCTGAAAAAAGAATGGATACATATAAATTGGGTAATATTTTGAGAGAAGACCTAAGAGAACCTGATTGGATGTTAGAAGATCTAGGATATCATCCCTATCTAGCACAACAACCAAATGGATATTCAGATTTTTCAAGTGATTGGATGTCTACTGAATTAATTATTAGAAGACTACTTTATGCCAAAAAAGCATTTCATAGATACAATTCAGAAGATCGGGTAGATCAATATATTCATGAAAAGATTATTCATAATAATTTTGATAACCCTGATAAAATTCTAAAAATATTATCAAAAGCTAAAAGTAATGAGGAAAAGCATATGATTTTATTCAATCTACCTGAGGTATTAAGAGCATGAAGATAACAAGAAGAGATTTTTTAAAAGGTACAGCTACAACATTATTTTTAGCTGGATTTAATCTTCCGGCATTAGCCTCATCATCAAGAAAAAAGAACTTAGTGGTAATTATGTTACGTGGAGGTATGGATGGTCTTTGTGCAGTTCCAGTAATTGGAGATAAAAATTTCGAGAAAAGAAGAAAAAGTATTTTAATTGAAAATGCTATTAAACTTAATTCTGATTTTGCATTACATCCAAGATTAATAGGATTTAATAAGTGTTGGAATGATAATACAGGATCAATAGTTCATGCAGCTAGCATTCCTTATACTCAAAGATCACATTTTGAAGGTCAAAATTTAATGGAGTCAGGTGGAAGAACACCTTACCAAGAAAAAACAGGATGGGTTGGAAGAGCTATGAAACTTGCTAATCTCCAAGGTGATGGATTAGCTTTATCTTTACCAATGCCATTATTACTAAGAGGTATTCCAAAAAATAATAATTATTTCCCTGGAAGAGGCAGGCTACCTCGAGAACGAACATTGGAACTTTTAAGATCTGTTTACGCAGAAAGCTCTGAAGACGAGCTATTAGAGATGATGAATTATATTAAAAAAAGAAAAAATGAAGAGATGATGGGTGGCACCATGAGGCGTGGTAAAAGAGAAAATAAAAATCTTGCAAGACAAGCAGCTACCTATTTAAGAAAATCAGATGGGCCAAGAGTTGCTGTATTTGAAGTGAATGGTTTTGATACTCATGCAGCTCAAGGGGGAGTAGATGGATCTCATACAAAATCTTTAGTTGAAATGGATGAAATTATTAATAATTTGAAGGATAACCTTCAAGAAGCTTACAAAGATACAATCATTTTAACCGTTACAGAATTTGGAAGAACCATAAAACAAAACGGTGGAAATGGAACTGAGCATGGCTATGGAACAGCAATATTTATGGCAGGGGGTCTGTTAAAGAAAAGCCAAGTTCACACTGACTGGCCAGGTTTAAAAAGAAAAGAGCTTTATGATGGAAGAGATCTAAATGCAACAATCGATGCAAGATCTGTTTATACATCAGCCATGTCAACTGTCTTTGATTTAGATTTCAAACGTATCCAAAAAGATGTGTTCTGGGGTGAAGACTTACAAAATCTCTCAGACAAGCTTTTTAAAACTTAATTGGCTCTAATTGTTGGTAAAGAATGGAAGTCAGCTGTATCTATTTTAGAAGAATGCTCCCTTTTCATGTTCCATCTCTTTTGAACACCTGCACTTGCAACACTTAATGTGGATCTACCGTATCTATGATTAGTGTTATCAATCGATCTCATTAAGCTATTTATTTTTTCATCTTTTTCAGATGAGAATAGGTTTGTTTTATCATTAGCATTTGAAAGTCCTGTAAGCATGACACCTGCTTTTTGATATTGGTAACCATTTTTAAATATACCCTCAAGTATTGTGACTGCAGTTTTAACTATCTCAATACTATTGTTTGTTGCAATAGGAAAATCAATTGTCTTTGCATTTGAGTAATATCCATAGTTTCTTTGAAATGGACTGGTTCTAACAAATACTGTGATTGCTTTTGCAACTAACGACTCTGATCTAATTTTTTCAGATGCATTTAAACAATAATTTGCAACTGCTTCTTTTAATTCTTGAAATATTTCAACTCTTTTCCCAAATGATCTTGAAACGACACAACTTTTTCTTTTTGTGGTGGTGGTTTCTAAATTGATACAAGGAATTCCTTTAAGTTCCATTGCAGTTCTTGAGCCTAAAACATTAGAAGATTTTTTAATCCAGCTATTAGATTTATTCTTGAGTTGTTTAGCATTATAAATTCCATTCTTTTGATAAAACTTAGTTAGCTGTCTACCTACACCCCAGACATCATTGATTTCAACTTTTTCAAGAACAGGATCTAAGTTTTCTATTCCAATTAAGCTAGTAACACCTGATTGCTTTTTCTTTGCAATTTGATTTGCAA
>OAPQ01000017.1_pt1 | contig 23020 bp, 31 predicted proteins | sample 1498871 | NCBI WGS metagenome assembly OAPQ01 (sample SAMEA3275646, study PRJEB22092) | marine metagenome | biome: ENVO: 01000023; feature: ENVO: 00002042; material: ENVO: 00002149 | collected 2014-06-21T11:10:00+00 | depth 0 m
TTTCCTGCCCTTTGCTCGCATTGCAAAATCTAGCGCACTACGGTGTAATATTGTCTCGTATCATATTGTGTGTGTGCTTGCGTGTGTTACTGTGTAGTGCGTGTGTGTGTGTGTGTGTTTGCGTGGGGCGGGTGAACTTTTGAAAGCCGCCCTTCATGTTCAACAATACAATCGTATCTTGACGAATCAAGCAAAGGCATTGAAACGTTCAGTCCGCATTCCATTGCGGCGGTCGCGAATTTATATTCCGCGAAACAACCCTTTTGATTGACGTTCATTTGTTTTTGTTGGTTGTAACTAAATTACAAAAAAAACCCGCTGAATGTTCAACGGGTTTTCAACAATTAAAACCAAATAGAAAAATAATGAAAATTAAAAATTCGACTTTCGCCGAATGCGGTGTTCAAGGTCTTCAATTCTTTTTGAAACCCTTGATAAAAATATCTTATCATGTACGGTCATGAAATCCGATTTGGATTCCAATTCCTTCAATTGTTCTTTTATTTGCTGAATTAAAGTCATAATACAATCGTATCAAACCAAGCGGCGAACGCAAGGAATCCAACAATCAACGCGCCAACACCAATTGAGTAAACGCCGACGTAAATAATTTGTTCAAATTTTTTCATTGTTTTAAATTTAAAGGCGGGGCGAACCCCGCCGGGTTTTTTATAGATTCCAAATGTCAATCACAATTTTACAATCGCTTGAAATTTGTGAAGGAATTTGATTCAATACGTTTTGCGCGTCGTCAATTGAATTAAATCTTTTTGCGTCTTGCGCTTCACCAAATTGTGGAATAATAAATCCACCGATATTGAAGTTTTTATTCCAAAGTTTCCCGTCGTTTAAAATTAAATGTTTCATTGTTTTCATAATTGTTTCATTGTTTGATACCTCAAAGATAATAAAATAATTCTATTAATTGCAAATATATTTTAAAAAAAAAGAAAATTTTTTATTTCTACGAATATAAGACACAAAAAAAAGGGACACAAATGCGCCCCTTTTATGGTCTATTTGCTTACTTATTAAGCAGTTTCAAGCGCGGCTTTGTCAACGCTGAAATCACCGTTCACAAATGCGTTTGGTAGGTAGTTAGTCAATGCAACTCTTTCCATGACGCGGCACGTTACGAATCCATCGCGGACATTGGTTCCGTCTTCTCTGAAGAATTCAACAGAAACATTGTCACGAACCCAAAGTTGTGTTCCAACGCTAAAGTTTCCGATAAGATATTTGTCGGAAGTGATTGCAGTTGAAAGAACTACGGGAACGCCGTTGATTCGTGGTTCAAGCCCTTGATACCATTGGTCTTTCAAGTAATTGTTGTTTGAATCTTTTAACAACAATATCTTGTGAAAATCCGTTGGATTAATCATGATATAATTGGCTTGATAGTTTGAAAGTGACAATTGATTCATTGCAACAGTCAAAACGTCAAATTCATTTGCGCTTTCGATAGCGTTGGCAAAACCACCCGCCGCGAAGTCAGCCGAATCGGTAATGATACCACTTAATTGTGGGGCAACACCGGTTCCGCTTAGAATTTGCGTGTCTTCAACTTCAAGAAGTTTTTCAGGCGCACGCGCTGAAAGGTAGCTTGTAAGTTGTGGCGTATCTGCAAGCATTTCTTCTGAAATTCTGAAGTACGTTCCGATTTTCTGAACGTTTGCATCACTTGCAGTCATGTCGAAATCCGATTGAGTAAGGGTCGAACCTTCAGACGTTGCAGCTGCGCCGTTTGAATATCCGCTTTCCTTTACGAAACGAACGACGTCAGACGCAGTAGAACCCGTTGGAATAAGTTGACGAACGTGTGTTGAACGCGTTGGGTCAAACTTATATCCCGCAACTCTATCCGCCGGAATAACTTCACCGGTAAAATCTGCACCGGTAGTCATGTCCGCTTTGATTTCGAATTTAGCTGAACGGGCGTTTCCGTTTTTAAGGGCGTCGATAGCACCTTCGGAAATTGCTTTTGTTAGTGTATTCTTGAATGATTTTGGTTCACGACTTTCATTGAATTTTTTTGTCGCTACTTCTTGGGCGTCAATTCTTGAATTCAGGTCGTTGAATTTTTCAGTCAACGCGTTGAATTCGTCTTTGTTAGTTGACGCAACGTTTTCAAATTTGACTTCGATTTCTTTTGCAATCGCGTCAATTTGATTTTTTGTGTTTTCTTCCATGATTAAATTTTTTGGAAAAGGTTTAACATATAATTAAAAGGTTCGTCAGCATCAACCGCGTTTTTCGGCAACGTGGTTTCCTCAACCGGCGTTGTGAATTGTTCAAACAGTGATTTTAGCTTTAAAAGTTCGGATTCAATGGACAATCCCATTTCGTCCGAGATATTGCCTTTGCGTATTAGCTTAGCAAGTTTTTCAAAACGTTCACAATGTTGCTTTGTCAACGCTTCATTTTTTACATCAAGGATTTTCGCTTGGTCATTGGCGGCAATTGTGACCGCGCTTATTTCGTACAATTTGACTTCAGATATTTCGCGAATATCCCCTTTTTGTTGTTTTTGTATTGGCATGATTCCAACCGAATTTTCGGTGATTACGCCGGCTTTCATTAGTTCAATTGTGTCCATTCCAAGTTGCGTTTTGGCAACCTCGGCAACGAAAACAAGTCCCTTGTCGTCTTCATATAGTTCAACCATTTTTCCGATTGGTTTGAACATGTCGTGTTGATATAAGTATTTCACACGTTCGCCGTTTTCTTCAATGGTCTTTTTATATGCACCTTTGACAATCACGTCGTTGTCGGAATCTTTATTTCCAAAATATGAACCGTAACCCTTGACAATGCCTGCCTTCTCATCGGCGTCAAGCAATTCCCCAACGGGTGCGGTCTTGAATAAAATTGACATATTTTTATTTTTTACAAATTTACAAATTTTTAATTTAGACAATTGACGACGTTCCCGCGCCGGACAATCCAACACCAACACCCGTCAATCCTTCACGCGCTTGCGCACCTTCAATCGGAATTGGAATAATACCGCAACGACAATTGATTCGATTTGCCGCCGAACCTGAAGGGTCACCGGGGCGTCGCATTTTATCACTTGAAATTTCAGTTGGCACGTCAAAAAACCCGTCAAAAGGAATGTCCGGGTGTCTTTCCATTTCAACGTGGTCGGCTTTGTCGCCGTTAAAAAAAGAACGAACACGACCGTCGCGCGCGGTAATCCAACGCTTATTCAATTGGTCGGGCGGAAACAAAGTTGTTGCGCCTTTTTCAACGCCAAGGTTTGCCGCGTTTGTCGCTTCAGTACGAACCAACCGACGCGCTTGGAAATCGGAATATCGTGTGAACTCTGAACGCAATATGCGGGCGCGTTCACGTTCACCAAGTGAATTGAATTCAGGGTCTTGCATTCTTCTTTGTAGTATCTTTTTCAAAGTTTGCAATGCCGTTCCCTTGACCAATTCAATTTGCGTTCCGGCATGTTCTAAGGCGTACAAATTGAACGCTTGTTGAAACACGTCTTCAAGTTTTTCCGAATCAAATGATTTTGGAATATACCGCCGGAAGTTATTTGCATACCATTTCGCAAAGTCCATTCCGATGTCGGTATAAATTGCAATGTATATATTTTTCCAATCTTCGGTTTTGAAAATCCCTTCAGTTTTAATATTATTTGTTTGAATGAACGTGTCAATTGCTTGAAAATAGTTTCGTTTGTAGAAACGCTTTAAACGCGCGACAAGGCGGTTTTCAGCACGTCCAAGTCGCTTTGAAAACGCCGAACGCCAATCGTCAACGAAATCTTTTTTGACAACTTCTTTTTCCCTCAATGATTGCATCTTATTTTTTTAAGTTCTTGAATTCAAAGTTCACGCCCGAAATTGAAAGTTTGTCAATCACTTCGGTTTGTAGGTCGCGCAACACTTTTTCAATTTTGTCTTTTTCGTCAATGATTTGCGTAACTTGTTTTTCCAAACTTTCGTTTTTGGCTTTCAGGTTTGAAACTTCTTCAGGGTTTTTCCCTATAAAAGTATAAATGACCGCCGACAATGAACCGACAAGCATTCCGACAATCACTTTGAAAATGTCGTTGTTTGATTGTGGGACTTCGTAAAAACTAAGAAACAACAAAAGTCCGATGACAAGGAAAAAAATGATTCCCGCACCAATATAACCGCGAAATTCTTTGTCTTTGTGAATATTCATTTTATCGTATTTTATCAATGAAATTTTGTATTTCGTTTACATCAATATCAAGTGAAAATGACAAATCCGCCGCCCATTGTTGAACCGGTCTTGAACCTTTGTAAACAACAATTGTAGGAACGGTTTGAATTTCTGATTTCATTTTGTCGCTTTGACTTTCCAACCAAGCGAATTGAACTTTGCAACCAATCAATCCGTTCAGGTCGATTGTTTTATTTTGATTCCAACGGGCGTTGATTTGTAGAACTGTTATGTCGTTGCTTTCAATTGGCGCATGAATTGTTTTTGTAGGGACAAAAAAAGCCAATAATACAAGCAACAAGGTTTTCATTTTAGTTCGTTTTTAATTCATATAAACGCGCTTCAATGATTTCAAGTTTTTCAAAGTTTTTTTCAATCAATTCCCGGTTGTTCATAACCTCGTTGCGAATCATGTTGTCTTTCATGTCGAATTCCTCACGCGATATTATCGCAACGGGTTGCAACATTGCTTCACTTATTTGTGCTTTTAAGTTCCAATAAAAACCCGTTGCGATAATTAGCGCACCCGCCAACGAAATCATTGTTTCGATTGACATGTTGAATTTCGTTTGTTTTGAAAGTTCTTTCATTTTATTCGTTTTCTAATTTGGACAATGTTTCTTTCACCCAATCACGCATTTGCGTTCCGCCCCAAAGATTCCATGAAACAAAGCCGTTGTCTTTCCATGGTGTTTCCTTGTATTGTTCAGCGATTTTTTCATTGCCTTCATGACGTGCGAAAAATGAATTGATTCTTCGTAACATGTCAACATTTAATGGGTCACGGTTTGCAATCATTGATGCACGTCGCCAACCCGTCGGCGTTCCGGCGGTAACTTCGTCACCGTATTTTTCACGCCATTCAATCATTCGTTTTGCGTTGTTAGTTGCGCTTTGTGGGTAATTGTCAAACGTGTCCCCGTTTTTTTCTTCTTCTTCTTTTGATGACATAGGGTGTCCCTCGGGCAACAAATCGGTGTCATGTTTTCCTGAACGAAACTTTCCGTTTCTAAGTGCAAACAAATAAGAATTCACACGTCCCATTGCCCATTGTTCAGGCGACGAAACAGTCGGTCGAACTGATTCCGGGTTTGTACGATATGCGCCAACACCACGTTCATAAACTTCAAACAACGTGTCAACGTCGGTTGATTTGTCAGGGTCGTTGTCCACTTCGTCGTTGTGTTCTTCAACTTTGTTTTCAAGTGCGGCTTTCAAACGTTCCGAAATTTCTTTTTCTTCTTCTTCGTCGTGATAGTTCTTTTGTGATTCAATCGCGGCTTCATATTCTTCATGCGAATCAAAAGGCATGTAAACCGTTTCGCCGTCAAATGAATGTTCGTGGTGTGAAGGTTTTCCGCCAAGTTCAACCGCACGCGCTTCGGCTTCGTCAACCGTTGTGAATACGTCGGTCATTCCCGGGACAAGTGCTTTGAATAGCTTGACCATTTCGTCAATTGGCTTGTCTTCTTTCGGGTCTTCAATTGGTTCGGGGTCGGGCATTTCAACACCAACGTTTTGTGTTGGAATAAGGTTCGCCGGTATATAATAGTCATCAAGTGCGGGGGTGTCTTCGTCTTGACCGTAAGACATCGCAATTCGTTTTTCGTTTGGCGTCAACCACCACGCTTGCGTCAATTGTCCAACGACTTTTTCGGTTTCTTCTTGCAATTCAGGAATCGAAGTGAAATCAAAATCAAGGAATAAATTGTCACCAAACTTTGGAACCAACCAACGGTTCAATTCGTCGCGTACTTTTACAAGTTCAGGAATCACGCAATTTTGATACAACGCCTTTTTTGCTTCACGCATGTTGTTGTATGTGCTTGATTCGGTGTTGTTCAATAGCTGAACGGGTACGTTGTAAACATTACACAAATCTTTAATAGATGCGTTGTATTGTTCAATTAGTGACACGTCCGCGGCGTTCAATCCAAAGTTAACCCATGATAATTTTTTCGGCGTTATAATAACATCACCCGCATTGTTTGAACCTTGGAATTGTTGTTTGAATTTATCTTTTAATTGTTGCGCTTGCGTTTCATTTAGGTCGCCTTCTTCACTCATTAAGACACCGCGCGCCGTTTGGTTTTGTAAGTATTTCACGCCCGTTGTGACCGCTTCATTGTTTGTTGTAAGCGAACGAAGTCCGGCACGCAATGGGGATTGACCGTACAAATGTGAACCCGTCCCGTCGTAGTATGGATTGAAATCCTTAATGTGACAAATGTCGTCGGCGGGCAATTCAAATGTCCCGTTGTATTCAATTCGATATCCTTTGACCGGTTGCATAAAACCACCCGAAACAATTTCCATGACTTGCGACGGCATGACATAAAGTTCCGAATACTTTCCTTGATTCATTCCGGTTTCCGGTGCAATGCCGTAAACATAACGGTTCCCGGTAAGTTTCCCGAATGCAATCAATTCAGTCAAAAATGAATTGTAAGATTGCGAAGGATTCGGACGTTCCAATAATTCATGAAGCGGCGTTCCTTCCAATTCGTTCAACGCTTGCTTTCGTAGGATTTCTGCTTTGTAAAGTGCGCCGGAATCAATTGTCCCGCTTGTCAATGCCTTGTATCTTTTTAGGTCGTTTTCATTTGTTTTTTCATACACTTGAAACGGAATGGTTGTTGCCGCTTTTGTGATGATATTGACAAGTGAATAGATTGTTGCGTTCTTTCGATATCCTTGTTGTATATATGAATCATCGTTTTCAGGATTCCAAATGATTGATTCACCAAGGTATTGATAAATTGCCTTGTTGTAAGACGCCGCGGTTTGTTGTGCGTTTTTAGTGATTATATTTGAAAGGCGTTGAAGTAGTGAAGCCATGAAAGAAAATTTTGTTCAAATTTACGAAATTTTAAATGACAAAGAAATCATTTCGATTTTTGAATTTAGAATACAATCCATAGCGCAAACAATCCATTGCATGGTTGTCGCGGTCAACCGCTTTGTTGATGATTGTCCCGTCTTTCAATTCTTCCCAAACGTATTTCATTTGTTCGGATTTGACGTTGGTTGCTTTGTTGGAAATGTAGAAATCAAATTCCTTCATCAACGACAACCCGGCATTGATTGAACCCGCGCCCTTGATAGCCGGTTTTGCTAAGATTCCCATTTGTTTTAATTCTTCAATTGACTTTGGTTCGGCGGAATCGCAAAACATTAAAAGGTCGTCAAGTCCCAACGACTTCAAATGATTTGCAATGTCACGGTTTGTCATTCCGGTTTTGTACAATACTTCTTTGACAAACACTTTGTCGTTCTTCTTTGCAATCAAACAAATTGCCGTCGGGTCGTTTGTATAGCCAAAGTCACAACCCATGAACCAATCAAGTTCTTCAGGAAATTCCGATTCGTCAATGTAGTTCCAATCACGAAAGATTTGACGCTGACTGAACACCGCGCGTTGCCCTTCGCCATAGACACGCCAAAAGTCCGGGTCGCGTTTCTTTAGTCGTTCCAATTCCTTTTTCACTTCAGGCGCAATGAATTTGTTGTCACGATAGGTTGAAATAAACAAGTCGGCGTCTTCACGTTCACAAAGGTCGTAAATGAAATGGACGGGGTCGGAAGGGTTGAAAGACATTAGTATTTCGCGCTTTGTACGCATTGACAATTGGCGAAAGTCTTCAATGTTTAGTTCGTTGCATTCTTCACACCAAAGAACTTCACGCGTTGAACCTCGAATCTTTTGCGCGTCGTCGGCTGAAAAGAATTCAATTGTATGTCCATTGTAGTTGAACACCAATTCGGTTTTGTTGAATTCACCCATGTAATAAACGCCAAGGGATTTTGCAATGATATTGAAGTCCCTTAAAACTGAACGTTTCAACGCCGGCAATGTTTTTCGGACAATTGAAATCGTGATTGGTTTTGATTCGGTTGTAATTAAATAAAGACAGTATTGCATCAACGCCCATGATTTCCCGGAACGTGAACCGCCTTGGAATATCTTGATTCGTTGTTTTGAATTGACCGCTTCATAAAATTGGCGGTTGCAAAATTCCTTTACCCTTCGTTTTCCGTTGCCGGTGACCATTCAATGATTTTTGATTCGATAGTGCCGTCGTGTTGGATTTCTTGGCGTTCAATGTACCCACGTTTTTTTCCTTTTGTTTTAAGATAAAAGATTGTCGCGGTTGTATTGTCGTCTTTGATTTGTTCAAACAATTTGGATTCAACAAAGTCAAGTGCAATGTCTTGAATTGCATCGACTTCGGCTTTGAACTTCGGGTCATTGTTATAATACTTATAAAACGTTGACCGATTGCATTTCACTTTTTTGCATGCAGTTGTCACAACGCCAAGTGATTGTTCCAACGCTTTTATCAAATTGTTTTTTAGTATGTTGGTTTTCGTTGCCATGTTGCAAAGATAAAATAAAAAAACCGCCCGAAGGCGGTCTTCAAAATAACCCATTCAATTTGTGGAAAGTCCGGGTTGTTTTTGTTATGTTGTTAATCTAATCTTTTTATGCTTGAAGCATGTATTCCTTTGTCGGACAATACTTCTTTTGCCGTTTTTACGCTATGAACGTTTTCAAGTACAATGTCTATTGTTACTCTACCGTATTTGTGAGGTAAAAAACCCGCTTGAGGATTGAATGTTACCGCGAATGTATTTTTAAATGTTTTCATTGTTTCAAATTTATGACCCCCTTGCGGGGGTCGGTTGTTTTTATATAAATAAATCAATTATTGTATTTAAGTATTTTTTTCTATCTTCTAAAGTTTCAAAAGTGTAATGTGGGTGTAAACCTAAATTTCTACTCAAATTAGATTTAAAACCATTTTTTCTTGTAGCAATATCAACATCGCTTAATAAAATGTTCAAATGGACGTGGCTTTTTGCTTCTTGAATTCTGTTTTTAATTTCAATTGTTTTCATTATTGTTTCATTTTGTTAGTACAAATATAAAACAATTTTTTTAATTACAAAACTTTTTTTTATTTTTTTTTATTTATTAGCGTTTTTTTCCTTGTCCCCGGTTTGGTTGTTTGTACCCGGTTTGACCCTTTGACGCATTCTTTGAATGAACGCCTTTGCGACGTTTACGGGGTTTTTGTACGCTTTGTGTGAAGTTGTGTTTCATTTCCAAACAATTGAAATTCCAAAAATTAAAATAAAAAACTGAAGTGAATGATGCGTTTGTTCAACTTCTTCTTGAAACAATTCAGGATAGTTGTCCGAATTGATATAGTGAACACCAAAAACAATTCCTTCAATTGGAAAAAAGCTAAACGAAAATATCATGACTTGTATTTTTCACAAAGATACAAATACAATTCCCAAATCTTTTTGGACGCGTCTTTGTTGTTTCGATATATGTTTGGCGAACGTGTGACTTTGCCATTGTCCCAAATGTCAATGAACAATCCTTTTTTGGTTGCGACAATGTATATTTTGATGCCGTTTTTATTGCACCATGATTTCGCCCGGAATGATTTTGTATAGTCCATTAAAACAATCTTTGTTGTGATTTATGTTGTTCAAGTCGTTTCATTGCGGCGTCAAAATACTCTTTGTCAATTTCACACGCCGTCAAATCAAACCCAAGGTTGTGACATGCAATTGCAATTGAACCGGAACCCAAATGGGTGTCAAGGATTTTGTCGCCTTCTTTTGCGTAATTCATTAAAAGCCATTCGTATAAAGCTATTGGTTTTTGTGTAGGGTGAAATTTATTTTTTTTATCATTGTAGGTTGAGTACTTATAAATCTTAGCTGCTTTTTTAAAGCTATACCACGCAATCTCACAGTCTGCAAAACTTAACCCTTTAGGTATTTCTTTATCCCAAACTACATATCCATAACAAGGTGGTAAGTCAAAATAATTACCACCCCATATAATTTGATGAACACTAACTCTAAACAACTCTTTAAAGTATTTTTTATTAGGTGGTGTTTTATCCCAATCCTTTGGCTTCCATTTTCTATTTTTAGCTTTGCTTGATTTTTTTGCTTTACCTAACCCCATATTCATATTAGCTAAGTCAATTCCATAAGGGGGGTCAACGATAGCTAATTCAAAATGATTGTCAGGATATCGCGACATTAATTCCATGCAATCCTCGTTTGTTATATTTGTCATAATTAAAATTTTTTAAAATGGTATGTTCGAGTTGTCCGTTATCACTTCAAACGCTTTGTCATTTTTGTCAATAGGTTTGTAAACCCCGCCGGAATTAAAGTCAGGCGCAACGTCAAAATCACCAATTTGACCGTTTTCCTTGCGCTTTACTTTTTCAATGTATATTTTCACAAGGTCTGATTTGTACCGTGTTTTTTGTCCAATGCATCTATAAACAATCATTCCATTGTACGCTTTATTGAAAAAGTCAGCGGAACCCGAAACGTCATACAACGTCGGCTTTTTGTACACCCCATTTTCCGATTCTATTTTTCGCGGGTGCGCAACCAAAAATAAATGGGTGTTTGTTTGTTGGACGAATTGTGTGATTTCGGAAAGTATTTTTCCAATATAACTGAAATCCCTTTGCGCCGAATGGTCAAGCATATTGAAAGGGTCAATGCAAAAAACGTTGATTCCTTTTTGGAATACAAGTTCCCGGAATTTTTGCAATATGTTTTTAAGTGTCAAATTTTCAAGGTCAATCCGAATCCAATGAAAATGTTCTTCAATGAAATCCTTTGTGTTTTCAAGGTCGTCGTTGTTGCAAAGTTTGTTATTCAGTTTGTTTGCAATTCTTTTTATATGTCCCTCGTATGGAAATGATTCGGGTGCAAACATAGCACAACGGAATCCGTATTTTGTCGCAACGTTACAAAAGATTTGGTCAACAATGTCGGACTTTCCCGAATTCGGTACACCGGTCACAACTGTCCATTCACCCCAAGACATTTTGAAAAACGAATCCGATTCCGCAAGTCCAATGGAATAATTTTGAACGCCTTTTTCGTTATATGCCAAAACGTTTTCCCAAATATCATTGACATTAAGCACGCCTTCCAATGGAAAGTTTTTCGCGCTTTTGATGACGTTTCTTAACGTTTCCGCACCTTTTGTTGTCAATACCTCGTTGGCGTCTTTAAAGTCGTTAAAATCGACGTATTTGCAACGGTGTTGTCCAAACCTTCTTGCAAGTTCATTTCGTAATTGCAACCCGGCGTCATCATTGTCGGTACAAAGAACGATTTCGGTTTTGTTTTTAAAGTATTCAAAACAGTTGTCTAAATAATCAAGGCGGGCGTTTCCTTTTGACGCCCCGTTTGGAACTGAACAAACCGAATACAATCCGGCTTCATGCAATGAAAGCGCGTCCATTTCACCCTCAACAATGTAACATGTTTTTGAATCTTTGATGTTGTCAATGCCGTAAAATATAAGTTCAGCACCGGAAGTCATTTTGAAGTTTTTTTCGCCGTCACGAAATTTGACGTTCACAATCTTATTGTCCCGGAAGTAGTTGAAATTTATACAACGACGCTTTGAACCCACTTGCGGCATGTATTCAAGTGATTCACCAATGCGCCAATGAACAAGTGTTGGTTCGGTTATTCCGCGCCCGTCAAACCATTTCAATACACGTTCAGTCACGTCGGCGTTTACTTTTTCCGGAATTATGTATTCCGATTTCTTTTGAAACATTACACCGCCCGACCAACCGCAGTTGTGGCAATTGTAAAGTCCGGTTGAAATGTTAACCGACAAAGATTCGTCGTGTTTGTTTTTTCTATTGTGTGAACACTTCGGGCATTTTGTTTTTATTTCCCCGCTTGTTCTATTCTTCAAATTTATTCCAAGGTTTGCAAGTTTTTCAATCATTGTTTTATTTTAGTTAGTCCATTGAATAAAAATAGTCACGCGCATAATCATTCAACGGGTGTTCTTTGCTTAGTAGTATTTCACGAAATTCGTCGGCGTTCAAAGTTTTAAAGTGTTTGCACGCCTGAATAAAATCCCAATTTTTCATTGTGTTAAAAGTTTAAAAAGTATTGATATCAATACAAAAAATAAAATGTTGTCAAAAATTTTCATGGTGTACAAAATTTTGTACAATCGTGAAACGCCGTTGCAAGGTTAGCGAAAAACATAAGCCATGTAAAAACGCAAAACAAAATAAAGAATCCGAATTGCAAAATTTCATTTTTAAATAAATTCATAAATCATTGATTTTAATTAAACAACCAAAGGCGTTTGATTCGCGTCCGCCTTTTACTTTTTCATTGTGTTTCAACCATTCGCGACAAATGGTTTTAAGTCGATTTGTGCTGACAAACTTAATAATTTCGATTTCATTCAGTCCAAATTCATTTTTGTTTGTCCCTTGTTTCATGATTAAGAAAACCCAAAAATCCGCTTTGGTTGTTGCAAGTCCGGTTCGTTTTCCCCAACATTCAAATTCAACATAAAGGTTCCCGGTTCGGGACGCAATGAAGTCGGTTTTGACTTCAATTTTTTTTCCCGTAAGTAGGTCGGCAAATATGTTTTCACCCCTTTGACCGACTTCCAAATCGTAAGCAAAATTGTCATTTGTTTTCATTTGTATAAGTATTTGAACAATTCATTGTATTCAGTTTCGGAAAGCACTTGTTTTAAGTTGTAATCATACAAGTTCCCCTTTGATGTTTTCGCCCCTATTTTTTTTCCTTTGTCTTCATAGGTCACAAAGTCAACAAGTCCCGAAACCCGTTTAAACGCATTTGGACGCGTTTTAAGCGCGTTTTGTGACATAAACCTATCAACATACTTCACGCCGTTTTTGTCGTTGTTACGCAGCTTTAAAATGCTTAGAAACACGTTTTGCCAAAAATCATCTTGACGCAGTTGCTTGCAAACGGCATAAATGTCCCGAAGGTTGTATTTGTCAATGCGTTCGATTTTATCAATGCAATCCAACCATTTTTGTTTTTGCGCCTTGGTTTTGGGTTGATTTCGTTTTGGAAACAATGCAACAAAATGCGGAAACGCTTTTTCAATATGCGGCGGAAAATCTTTCGTTTTTGAATTTTGAGGAATATTATTTTCTATTATGATATTATTTTCTTTATTGTTATTATATATTATATTATCATTATAGATATCTATATTGTCATTATATTTTCTTTGTGTCGGATTTTCCGTTGCGGCTAATCCAACGCGGGGTGTCGGATTTTCCGACGCGGTGGGGTCAATCAAATGATAATTATATCCACGAAAAACACCTTCATTTTTTACAGTTTCAAGGCGCACCAAACCGAAGGTTTCAAGTTCCTTCAGCCGGGCGCGAATTGCGTCTTTGCCTTCCTTGAAATTGTTTGCACAAAATGAAATGGTCACCGGCTTGTCGTTGTCATGCGATAGCAAATAACAATACAAACCAACCGCGCCAAGGGAAATTCCTTGAATCCGAAAAATTGAAGTCGGGACGGGTGTGAATATATCAAACCGCTTTGGTTTGAATATCATGTTGAATTTCATTGTTTCGTTGTTTCTTTTATTCTTCCTGAAGGTCGTCAATGATTTCCTTCACCTTGTCGCAAAAAGTTCTTATTTCGCCGAATTTTGAAAATATCATTTCAAAAGGAATGATGTCATTTTCGTACAAATCCCAAAGGACTTCAATCAATAAATCAAATTCAACGCGGGTCATTTTTCCGACGTATTCGTAATTAAAAACAAAACCCTCGGGCGCGCTTTGCGTCCAACGGATTTTTTGATTTGATTCGTCAAAGTAAACGTTTCGATATTTCATTTTAAATGTTTTTAACCTTGAAAAAGTACAAATCCAAAACACTTTTGACGTCGTCAAAATTGTACAAAACATGCGTTTCCCAACCGCAATTTTTAAGCCATTCCAACCATTGAATTTGTGATTCGGTCGGCTTGTTACGTCCGACTTTTAATTCAATTGCAAGACCGTTAAAATCACAATTTGTGTTGAAAATCATCAAGTCAGGAACGCCGGCTTTTGAACCAAGGTGTTTGAATTTGAATATTTCAAACGGTGTTCTTTTGCCTTCGTTTGGAACGTGTGTGAAAATCGCTTCAGGATATTCCCAATTTAAGTAAGTGACAACACTTCGTTGAAGTTTGTCTTCTTTACCCAAAAATTTTTTGAAACCTTTCAAGTTGTTTGTTTTATCAAAATTAAACAAAAACATTTTAATTTTGCAAATTTTTTATTGTTTCTTTCAACTTTCCGTTTTCCATTAAAAGTTGATTATACCGAAATGTCAATTCCTGAAGTGACATTTGTTCGGTCTTTTTTTCAACGTCTTCTTTTAATGTTTCATAAATTGCAAGGAATTTTTCCTTGAATTTTTTGTCGGTGTCCATGAAAATTGGAAAGTTTTTAATCGCATGAATGACCGTTGCATGATTCTTTTTTAATGTCTTTGCAATGTTTGACAAGTTCATATTTGTAAAATAAAAACAAAGCCAATAATAAATCATTCGCGCTTCAACAAATTCCTTTTGTCTTGTTTTTTTGTCAATATCAATGTCCAAAAATTCATTGATTCTTTTTTTGATTAAGTCGTGTTTTTCCATTTTTACAAAATTAAAGTGCCGTCGTCTTTTACTTCAGCGGTTTGGTGTCCAAGTGCAATTCCCGTTTCCTTATAAAACTTCCAATCGTGAAATGCTTGTTTCCAACCTTCACGACCGTATTCAATCATTTGTTCACTCATTGCGTAAACTTCAACCGAAAACGGGTGTTTGGTTTGTACGGAAATGAATCGGAATTCGGACGGGTCAATTCCCAACATTTCCGAATAGAAAACCGCCTGAATTGGGTAACCAAATTTGTAAACGTCACGACGAAACGCCTTTGGTGAATTGTCTTGACACGTTTTTACGTCTGATATAAACCCTTCTTTGTAGTTTATAACGTCCGGGCGAATGCGAACGTCAACGCCTTCGTGATTTTTGTAGTGTGATATTTCAATTTCGCCGGTGCAATACTTTCGCGCCAATTCGTGTTGATTGTAATTCCCTGAAATGCTTGAAACAATTTCGTTTTCGTCGGCGGTCAAAAGTATTTTTCCCTTTGACATTTCTTCGTGTTTTGCTTTTTCTTCTTTACCGGCTTTTGTGCGACCGTCAATTTTTGGCATCACGTGAAAATCATTGATGTATTCCGCCGGTTCCAACATTGCCGCATGTACCGCCGAACCAAGGTTCATTGCCTTTGATGAAAATGCTTGTCGTTGTAAGAATTTTTGAACTGAATTTTGATATATGTATTTCAGTCCCGACGCGCTGATTGCGTCGCTTGAATGATATACTTCGTTTGTATCTTTTATTTTCTTCATTGTTTGTAAATTTAAAACCCCCCGAATGACCGGGGGGCGTTCCCTTTGATTGCTAAATTAAAACGGCAAATCGTCGTTGTTCCCTTTGACAACTTGGTTGCTTTCAACCGTTTCAAAACCTTCCGATTTTGTACTTGGTTCCCACGTGTTCAAAGCGGCGTAAGGTTTGCCCGCTTTTGACGTAAGAAGGTCAACATTCAACCAACCGTTTTTGCTATGTTCTTTCACGAATTTCGCGAAGTCTTCAATCTTAAATGAAAGCGAACCAATGACAAAGTCCGGTCGGCTTGGATTTTGCTTGACGATTAAACCGTTAACAAGCGTTTTTGTGTTTTCCATGTTAAAAAATTAAAAATTAATGTTAAAAATAAATATTTACGCGCTAAATTTTTGCACGATTTTTTCGCGTTGTTGCGCGCTGACTTCGAATTTTTCGAACACCTTTTTCGCTTGGTGTGGTGTCCCATTCAAAGTTTTTTCCAACTGAACATTTGTCAATTTTGGTTTTGCTTGCGGCTTGGTTTGTTTGGATTGATTCTTGACCGCGTTTGCGACTTCTTCAGCCGACGCAATAGACGTGTCAATTCCGATTCCTAAATAACCAAGCGCACGTCCAAGTGCGGACGTGAAACCATTTTCAACAAATGACGTTTTATTTATATAAGAACTGTCGCGGTATTCTTGCGAATGCGCCGACGCTTTTTCCGCGCCGTTGTCATCTACAATTGTAACTTTGAAAATTCCTTCTTTTTCGTCTATTGAAACAACTGATTCGTTTATTGACCAACCTTTAAATTGTGGTTGATTATTAAAGTGAATTAATCGTTCATTGACTGGAATGTACTCTTTCCCCTTGATGTTGATTTTCTTCATTGTTCAAAAAAATTAGACGGTCAAATCCCGCGTTGACCAATTTGTTCATTTCGTTAATCGTAATCGAACCGGGATTTTCGACACGACTTTTAAGCGTTGGCATTGTACAATCAAGAATTTTGCACACGTCAAAACGTTTTATTTTTAAGCGTTGCAATTCTTGTTTGAAATGCCATTCAAATATTCCATTCATGTTTTCAAAATTTTGAATGATAGTGTTTAATTTTTGAAATGTCAATTCTTGACTTTCATGCCAAAAATCGAATTGCGATTTTGCAGTTCGGAAAGTTGACAACACTTCGGCGATTTCGTTTCGCGAAAGTGTGATTGTGATTTCTTTTTTGTTCATAATCAAGGCGAATTTACAAAAATTATTTTTAAATAAAAAAATATATTTTAAAAAAAAACCCCCGCATTCATGATGAAATTGGGGGTCAGCAAACAAGGGAAGGGACGTTTATTGCGTTGATTGCCTTAGTGTTGCTTGTACGTCTTCACCTTGATTTGGGACGTGCATGACAACCTTGGCGGTGTTTGCTTTGACGTTGTATTCCATTGAATCAATAATGCATGAAACGGGTTCGTGTGTTGGATATTCATTTGAAATTGGAAAGTTCACAAATGATTGTTCAGTAATTGCAAAAACGTCGTCAACTGAAGGTGTTATTTGTAAATTTGTATCAAGGACAATGTAATTTGGTGAACCGGTCACAACTTGTGTGACTTGAATGTCGGTTGTGATTTTACCCTGTCCCGTTCCGCCCGTAACATAATCACCAACAATAATGTCAGAAACCGAATCATTCGTGTAAATTCTGTTTGTTTCTTGTCCGCCGTCAACGTATTGAATAAAAACTTTTGCAAAGTCAATCCAAATTTTGTTTCGTAATGAAACCGGCGTTTTGTTATTGTTGTAAAATGTTCCTTCGTACCTTGTCAAATGGGTTCGATAATCATTGATTTTTTGTTGCGTTGTTGCAATTGGACTTGTTTGAACGTTTTGCGCTTGCGCGCGTCTTAAAAACGTTACATTTGGATTTCCAATGATTTGATAGTCGGCATCAATTTTATTTGAATTTTCGGTTCTGTTTTGCGAATATCTTACGTCTTTGAATGCGTCAAATTCTCTTTCAACCAATAAATCATCTATATAAAAACCGGACATTGTTGAACCTGAAATCGCAAAAGGTAAGTAAATAATGATTTCAAATTGAAAAACGCTTGAAGTCACGTCCATTGTCATATTTTCGCTAAATGATTGGAATTCATTGTCGCTTTCAATTTTAATCAAATTATTTTGTGTTGTATTATTCCAATTATCGTTTGTAGAATTCCAATATTTAACCGTCGAACCATGCGTTCGTTTTATGTCATAACTAAAAACCGCCGCGTTTGTTGTGCCGTCAAAATAAAATGTCCCTTTAAATTTAACCGTATCACTTTCACCGACACCGCTAATTGACGCGCCATTTGATTTCAACATTTCTGTATATGTTGATTGATTTGATGTTTTTTGTGTTGTTTTAAATGATTTCACACCTGAAGAAACAAAATCGAATTCGCCAATTGTACCGCGATTTGAAACAATTGTCCATTCATTTGTTGGCAATTCAAAAGTTGGGTCTAAATTTCCAATTTTTACAAAATTACTCAATGAATCTTGTTTGATATTGTCTTCAACAATTTTCGCCGGCGGAATATATTCAACCGTCAAATCATTATCAAGGGGCGTCAAATCTGTTTTTGTTTTTAAAAAAACGTCAAGTTCAATGTCTGAAATATTTACGGCTGAATTATTGTAAATTCTAAATTCAGGACGTTCGTCAAGTTCAGTTTGCAAACGCTTTGTGTCTTCACTTCTGATTTCTTGTTGAATAGTACCGTCAAAAATATCTTCAAAAAAATCATTGTCCATATAATCGGAATTTGATACAATGTACCAATTTCCAAGTGCTTGAAAAATTCTACAATTTAAAGTTCGCAAAACGTTTGTCAAATACTTTTTGCAATTGTGGACTTTTAATTTTTCATTATATTTTGCCGAACCAAATCCAAACAAAGTTGTGTTTTCAACATACGCCGTCAATTGATTTCCAACACGAAGGCCCGTTGAAAAATAAACGTTCAACCCAAGGTTTGTTTTTGAAATGCAATTTGTAATCAAATTTTGCGCAAGTGTTGTTGTGTTTGTGTGGGCAATGTCAAAAACGTCATTGTTGTCAATTCCAACAAATTTTGTTTCCAAAAGTCCCAAACCGTCATTTGCTTGCAAACTTATTTGATACGGCGGTGACATCAATGCTTGTTTATATGAATCGGTCACAATGAATCCCGTCCAATAAATTTGATAATTGTTTGACGCGTCTTTGTAGTAGATTTTGACTTGAAATTCTTCTTCATCAAACGCATAAAAATTTTCGTATTGAACTTCGTTGGTGACAAATAAATTCAACGTACATGTCGAACCAATTATTGGTGAATAAAAGTCGTCGTCGCCGTCCCACTTAATTGAAACCGGGTCGCCGGTTCCAATAAGCGGCAACACCGTCCCCGAATAGTTGTTTTTTAAAATTTCAATTTTTTTTCCGTTTCCCAAAACGTCGGAAAATTCAAGTCTATATTTTACCCCGTAAGCCATTTTTTTTATTTAATACGTCCACGATTTGTTTCAGCGCGTTGTAATGCAACAACAAGGTCTTGACCACGCAATTGGAATGAACCGCCAACATCAACTTGTTGTGCGCCCCTTGGTTGAATCATTGATGTCAGTTTGTCAAGCGGTGCAACAACTTCAGGATTTTGACGCGCACCGGTATATTCACCAAACATTCCCATTGTCGGCGTTGACACAATTCCCCCGTCGGCAAACTTTGGAATCTTTTTGAATGCACCCGAAACGGCGGCGGTTGCCCCGGCAATAAGTGCCGGAAGTACAAAGGCGGCAAAAGGCCCGGCCGACGCGGCGGATTGTGCCGCTGACGAAACCGCAAACCCCATTGATTGCGCTAAATTGACCGCAATAAATTGTAATGCGTTTGTAATAAATGAAGAAAGAAATGCACCAAATGCGCCGTCGGCAAGTCCAAGGGTTGCGATAATTGATTCACCCATTTGTCCGAATGCGTCTTGAATACCTTGTCCCATTTGTTGCGAAACCGATTGCATTGTTTGCATCTTTGTCACCGTTGCGTCAATACCTTGGTGCAATGCTTCAAAGTCAACCGAATCGTCAATGAATTCAATTGTTTCAGGGTCAACAATTCCGCTATCAACCGCGCCAAAAGTACTTCCAAATGTTGGGTCGGCGTCACCCCCACCGGTTGTTGCAGTCGTTCCCCCCGTTGTGCTTGCGGCAACACCACCGGCAAAGATTCCGGAAACCTTGTCTTTGATTGACGAAACAACATTGTCAATTCCTTGTTGCAATCCTTCTTCAGTTACGTTCGCAATCTTTTGCGGACGCATAGATTTTTCAAATGCTTCAGTAAAGTTGTCAGCGCCCGCAGTTCCAATATCAGCAAACACGTCTTTGACATTTCCCGCCGTTTCCGTAACGCCTTCAACAAGGGCGTCACCAAGTCCGGCAAGTCCCTCTTGAATCAAACTTCTATCAAGTGTAAATGCGCCTTGAATAATCATTCCGACATTTGAAAAAAGTCCCTTGATAAAATTGGCGGCGATTTTGAATTGATTGATTAAGCCGTTTACAAGCGCAACACCGGCGTCAAAAATTGTTTTGAATAACGCGACAAACCCCTCAATGATTAAACGAAACGCCAATGATTCATTGTAAAGGTCAATAAAATAGTTTGCAACGTCAACAAGTCCCTTTTTAACCGCACCCCAATTTTGAACAACAATTGTTGCGATTGCACCAAGTGCGGCAACAACAAGTCCGGCGGGCGTCAATATCGCACCAAGTGCCGTTGCCAATGCACCCGCAACGCTTAAAATTGCCGGAAGTGCCGCGGCAATTGCAGTCAGTCCCAAAACCAAACTTTGTGTTTGTGGACTTAGGTTCATAAATGATTGAATCAATCCTTGAATGAAACTTGTGAATTTTTGAATGTGTGGCAATACCGCCGACAATAAAGTTCCGCCTACTTCGGTCAATGAATTACGAACGCCGTTCAATGCTTTTTGCAGTTGGAACGATGCGGATTGTGATGTTGCTTCAAATGCGTTTGCCGTTGCGCCCTGAACGTTGTTCATTTCCGCAAAGATTTCACGCGTTGAATCAACCCCCGCACCCAACAAATCCATGACCCCGGACAATGCACGAACGTTTCCAAACACTTTTGCAGCGGCTTGGTCGTTGCCTTCAAAGTTTGTTTTTAAAATTTCAAGGGTTGCAAGAAGACCGTCTTCTTTTAAAGATTGACGAAGTCCCGCCGACGACAATCCCATTCCGGAAAGTGCGTCTTCAGCGTCTTTTGTTGGTTTCAATAAACCATTAAGGATTCCACGCAATTGTGTTGATGCAACCGCGGCGTTCGTACCCGTTCGGGACATTGCCGCAAATGCCGCACCCACTTCGTTGAATGAAACACCCATGTTTGAAGCAATTGGTAAAACCGAACCCATTGCGCCCGCAAGTTCAGAGGATTCAAGTTTACCTTCACGAACCGCGGCAACCAAAACGTCGGTTGCGTCCGATGCCCCCAAAGTGTCCGAACCATAAGCATTCATTGCGGACGTTGCAAGGTCGGCAACAGTTGCGGTGTCACCAAGTCCAACCGCGGCGGCTTGCAAAGATGCGTCCAAAACGTCCATTGCCTCGGAACCTTCCAAACCGGCGGACGTAATAAAAAACAATGCGTCGGCGGCTTCAGTTGCTGAACGCCCGGTATCGGTTGCCATTTGTTTGGCGGTGTCCCCCATTTTGGCAACTTCTTCACCCGCTATTCCAACAAGGGATTCAATCTTTGTCATTGACTTGTCAAAGTCAACCGCAAGTTTTACAGATGCGCCCCCTACCAATGTCAACGGCATTGTCAAATTCCTTGAAATCTTTGACCCTATTGCTTGCGCCTTTGAACCAAAATTCTTTAAACGTGCGCTTGTTTTATTAAGTGCCGAATTCAGTTGCGACGCGTCGCCCGTCAATACTACTTTTAGGGTGTTTGCCATGGATAAGTTTTCAACAAAAATACAAAATAAAAAAAGGACATTATTGCCCTTTTTCTTTTTTCAGTTTTTCAACCCGTTTCAAAAATTCCATTGCTTGTTTCGGGTCTGACTTAGGTTTGCCACGTTCCAAATAAACGTCTTGCGGCAACGGAAAAAGTTTGTCCGGTGTAATCATTTGCGCCCGTTTGTTGCAATTGGTATTGAACAACATTGTTGAAATGTAACGCGTTCGTTCCCATTCCAAATTTTGTTTGATGTTGTGCGCTTCACCAAGCAATTGATTCTCTGACCATGTATATTGCCAAAACTCATTTGGCGAAATCCCGACTTGCCCAATATAATAGTCAAGCAAATGATTCCATGTAAGCCGGGTTCTTACTTTCCCGCCTTAGTCGATTTTGTGACGTTGCGTTTTATACCGGCGTTCAAATCATTTCCAAGGATTTTTGATTCCGTCATTGCTTCAACAATTTTTTCAAGTTCGGTTGCGTCAAGGTCTTCAAGCCATGCGCCAACGGTAAAAATTGTAAAATCAATTTCGTTTCCTTGTTCTTGTTCATTTGCCAACAATGCGGAATAAACAAGGGCGCGAATCGCTGAAATTGATACGCCCCCTTGGAAAACATTTCCGATTTGTTCAATAGGCAAATCCATTTCGTCGGTGAAATTTGCCCAAAAATTCATGCTAAAATGTAACGTTCGATTTTTCCCACCAAGTTTGACGGTGTAAAATCCCCTTTTTCTGTTTGCCATTATGTACCCCTTTTTACGTTATTTTATTAATTCGTTGTTTTGTCGATTGCACCGGTCAATGTAAGTGAACCCGAATAAGAAACGGGACTTTCCATTTCCGCGCTAATTTCAACACTTGACAAAAACGCGTCGGCGGTATAAACCGCGTCGCCCGTCTCTTCAGTTCCAAATGAAACGTCAAGTTTTGTGCGCGCCAATAAGAAATCCGCAAGGTCAATCGCGTTCTTTGGTGTTGGTGAACCCGCTTCATCATAAACAACTAAACCGTCAAATGAAATTTCCCCGGAAATAACACCGGCAATCACTTCTTGAAAACCGCCTGAATCTTTTGTTGTTGCTTCCGGCAAATCGTTTGAAAGTGAAATTGAACATGAAGTTGTGTGACCAACTTTTGCAAGTGTACCGCCATTAGTGTCTAATTTAACAATGAGGTCAGTTCCTGAAAAAACTCCTGATGTTGCCATGGTTTAATGATATTAAATTTTATACAAATATACGTTTTTTAAATTTGTCAAACTTCATTCCAATTGATTTCAATTTGATTCCAAATTCCTTGTGCGGCGTTCCAAACTTCACCGTCTGTTTCGTCAATGATTGAATAAAGTCCGGTGATTGAAATTTCAATGTCCTTGCTCGTCTGACCACTCAAAGAAATCATTTGCTGGCTGGCTCGATTTTCTGCTTTGTTTGTCAATAGCTGGCTATTTCGACTCGGCCAAAAGGAGTGCTTGACTAATCCATCAAACAGACGCGGTATTGCGGGTCGCGTCTGAACAAATGAGTGGACTACTTT
>OAPQ01000018.1_pt1 | contig 22793 bp, 20 predicted proteins | sample 1498871 | NCBI WGS metagenome assembly OAPQ01 (sample SAMEA3275646, study PRJEB22092) | marine metagenome | biome: ENVO: 01000023; feature: ENVO: 00002042; material: ENVO: 00002149 | collected 2014-06-21T11:10:00+00 | depth 0 m
CAATGTATTGTTGATAAAGAGAATAAAAACTTTTTAGATCTTGAAAAAACTCAACTTGAAACAGTTATTAAAGTTAATGGAAAAGTTGTTAATCGTTCTAATGACACGGTTAATAAAGATATTGAAACAGGCGAAATTGAAGTTGTTATTAATGAGTTTGAAATATTGGGGACTTGCAAAGAGTTACCAATGCCAGTTTTTAGTGATCAAGAGTATGCTGAAGAAATAAGATTAAAATATAGATTTCTAGATTTAAGAAGAAAAAAAATTCATGAAAATATAATCTTAAGATCTAAAGTGATTTCTTATATTAGGAATGAAATGACAAAACTTGATTTTTTAGAATTTCAAACACCAATCTTGACTTCATCAAGCCCAGAAGGAGCAAGAGATTTTTTAGTTCCAAGTAGACTTAACCCTGGAAAATTTTATGCACTACCACAAGCACCCCAGCAGTTTAAACAATTAATAATGGTTTCTGGTTTTGATAAATATTTTCAAATTGCACCTTGTTTTAGAGATGAAGATGCTAGGGCCGACAGAAGTCCAGGAGAATTTTATCAACTTGATTTAGAAATGTCATTTGTAGAACAAGAAGATGTTTTTAACGTTGTTGAAACTTTAATGGTTAATACTTTTAAAAAATTCTCACATAAAAAACTAATGTACGATAAATTTCCAAAAATTTCATATGCTGATGCAATGTTAAATTATGGAAGTGACAAACCTGATTTAAGAAACCCATTGCTTATAAATGACATTACAGAAATATTTACAAGAGAAGATGTTTCATTTGAGATTTTTAAAAAACTTGTGAAATCTGGTTCAAAAGTTAGATGCATTTCAACTAAAAATACAAAAGATAAACCCAGAAGCTTTTTTGATAATATTGACAAATGGGCTAAAGAACAAGGTGCTTCAGGTTTAGCATATTTTACTTTTGAAAAAGAGGGTCAACTTTCAGCGAAAGGACCCATTGGAAAGTTTTTTTCTAAAGAAGCCTTAGAAGAAATTATGAAAAAAACTAACTCAGAGGTTGGAGATAGTATTTTTATGGCATGTGGAAAACAAAATGATTTAGAGAAAATCACTTCACTTGCTAGAGATAAAATAGCTAAAGATCTTGATTTGATTGATGATGATGTTTTTGCATTTTGTTGGATTGTTGATTATCCAATGTTTGAGAAAGACGAAACTACGAAGAAAATTGAATTTAGTCATAATCCATTTTCAATGCCACAAGGAAATTTAACTGAAGAAAATTTTGAAAAACCTTTAGATATATTGGCTTATCAATATGATATTGTTTGCAATGGTATTGAACTTTCATCAGGTGCGATAAGAAATCATAAACCAGAACTTATGTATAAACTTTTTTCAATTGCAGGCTATGACAAAAAACAAGTAGATGAAAAATTTAGTGGAATGATTAATGCATTAAGCTACGGGGCACCACCTCATGGAGGAATTGCCCCTGGTATTGACAGGATAGTAATGTTGCTAGCTAATGAAAAAAATATAAGAGAAGTAACTATGTTTCCAATGAATCAGAATGCGCAAGATTTAATGATGAAAGCTCCATCTGATGTAAGCGAAGAACAATTAAAAGAGCTTGGTATTAGTATAAAAAATAAAAAATAAATCTATTTTTTTCCCTTTAAATTTATTTTAACATCCGAAAGATCTACTAAATTTTTTTTATAATTATTTCTTACAAAACCTTTGCTCGTTATATCTTTTACAATTTTTAATAACTGGTTTTGATCTTCAGATTGACTCTCTTCATTTGTATTAGTCTCATTACCCCCAATAGAAGGTGTGTGTGCTAAATCCTCTCTGTTTTGATAAGATATCGCTAATTCTCTAAAAATATAATCTAGTATTGAACTTGCACTGAGTATTCTGTCGTTACCATGTACTTTTCCAGATGGTTCAAATTTTGTACCAACAAATGCACTAATGAATTCGTCAAGAGGTACACCATATTGAAGTCCCAAAGAGACAGCGATAGCAAAATTATTCATAAGTGCTTTCACCAATTCTCCTTCTTTACTAGTATCAATAAAGATTTCACCTATTTTACCATCTTCGTATTCTCCAGTGTGTAAGTAAACTTTATGGTCGCCAATAGTAGCTTTTTGAATATAGCCTTTTCTTCTATCAGGCATTCCAAATCTTTTACCACCTTTTTCAGAGGATTTATTGAAATTTGAAATAATATTTTCTTTGTTCACAGAGTTAGGTTGGCTGACCTCAGCTACAACTTCAACTTTTTTACTTTCAATAACTTTATTATTATTTGGATCAAGACTTTTTGTTTTACGATTATCAAGCTTAACATCTAGAACCTCAAACTTTCCATCGTCTCTTTTTTCAAGATTTTTTAGTTCTGTTTCATTAATATCATCCAAGTAATGATTTACTTTAAATGTACATGTGTAGTAAGTCTCAACTAAATATTTTGCCATTTAACTCCAATTTAAATTTTAATTTGAATATTGAATTAATTAATTTATATACAAATTCGTATTTTAGTCTAATTTAAATTATACAATTTTTAATTGAATTGATAAAAAATTTTATGTTGACACTTTTAAAAAAAATTTTTACTTGGTGGAATCAAGATACTTTTGGCACTAGATTGAAAACAATTTTTTTTGGAAAATTAGTTGGTAGCGATGAACTTGGTAACAAATATTATGAAAGTAAAAACGGAAAGAGATGGGTTATTTACGCAAATATTATTGATGCCTCCAAGATACCAATAGAGTGGTATTCGTGGATGCATTTCACTCCCAATAAAATAGAAAAAACTCACAAACTTGAAAAATATGATTGGCAAAAACCTCATCAATCAAACTTAACTGGTACAGAAAAAGCTTATTATCCAAATAAAGATAAAGATGGAATCAAAAAGAAATATTCTAGCTGGAAACAATAAATTTAACTTTTATCTTTTAATTTATTTTTTTTATTTTTTTTTAATAAGTCTATCATTTGCAAAAGATGCTGCAGAAGGTTCTTTTACAGATATAAAAATTTTAGATAAAGTTAGTTCAAAAAATACTTTGCTAAAATTAAAAAATGGAGAGTTAATAAATTTTAAAGATCTCTCTATAAAGATTTTAAAATGTAAAAATTCAGAATTTGATGATAATCCTGAAATTACAGCTTATATACAAGTAAAAGATATAACTGATGAAAATAATAATGAAGTTTTTGTATTTAATGGGTGGATGTTTTCGTCAAGCCCATCAATTACTCCATTTGATCATCCGGTATATGATGTTTGGCTTATTAAATGCTATTAGACTATAGTATCTTTGTCTAACCAGCTTACGTTAAAATCAGAATTAATAAATTTTTTATGACTTAGAAGCTTTTTATGTAGTGGAATGGTTGTGGTAATTCCTTCTATTACGAATTCATCTAGTGATCTGTTCATTCTTTGAATTGCTTCAGTTCTATTTCTACCATGACAAATTAATTTACAAACCATGCTGTCATAATATGGAGTTACTTTATATCCTTGAAAAATAGCTCCATCTACTCTAGTTCTAAAACCAGAGGGTTGATGACACATACCTATCGTTCCTGGAGATGGCTGAAAGTTCTTACTTGCATCTTCTGCATTTATTCTACACTCAATTGCATGACCTCTTGGGTTTATATCGCTTTGTTTTAGTGCTGTTTCTCCAGAAAAAGCGATCCAAATTTGTTCCTTAATAATATCAATACCTGTTACCATTTCTGTTACAGGATGCTCGACTTGTACCCGTGTATTCATTTCAAGAAAATAAAATTTTCCTTCTTCATAAATAAATTCTACAGTTCCAGCTCCCATGTAACCAATTTTTGCAACCATATTGACCGTTTTTTCAAATAAATCTTTTCTTATTTCATCATTAAGAACTGGGCTTGGTGTTTCTTCAATTAATTTTTGATGTCTTCTTTGAACAGAGCAGTCTCTTTCATGAAGGTGAACAACATTATTTTTACCTGCTAAGATTTGAACTTCTATATGTCTTGGATTTTGAAAAAACTTCTCAATATAAACTTCGTCATTACCAAAATATTTTTTTGCTTCTGATTTTGCGGTAGAAAATAAGGTTTCAAACTCCTCTTCTTTATGAACAATTTTCATACCTTTTCCACCACCGCCACCTGATGCTTTAATTAAGACAGGAAATCCAATTTTTTTACATAGCTCTTTAGCTTGAGCTATATCAGTAACACCACCTTCAGAACCTTCGATTACCGGTAAGCCGTTTTCTTTAGCAATTCTTTTTGCTTGAATTTTATCACCCATCATTTCTATATGTTTTGATGATGCACCAATAAAACTTATTTTATTTTCTTCAAGAATTTTTGCAAAATTTGCATTTTCAGATAAAAATCCATAACCAGGATGTACAGCATCAGCATTGGTAAGTTCTATTGCTGACATTAAATTAGGAATATTTAAGTAGCTATTTGCAGGTTGGTGAGACCCTATGCAAACACTTTCATCTGCCATTCTTACATGCATACTTTCTCTATCAACGTCAGAATGAACAGCTACAGTTGGAATTCCCCATTCCTTACAAGCTCTAATAATTCTAACTGCAATTTCCCCACGGTTTGCAATTAAGATTTTTTTAAACATTTATTTACTCTAGGATAATAATAGTTTGACCAAACTCGACAGGGTGACCGTCTTCAACACAAATTTCTTTTACAACACCATCTGCTGTTGATGGCACATGATTCATTGTTTTCATAGCTTCAACAATCATAATGGTATCACCTTTTTTAATTTTTTTACCTACTTCAACAAATTTTTTTGCTCCTGGTTCTGGAGCATGATAAGCTGTGCCAATTATTGGTGAAGTAATTTCAGTCCCAGATTTTATCTTTGGTTTTTCAGTGACATTTTCATTTCCAGTATGAATATTTGCCGATGTTGTAACTGGCTGATTGCTGATAGACACATTATTTTTAGAAACTTTAATTTTAGTATCTTTTTCAGTAATTTCTATTTCTGTAAGATTAAACTCTTCTAAATAGTCACTTAATTCCTTAATAATATTTTTATCTATTTTCATTTTTTAAAATCTTTTCTATTGAAATTATGGCCAAAATATAACCCTCAACTCCTAATCCAAAAATTCCCCCTGTCGCTATATCGCTTATTAGAGATTTATGCCTAAATTCCTCTCTTTTATATATATTCGATATATGTAATTCAATTATTGGTTTTTTAAATAAATCGAGAGCGTCTCTGATTGCAACTGATGTGTGAGTAAAACCTGCAGCATTTATTATCATTCCATCATATTTTTTTCTCGCATCCTGAATTAAATTAACTAGCTCTCCCTCAATATTTGATTGAGTAAACTCTAATTCAATACCAATTTTATTTGACTCTTTTAAACAATTTTCTTTTAGCTGATTAAAAGTAGTTGAGCCATATTGTGATTGTTCTCTTTCACCTAATAGATTAAGATTTGGACCATTAATAATAATAATTTTATTATTCATTTAACTCTTATATACGATGAAAAAAATAAAAAAAATAGAAATTAAAGTGAATGGTAAATTTAAGAGTGTTACTGAAAATTATAAGATTTCAAATTTAGTAAAAGATCTTAAAATTCCTTTAAAAAAAGTAGCAATTGAACTCAATCAAGAGATAATAGATAAAAAAAAAATTAGTAAAATTATTCTAAAAAAAGAAGATAAAATCGAGATAGTTCATTTTATTGGAGGAGGTTAAATGAAAAATGATAAAATAATTATAGCAAGTAAAAAATTTAATTCTCGATTAATCGTGGGTACTGGTAAATATAGAAATATGGCTGAGTGTGCAAAAGCAATTAAGCTCTCTGGCGCAGAAATTGTGACGGTTGCTGTTAGAAGAGTAAATATAATAGATAAAAAAAAACCACTTCTTATGGATTATATTGATCCAAAAAAAATTACTTATTTGCCAAATACAGCAGGATGTTTCACCTCAGAAGAAGCATTGAGAACACTTCGATTAGCAAGGGAAATTGGAGGGTGGAAATTGGTCAAATTAGAAGTGTTGGGTGATAAACAAAATTTATTTCCTGATATGATTGAAACTTTAAAATCAACTGAGGTTTTAGCTAAAGAGGGTTTTAAAGTTATGGTTTATTGTAATGACGATCCACTAATGGCAAAACGGTTAGAAAACTCAGGTGCAGATGCAATAATGCCACTAGCTGCTCCTATTGGTTCTGGTTTAGGAATTCAAAATAAAACAAATATTCAAATTATTAGAAAACAAACTAAATTACCTTTGATTATTGATGCAGGCTTAGGTCAAGCATCAGATGCTACAATTGCAATGGAGTTAGGTTGTGATGGCGTTTTAGTTAACACCGCGATTGCTAAAGCAAAAAAACCATTTGATATGGCTCTTGCATTTAAAAATGCTGTAATTGCGGGCAGACAATCTTTTTTAGCAGGACGTATTAATAAGTATTTGTATGGAAATGCATCCTCACCAAAAACAGGAATTATTAAATAGTTTTTGTTTTTTTTACAAACTTCTTTTTAAAGTAAGGTTTCTTTTTAAAAGGTTTTTTATGAAACTTTTTAGCCTCTTTCTTGTCGATAATCTTATCTTCTTTAATTTGTATCTCTAAATTCTTTAATTTTTCAAAATGTTCAATTAGCTCAATTGTTTTTTTTGATTTATTTTGAATATCTATAATATACTCTGGGATAATAAGTGTAGGATCGCTAACAATATCTATTGTCATTTTATTTTTTTTTTCAAAATAAGTTAAATCATCAACAAAATTTTCTTTTAAAAAATCAGAGATTTTTTCACAAACTTTTAGCTCAACAAACTTAGCTTTATGAATAATTGCATTTAACTCAACAGTTTTTAGTAGTTTTTGTGCAAAAGACTCATCTGTAAGAGTTACTCTCCATTTTATTGCACTTTCTCTTAACCTTTGCCTAGACATTTCTAGAAGTCCAAAATTACTTATTCTTCCAATTTGAATTCTAGCTCTGTCAGTTCTGCATTTTTCTTTTAGTTTTCTCTCAACCAATCTTCTATTTCCATAACTAAGCATATCAATAAAGTCGATTATAATTAGACCAGATAAGTCTCTAATTTTTATTTGTCTTGCAATTTCTTCAGCTGCCTCAATATTAGTATCTAATGCAGTGCTTTCAACATTTTTACCTTTAATTGAGCTACCTGAGTTTATATCAATTGAAACAAGTGCCTCAGTGGGGTTTATTACTAAATATCCTCCTGACTTTAGTTTTATTTCAGAGTCAAATATTTGGTTTAATTTTTGCTCAATTTTTTCTTCGATAAATAAAGGAACTTTTCCTCTGTACTTTTTTACTTTCTTAACATTTGATGGCATAATCATTTTCATAAAAGTTTGTGCTTTTTTATAACCTTCATTACCCTCAACTATTATATTTTGAGTAGTATCATCAAACATGTCTCTTAAAGTTCTTTTTATAATTTCACTTTCTTGATGAATTAATGATGGTGCTATTGAATTGATAGCTGTGTCTTTAATTTGACTCCATGTTTTGATAAGAGTTTCTAAATCATTATTAATTTCATTTTTGGTTTTATTGCTTCCAGCAGTTCTAACAATTAAACCCATTTCTTTGGGGATCTCAATTTCATTCAAAATAGTTCTTATTTTTTTTCTATCAGCTGGATTAAATATTTTACGAGATATACCACCTCCTTTTGGAGTATTGGGCATTAAGACAATATATTTTCCTGCAATTGAAATAAATGTACTAAGTGCTGCACCTTTTTGTCCTCGTTCATCTTTGATGACTTGTATTAAGATAACTTGATTTGGCTTTATAACTTCCTGTATTTTGTATCTTTTAAATTTAAACTTAATTTCTTTCTTTTTATCTTTCTCTTCACTTAGAGTACCTTTTTCTTCAGAGCTATTTTCATTTTCCTCAGATGGATCTTTGTCAATATTAATAGGGTCATCTATTTCAAGTTTTCCTTCAGCAATATTTTCATCTTCTTTTGCCTCAACTTCCTTTGAAAGCTCCTCTCTAGCTTTTTCCTCTTCCTCTTTAATTTTATCTAAATCTGCTTTTGGTATTTGATAATAATCAGACTGAATATCATTAAAAGATAGAAATCCATGACGCTCTCGCCCAAAATCAATAAATGCTGCTTGAAGAGATGGTTCTATTCTACTTACTCTACCAAGATATATATTATTTTTAATTAAATTATTTTTTAAACCTTCGTATTCGTAGTCTTCAATATTGTCATCTGATTTAAGAACAACTCTAGTTTCATTGGGATGCGATGCATCGATATATAAATTTTTTTCCATAATAATTTGATTAATTGATTCATTTAATATTTTAAGTGTTAATAAAATTTTGTTTATTTCTAGTGCCTTATCTTTAACAAATTCCAAGATATAATGGAAATAAAATGAATAAAATTCTTAAAAATACTCTGTTTATATTGTTATCTCTTATATTATTAATGGGTATTTTGATATTTGGAATTTTATGGTCTTATTCAAACAATATTCCTGATTATAGATTTCTTAAAAGTTATAAGCCACCAGTATCAAGTAAGGTATATTCGGGTAATGGAGAGCTCGTTGCAGATTTTTCAAAAGAAAAAAGGATATTTGTTCCATTTAACTCAATTCCAAAAAATGTAATTTACTCATTCTTATCTGCAGAAGATAAAAATTTCTTTTCTCATCCTGGTGTTGATGCAAAAGGAGTTTTAAGAGCTGTGATAAACAATATTTCAAACATAATTTCATCAAAAAGACTTGAGGGTGCTTCAACAATCACACAACAAGTGGCTAAGAATTTTTTATTGACTAACGAGGTAAGTCTCAACAGAAAAATAAAAGAAGCTATTTTAGCATTTAGAATCGAAAGAGCTTTATCTAAACAGAGAATTCTAGAATTATATTTAAATCAAATTTATCTTGGGAGTGGTGCATACGGAGTTGCTTCAGCTAGTTTAGAATATTTTGATAAATCTATCCAAGATTTAGATTATGGAGAGGCTGCTTTATTGGCGGCCTTACCAAAAGCGCCAAGTAGATATAATCCTTATCGAGATATTAAGTTAGCTAAATTTAGAAGAGACTTGGTTTTAAAAAATCTATTTGAAAACAAGTATATAGATTTGAAACAATACAGTCATCTTAAAGAAAAAAAAATTATATTAAAAAAAACAAAAAAAGTTTTTTTAGAGGATGCTCAATATTATATTGAAGATGTTAGAAAAAATGTGATTGATACTTTAACTTATGATAAAGTTTACAAACAAGGATTTAACATTAATACTCCAATTAATTTAGAGTTTCAAAAGATAGCAACTAACTCACTTAGGAATGGATTATCATCTTATGATAAGAGAAAAGGTTGGCGAGGTGCTCTTGAGAATAAAAAATACTCAAAAAACTGGCATAAAGATATTAATAAATTTTATTTAGAAAATTCGATTGGTTGGGAATTAGCAATTGTTAAAAAATTAAATAAATTTTCAGCAAATATTGAAACAGAAAATAAATTAAATGGAAAAATAGAATTTAAAGATATCTCTTGGACAAAAAAAGAGTTTAGTCAATTATTGAAAGTAGGCGATATAGTTTATGTAAAAAAAATTGGTGATAAAAAATATAGTTTAAAACAACTACCGAAAGTTAATGGTGGAATTGTTGTTATGGATCCCTATACAGGCCGAGTATTGGCTTTAAGTGGTGGCTTCAGTTTTAAAAAAAGTGAATTTAATAGAGCAACCCAAGCATTAAGGCAACCTGGTTCAGCTTTTAAACCATTCGTTTATGCTTTAGCTCTTGAAAACAATTACACTCCAACATCCTTAATTTTAGACGCGCCAATTGTTTTGGATCAAGGAGAAGATCTTAAAATGTGGAAACCAGAAAATTATGGAAAAAAGTTTTATGGACCATCAACATTGAGAGTAGGATTGGAAAAATCGAGAAATTTGATGACAGTCAGAATAGCACAAGACTTAGGTCTTAAAAAAATTATAAACTTTTCACAAAGTCTTGGAATATATGATAACCCTGAAGAACTTTTATCTATTTCACTTGGTTCTGCTGAAACAACACTATTAAAACTAACCTCAGCTTACTCAGTTTTTGTTAATGGAGGCAAATTAGTTGATCCAATTTTAATTGATAGAATTCAAGATAGCCAAGGAAAAACTATTTTTAATAATGATAAAAGAAAATGTATTAATTGTGATGAAATATCTTATTTAGGTAATGATTATCCAATTATAAAAGATAATTATAAAAAAATTTTCTCTTCTCAAACATCATATCAAATGACCTCAATACTTGAAGGAGTTGTTCAAAGAGGAACAGCTAAAAAATTAAAAGATCTTAAATTAAATATTGCTGGAAAAACTGGTACAACTAATAAAAACACAGACACATGGTTTATTGGATATACATCAAATTATTTAATTGGTGTTTATGTTGGTTTAGATAACCCTTCACCGCTTGGAAGATATGAAACAGGCTCAAAAACGGCTTTACCAATATTTAAAGAGTTTATTAAAAACGCAGTTAATAAATCAGACGCAAGGCCATTTAAAGCAGCAGAGGGAACAGTAATGATGGTAGTTGATCCAAATACTGGCCAAAAAGCAAAATTTAATTCTAAAAATACTATTATCGAAGTTTATAAGAAACAAAATGTAGTTGATGGAAAAGTTTTATATTCAAATAATGATAGATTAGATGCTAATAATATATTAAAATTTTATTAATGGACGATAAATATCAAGATTACAAAAAAGAAATAGAAAAGATTAACTCAAGAGTTAAGGAGTATCTTTGAAAAAAATAATATTCATTCAAAACTTGAAGTATTAAACTCTAAAATGCTAGAAGCAAATTTCTGGCAAGATAAAGATAATTCTAAAAAAGTAATTAAAGAAAAGAAATTATTTGAGGATCTATTAAGTACTTACAAGTCATCAATTGAAAAGCTCTCAGATTTAGATGATTTAAATGAGCTAGCCTTAGAAGAAAAAAATGAGCCCATCCAAAAAGAAGTATTTCTAAATATTAAAGAGCTTAGAGCACTGGTAAAAAAAAATGAAGTTAAATGTTTTTTATCAAATGAGGCGGACTCTCTTGATTGTTATATAGAAATACACGCTGGCGCAGGTGGAACAGAAAGTCAAGATTGGGCTGAAATGTTAAGAAGAATGTACTTAAAATGGGCAGATCAAAAAAATTTTAAATCAAACTTGATTAGCGAGCATAAAGGAGATGAGGCTGGATTAAAATCATCAACAATTAAAGTTTCGGGTGATTATGTGTTTGGTTGGCTTAAAAAAGAATCTGGGATTCATAGATTGGTTAGAATATCTCCATTTGATTCAGGTGCAAGACGCCACACAAGCTTTGCAAGTATATGGGTGTATCCGGTAGTTGATGAGAATATTAATATTGAAATTATTGAAAAAGATTTAAGAATTGATACTTATCGATCTAGTGGAGCAGGTGGCCAACATGTAAATACGACCGATAGCGCTGTAAGAATTACACACTTACCATCTAAAATTGTTGTTCAATGTCAAAATGAGAGATCTCAACACAAAAATAAAGAAACATGTATGAACATGTTAAAAGCAAGATTATATGATTATGAAATTAAAAAAAAAGAACAGAAAAATCAAAATACAGAAAACTCTAAATCTGAAATTGGATGGGGTCACCAAATAAGATCATATGTTTTGCAACCATACAGACTTGTAAAAGACAATAGAACAAATTTTGAAAGCACAAGCCCAGATAAAATTTTAGATGGAGATTTAGATGAATTTTTAGAACAATCTTTATATCAAATTAAATGAGTAAAAAAATTTTAAAATATATATCTATAGTTATTGGAGCTCTTATTTTACTAACTATTTATGTAAGTACTATTGGTATTGAGACGGAGAAATTTAACAAGCAAATCCAGGATATTGTTAGAAAAAAAAATGATAAATTTGATACAAGTTTAAAAAAAATTAAACTTACCTTAGATCCATTAAATTTCAAAATTAACGCAAAAACAATAGATGCTAAGATAACTTTTAAAGGTAAGCCAATTGAACTTGAATATATCAAAACTCAAATATCACTAAATTCATTAATTAAAAGTCGATTAGTCACCTCACAAATTGAAATATCAACTAAACCAATTTTACTTAAAAGTTTTGTATCATTTATAAGATCCATAAATAACAGACCAGAATTATTTTTTTTAGAACAATTTATAAAGAAAGGATATTTAATAGCAGATTTAAAATTTAATTTTGATGAGTTTGGTAAACTTAAGAAAGATTATAAAGTTGATGGACTGCTAAAAGAAGGTGAAATTAGTATTTTAAAAAAAAACAAATTAGAAAAAATAAATTTTCTTTTTAATATTAAAGATAATAATTTTAATTTTAGAGATATTAGTTTTGATACAAATAATATTAATTTTTTATCTGAGAGATTAAATATAAAAAAAGATAAAAATAATTATTTAGTTGAAGGCACTATAAGGAACAAAAATTCCCCTCTAAATAATCAATTACTTCAAGTAATCAAATTAAGATACTCTCAACTTGATCTAATAAATACAAATTTTGAGTCTAAAAATGATTTTTCATTTCACATTGGTAATAAGTTTAAAGTTAAGAATTTAGCAATAAATTCAACTATCTTAATTGATAGCTCTCAATTTAAAAAAAATGATTTAATAAGTGAGAACCTAATAAAGATTAATGAGTTAATTGACTTAAAAAATCATAGGATAAAAGCATCCTATGTTGATAAAAAATTATCTATTGAAGGAAAAGGTCAAATTAAACTTCAAAATAAATTTGAACCTATTAATTACAAGGTAATAAATAATGGTTCTGATTTAAACTTAGTATCAAATATAGAATTAAGTGAACTAGACATTAACAATCAGAGTTTGATTAAAGAATATTTACCCAAAACAAAGGATATCTTAAATCTAAAAGACCATAAAATTGAATTAAATTATCAAGATAATATTCTGTCACTACAAGGCTTGGGAAAAGTTAAATTAGATAAAAAATTAAATAAAATAGAATATTTTTTTTCAATAAAAGATAAAAAATATAATTTTAAAACTGATTTAGAAATTAATGATACGCCAATAAAGATAGATTTTATTAATTATAAAAAAAATAAAAATTTAAATTCCAAATTAAAAATTAATGGAAATTATAATAAAAAATTTGGGTTTGATTTTAAAAAAATCACTCTTTTATCAAAAAGTAACAACATGATAGCTAATGATTTAAAAATAGATAAAAATAACAAATTAGTAAAAGTAGATAAAATTGACTTAGATTATTTTGATAATGATAATATGAAAAACAAATTTGTACTTAGTAGAATCAAAAATAATAATTACGAACTAAAAGGATCAATATTAAACGCCGATACCATCATTACAAACTTATTACAAAGTAAAGATGATCAACAATTAGATATTTTTAAGGAAAATATAAATATAAAACTAAATTTGTCTGATGTTAATCTTGATAATGATACTTCTGTTAGAAATTTAAATGGTAAGCTTCAAATTATAGATAACAAGATAGATAATGCCAATATATCTGCACAATTTGCAAATAATGAAAATTTAAAATTTACGATAAATACTAAAGGAGGTGAAAAAATTACTACTTTATTTTCCTCTAGAGCTAAACCCCTTGTAAAAAGATATAAATTTATACAAGGTTTCAAAGACAATGATGAAGGTTACTTAGATTTTTACTCTTCCAAAAAAGATGGAGTTTCAAATTCAAAATTAATAATAAATAATTTTAAAGTCAAAGAAATTCCAGTATTAGCAAAGCTGCTTGCCCTTGCTTCTTTACAAGGAATTGCAGATTTACTAACTGGGGAGGGTATTAGGTTTACAGATTTTGAAATGAATTTTACAAATAAAGATAAACTTATGACTATTGAAGAATTATACGCACTTGGACCAGCTATATCTATTTTAATTGAAGGTTATATCGATGAAAATGATTTAATTAGTTTAAGGGGCACATTAGTTCCCGCAACTACAATTAATAAATCTATTGCTTCAATTCCATTAATTGGAGATTTGCTTATTGGAAAGAAAGCTGGTGAGGGTGTTTTTGGAGTAAGCTTTAAAGTGAAGGGACCACCAAAAAAACTTGAAACAACTGTAAATCCATTAAAAACATTAACCCCACGATTTATAACTAGGACATTAGAAAAGATAAAAAAAAACTAATCTAATTCAATTTTTATATGTCTTTTTTTTCCAATAGAAAGTTTAAGGTAGTTCTCATTAAAAAATTCATTTTCAATAATTAACTTTTCATCAGATACAACTTTATCGTTAATTTTTACTGCGTTACCTTTGATTAATCTTCTTATTTCACTTTTAGATTTTTCTAATTTAGAAAGAATAATTAGATTAATTATATCTAATTTATTATCAATATTTTGAGAATTAACCTTTACAGAAGGTAGGCTTGATCCAAGTGAGTTACCTGAAAATGCTTCTTTAGCAGCTTGTTCTGAATTTTTGGCAGCTTCATTACCATGAAGCATTGAGGTTGTTTTATTAGCTAAAAGTATTTTTAAATCATTGATATTATTATTTTCAACTTTCTTAATGTCTTCTATCTCTATATCTGTAAAATTTTTCAAAAATTTCACAACATCTCTATCATCTGTATTCCTCCAAAATTGCCAATAGTCATAGGCTGATAGAAATTTTTCATCTAACCAAATTGCTCCATTTTCAGATTTTCCCATTTTTGCTCCTGTTGCCAGAGTAATTAAAGGTGTTGTAAGACCATAACTTTGTTTATTTGAATATCTTTTAATAAGCTCCACTCCATTAACAATATTTCCCCATTGATCTGAGCCACCGATTTGTAAAACACAATTTTCTTTTTTGCTTAGTTCTAAAAAATCATAAGCTTGCAGGATCATATAGTTAAATTCCATGTAGCTTAAAGATTGTTCTCTATCTAGTCTTAATTTTACACTATCGAAAGTTAACATTCTATTAATTGTAAAATGCTTTCCTATATCTCGAAGAAAAGAAATATAATTCAAATTTTTAAGCCATGTATAATTATTTACAAATATAGGTTTAGTTTCTGGGTTGTCATTATCTAAAAATTTTTTTAGTATATTTTTTATATTCTTAATATTTTTTTCAATTTCTTCTTCGTTTAATATTTTTCTTGTTTTATCTTTTCCAGAAGGGTCGCCAATTCTAGTGGTACCTCCACCTAATAATACTATAGGTCTGTGACCATTTTTTTGTAATAATCTGAGACACATGATTTGTAATAAGCTACCAACATGTAAACTTTCAGCAGTGCAATCAAATCCGATATATGCTTTAATTTTTTCCTTGTCCATTAAACTAGACAATTCTTCTTCATTTGTACATTGGTAGAAGAAACCTCTATCTTTAAATTCTTTTAAAAATTTATTCATAAGCTTATAGTTACACAATATACAAATTTTTATTAAAAAGAATATCAATGAAAAATAAATTATATACAGCTATTGGATTAATGAGTGGAACCTCAATGGATGGGGTAGATGTATCCTTGATCAGATCAGATGGATTTAATGAATTTACCAATATTTTAGATGAATATTTTGAATATAATGAAAGTTTACACCGGGAATTAATTGAATTAAGAAATTCAATTATAAATATAAATGATTTGAAGCAACACTCTTCCAGGTTAAACAAACTTGAGAGAGAAATTACTGTATTTCATAGCAAAATTGTCAGTGATTTGTGCATAAAATATCAAGATGAGATAGATTTTGTTGGTTTTCACGGACAAACAATTTTCCACAACCCTGAACAAAATATTTCAAAACAATTAGGAGATGGAAAGTTAATGTCCCAATTAGTTAAAAAAAAAGTTATTTATGATTTTAGGCAAGAAGATATAGTAAATAAAGGCCAAGGCGCTCCATTAACACCTATTTTTCACAACTTATTGTCTAGAAGGGTAAATGAAAAACACCAAATAAATTTTCCTATTTGCTTTCTAAATATTGGGGGAATTTCTAATATTACAAAAATAATTAAAAAAGATGAAAAATTAGAAGAGAACTTAGAAGCTTTTGATTCAGGTCCTGGCAATTGCATGATTGACGAATGGGTAAGAAAAAATTCAAAAAATAATTTTGATGAAAGTGGTTCAATTGCAAAATCAGGTAAAATTAATCAACTAATATTAAATCAAGCAATAGATAATTTTAAAATAGATAGTTTTGATAAATCATTAGATGTTAAAGATTTTGATATTTCATTTGTAAGAGGGTTATCATTAGAAGATGGTTGTGCAACGATTACTAATTTTACCGCTTACCTTATAGCAAAGGGAATTGAGCATGCTAATGGAAGTAATGTTGAGCCAATAAAATTTTTAGTTTGTGGAGGAGGTAGAAAAAATACTTTTCTAATCCAAACTATTAAAGATTATTTATTACACAAAAAAAATATAAGTCTAAATTCTATTGATAATTATGATCTAAATGGAGACTACATCGAATCCCAGGCGTTTGGTTATCTTTCAATCAGATCATTTCTAAAATTACCAATATCATATCCAAAAACTACTGGTTGTGAGCTACCTACTGTAGGAGGTAAGTTGGTTAAAAATTTTTAGTAAAGAGCAGTTTCTTTTTTTATATATTTATCAAGATTTTTAATCAAAGTTTCTTCAGTTTTTGAAAAAAAATGATTAGCTTCAGGTACAGATTGAAATTCTACTTTAATACCTTTTTGAGCACTTAATCTTTTGTCTAGTTCGGTAATATATTCTAATGGAACCAGTTCATCTTTTTTTCCATAAATCATTAAACCGGATGTAGGGCATGGAGATAAAAAAGAAAAATCATAAACATTTGGCTGAGGAGAAATTGCTATAAATCTATTAATCTCAGGTCTTCTCATTAATAATTGCATAGCGATTAAGGATCCAAAAGAAAATCCAGATACCCAGCACTGTGAGTTATCAAAGTTTTCTCTTTCAAGCCAGTCTAATGCAGCTGCCGCATCAGCTAGTTCACCTTGACCATTATCAAACTCACCATCACTTTTACCAACCCCTCTAAAATTAACTCTACATACTGAAAAATCGTTATCCATGAATGTATGAAAAGTATCAACAACAACTTTATTGTTCATCGTCCCACCATATTGAGGATGTGGTTGTAGTACTAATGCAATTGGGGATGTGTTTTTTTTACTCTTATAATATTTAGCCTCAAGCCTTCCAGCAGGACCTGGAATAAATATTTCTAAAATTTTGTTATCCATATGCGATATTGATTATTATTCTCAAAAAAAAACTACGTTTATCATAAGTGAGCGACAATATGTTAGTTATTTTATTATAAACTATACTTGACCATTTTAGTCAGGTATGTATAAAAACGCTCAATTTAAAGGGTAAAATGAAACTAACATCAAAAGGTAGATATGCTGTAATGGCATTAGTAGATCTTGCAAGATTTGACAACATTAATCCTGTCTCACTAAGAGATATTTCTTTGCGTCAAGGTATATCACTCGATTACTTGGAGCAGATTTTTTCTAAATTAAAAAAAAATCAAATTGTACAAAGTATTCGAGGAACACAAGGTGGTTATATTCTAACTAAAAAGCCAAATGATATAAAACTTACAAATATTTTTCATGCAGTGGATGAAACAGTTAAAACAGTACAATGTAAAAAAGAGTCAAAAAAAGGATGCAACGGAAAAGCAACTAAATGTGTCACTCACAATCTCTGGGATGAATTAGAAACTCATATCAACAGTTTTTTTGAAAAGAAAAGTTTAGAAGATTTACTAAAAAATAATAAAGATCAAAGAATTTAAGTTATGGATAACAGACAAAAAGAAATAGATAATTTAAAAGATTATAAATATGGTTTTTCAACTGATATTGAAAATACAAGAGCACCAAAAGGTTTAAATGAGGATGTAATTAAATTTATTTCAGATATTAAAAAAGAGCCTCAATGGATGCTTGATTTTAGACTTAAAGCATTTGAGAGATTTAAACAGCTAAAAGAACCTAATTGGCAAAAACCAAAGTACCCAAAAATTGATTACCAAGATTTATATTATTATTCAGCACCTAAAAGTATGGATGATAAACCCAAAAGTTTAGATGAATTAGATCCAAAACTTTTAGAGACTTATAAAAAACTTGGTATACCTCTTCAAGAACAAGCAAGACTAAATGGTATTGCTGTTGATGCAGTATTTGACTCTGTATCAGTTGCAACAACATTTAAAGAAGAATTAACCAAACAAGGAATCATTTTTTGCCCTATTTCTGAAGCCATCCAAAAACATCCAGACTTAGTTAAAAAATATTTAGGATCGGTCATTCCAACAACAGATCATTTTTTTGCAACTCTTAATTCTGCTGTATTTACTGATGGTTCATTCGTTTACATTCCTGAAGGGGTAAAATGTCCAATGGAATTGTCTACATACTTTAGAATCAATGCAACAGAAACAGGTCAGTTTGAAAGAACATTAATTATTGCTGATAAAGGAAGTTACGTTAGTTATTTAGAGGGATGTACCGCTCCTATGAGAGATGAAAATCAATTACATGCTGCAAATGTTGAATTGATTGCACTTGACGATGCTGAAATAAAATATTCAACAGTTCAAAATTGGTATCCTGGTGATAAAGATGGCAAAGGTGGGATTTATAATTTTGTAACTAAGAGAGGTTTGTGCAAAGGTAAAAATTCTAAAATTTCCTGGACCCAAGTTGAAACTGGTTCTGCAATAACTTGGAAATATCCAAGCTGTATATTAAAAGGAGATAATTCAGTTGGAGAATTTTATTCTATAGCAATTACAAATAATCATCAAAAAGCTGATACTGGAACCAAAATGATTCATTTGGGAAAAAACACTAAAAGTAAGATAATTTCAAAAGGAATTTCAGCAGGATATTCAGATATGATGTACAGAGGGCTTGTAGATATCTCGTCTAAAGCAGAAAATTCACGTAATTTTACTCAATGTGATTCATTATTAATGGGAAACAAATGTGGTGCACACACTATTCCTTACATAAAGAATAAAAACCTTAAATCTAATATTGAACATGAGGCCACCACATCAAAAATAAGTGATGAGCAATTATATTATTGTAATCAAAGAGGATTAAATCAAGAAGAGGCAATTAGTTTAATTGTTAATGGATTTTGCAAAGAAGTTTTACAACAACTTCCAATGGAATTTGCTGTAGAGGCCCAAAAATTAGTAAGTATTAGCTTAGAGGGGAGTGTTGGTTAAATGTTAGCAATTGAAAATTTAAAAGCAAAAATTGAGGATAAAGAAATATTAAAAGGTTTAAATTTGAATATAAAACCTGGTGAAGTACATGCAATTATGGGACCTAATGGTTCTGGTAAAAGTACATTATCAAACATTTTATCTGGAAAAAAAGGATACGAAGTAAAAGGAAGTGTTACTTTTGAAGGCGAAAATTTGCTAGACTTAGAAACTGAAGAAAGAGCACATAAAGGAATTTTTTTAGCATTTCAATATCCATTAGAAATTCCTGGGGTTAATACTAATACATTTTTGAAAACATCCATTAATGCAATTAAAAAAGCAAGAGGTGAGAAAGAGCTAGATGCTTTAGAGTTTTTAAAATTAATAAAACAAAAATCAGCTGAATTAAAATTTGACGAAAAGATATTAAGCAGACAACTTAACGTAGGTTTTTCTGGTGGTGAAAAAAAGAAAAACGAAATCTTACAGATGTCAATTTTAAATCCAAAACTTTCAATATTGGATGAAACAGACTCTGGTTTGGATATAGATGCTCTTAGAATAGTTTCAGAAGGAGTTAATTCATTAAGGAATAAAGATAACTCATTTTTGATAATTACCCATTATCAAAGGTTACTTGATTATATAAAACCAGATTTTGTTCACGTGCTAAAAGATGGTCAAATAATAAAATCTGGAAACTTTGAATTAGCTAAAGAATTAGAAAAAGTTGGATATGAGGATTTTAATTAATGCAAACTGAAATAAAATCAAATTTTGAAGAATTATTAGATGAGGGAGGTTTTTCCAATTCTCAAAAAGAAATTAAAGAAAAAAACTTTAATAAATTTTTAGAACAAGGTTTTCCAAATAAACGTATTGAAGATTGGAAATTTTCAGATTTAAATCAAATTATTTCAACAAACTTTGAAAATTTAGCTTTTTCAAAAAAAGATAACCAATCAAGCATCGATATTAATTTTATTAACGAATTTGATCACAATAAAATAGTTTTTGTTGATGGCAAAATATCAAAAGTTGATTTTAGTTATGAAAATGAAGATAAAATTTCTTTAGAAAAAGATTTAGAATTGGATAATGAATTAAATGAAAACGTATTACTAAATTTAAATACCGCTTTTCTCTCAAATTATATTAAAATTACTATAAATAAGGGGTATCAGTTTAAAAAACCACTGATTTTATATAATTATTTGACCCCAGACTTAGAGTCTCATTGTTTTAATATGAGATTGGATATCAATCTTGAAGATGATGCTTCAGTGGATGTACTTAATATTTCTAACAAAAATATAAAAAATAATTTTTTAAATTTTAGACAAAAAATTAGTATTGGTAAAAATTCTGTTCTTAAAAACTATAATTTAGATATTAACCCAACTTCTAATATTAAATATTCATTTAAAAATATAAGCTTAGATAAAAATAGTCATTTAGAATACTTTATTTACTCCAAAGGTTCAAAATTTGCAAAACATGACATTAATTGTTCTCTTAATAACGATTATGGTTCAGTAGCACTTAATGGAATAATTGATTTAGATAATAAAAAACATCATGAGATTAAAACCGTAATAAATCACAATAAAGAAAATTGTAAAAGCTATCAATTAATTAAGAGTGTATTAAGTGATAATTCTAAAGGAGTTTATCAAGGTAAGATTTATGTAAACTCTGTAGCTCAAAAAACTGATGGCTATCAACTAAGCAGAGCTTTATTGCTTAATGAGGATGTTGAATTTAATGCAAAACCAGAATTAGAAATTTATGCTGATGATGTAAAATGCTCACATGGGTCTACATCAGGAAATATTGATGAAAACTCCATTTTTTATTTAATGTCTAGAGGCTTAAGTCATTCTCAGTCAAAAAAATTATTAACAAATGGATTTTTAAATGAAGTTATTGAAAAAATTACTAACGAAGATGTTAAATCTTTAATTAAAAAACTTACAGGTATTAAAGAATGAATATAGACAATATAAAAAAAGAATTTCCAATTTTTGATGAAAAAATACAAAATAATGATTTGGTTTATTTGGATAGTGCAAATTCTTCTCAAAAACCAAAAGTTGTAATTGATAGGATTAATGAATTTTATACTAAGCAATTTTCTAATGTAGGAAGAAGTGTTCATTATCTTGCTGTAGCTGCTACCAATTTATACGAAAACACAAGGACTTCAGTTCAAAGATATATTAATGCAAACGATAAAAATGAAATTGTATTTACCAAAGGTGCAACTGAAGCTCTTAACTTAGTTGCTAACACATTGGGTCAAAACTATTTACAAGAGGGTGACGAAATTCTTATTACTGAATTAGAGCATCATTCTAATTATGTTCCATGGCATTTTTTAAGAAAATCAAAAAATATTAAAATAAACTTTGCTGAAATCAATGAATTTGGTGAAATTACTTTAGATGAAATTGAAAAAAAGATTACCCCTAAAACAAAAATAATTTCAGTTACACATTTATCAAATGTAACTGGTGCAATTTTACCTATTAAAGAGATAACAGAGTTGGCACACTCAAAAGATATAATTGTTGTAGTTGATGGTTGTCAGGGGGCACCACATTTAAAACTAGATATGCAAGATCTTGATTGTGATTTTTATGCAATTTCTTGTCATAAAATGTATGGTCCAACTGGTTTAGGTGTTTTATATGGTAAAAAAAAATGGTTAGAAGAATTACCCCCATATCAAGGTGGCGGAGGAATGATCAACGAGGTTAAAAAAGATCGAATTTCCTATGGTGATTTACCCAATAAATATGAGGCAGGTACTATGGCCACCGCTCAAGTAATAGCATTTGATCAATCAATTAAATTTTTAGAAAGTGTTGGAATAGATAACGTGATGAAACATGAAGCAGAATTAGTTGAGTATGGACAAGAATTATTGCAAAAAAATAATTCTGTTAAATTAATAGGTAGTCCTAAAAATAAAGGTGGAGTTTTATCTTTTACTATAGAAGGTATTCATCCTCATGATGTAGCAACTATTTTAGACGAAGATGGAGTTGCAATAAGAGCTGGACATCATTGCTGCCAAATACTTCATGATAAATTAAATATTCCGGCAAGCTCTAGAGCGTCAGTTGGAATTTATAATACTAAAGATGATCTTGATAAACTTAACAATGCAATAAATAATTGTAAAAAAATATTTGATTTAAAATGAACTTAAAAGAATTATACCAAGAAATAATATTAGAGCATGGTAAAAATCCAAGAAATCTTGGTAAGACAAATGATTTTAATAAAGATGCTAAAGGACATAACCCTTTGTGTGGTGATAATGTTCATGTTTATTTAAAACTTAATGGACAAAAAATTGTTGAAGATATCTCTTTTGAAGGTAGTGGTTGTGCAATTTCAATGGCGTCAGCATCC
>OAPQ01000019.1_pt1 | contig 22369 bp, 24 predicted proteins | sample 1498871 | NCBI WGS metagenome assembly OAPQ01 (sample SAMEA3275646, study PRJEB22092) | marine metagenome | biome: ENVO: 01000023; feature: ENVO: 00002042; material: ENVO: 00002149 | collected 2014-06-21T11:10:00+00 | depth 0 m
TTCGACGTGTGCGTCGGGTAACCAAGTATGAACTGGCCACATGGGTGTTTTTACTGCAAATGAGCTGAAAAAAGCCAACCATAATAAATTTTGATACTTTGCGTCTATACCAAGTTCATAAAGTTTAGTTACATCTGTAGTTCCTGAAATCCAATAAATCGAAATAATTGCAACTAGCATAAGCACAGAACCCAATAATGTATATAAAAAGAATTTAAATGCTGAATACACTCTTTTAGGTCCACCCCAAATACCAATAATTAAAAACATTGGAATTAAACCAGCCTCAAAAAATAAATAGAAAACAACTAAATCAAGAGCACAAAAAACTCCTATCATAAAGCTTTCCATTATTAATATTGCTATTAAAAAATCTCTTAATCTTGTTTTAACTGAATTATTAACTGAAATAATACATAAAGGAGTAATGAATGTTGTTAGTATAATAAATAAAATTGAAATTCCATCTACCCCTACCTTGTAATTAATAAAACCCTCTATCCATGTTCTATCCTCAACAAATTGAAAGACAGATATTGATTGATCAAAGGATATCCATAAATAAATAGAAATTAAAAAATTAACTACTGATGCAAAAAGCGATACATATTTAGCTGTTGCACTATTTCCATCTTCATTTTTTAAAAAAATTAAAAAAAGTGCCCCAATAGTTGGCAATAAAATCAAAGAAGAAAGAATTGGAAAGTTCATTAATTAACAATTAAAAAAGTTAGTAAAGCTGAAAACCCTAGCAACATCACAAAAGCGTACTGATATATAAAACCGCTTTGGAATTTATTAGCTTTAATTGAACATCTTTTTATAAATGATGAGATGCCATCAGGTCCAAATCCATCAATCAACTTTCCATCGCAAAACTTCCAAAAAAATAAACCTAATTTTTTTGAGGGATTTATAAAAACAACATCATACAATTCATCAAAATACCATTTATTAACTAAAAATTTATATAATGGCTTGTTCATATTGGCTATTTTATTTGGTAATTCTTTATTTTTGATAAATAAATAGTAAGCAATTGGGATAGATAGTAATACCAGGCAAGGTGTCAGAAGCAAAAACCATGTAGGCGGATGCTCTGTACTTAGAGGCTCTAAGAATTTGATAGAGTCTGCCCAGAATAAATTTTCACCACCATGACCAACAAAAAGATCTTTAAACAAAAAACCTGCAAATATAGCTCCAATAGATAATAAAACCAAAGGTATTAACATTACTAATGGTGACTCATGTGTTTCTTCAATTTTTACAAATTTATTATTATATTTACCGTGAAACGTTTTAAAGATTAACCTCCATGAATATATTGAAGTTAAAAATGCTGTAAAAATTCCAATTCCCGCTGCATAATATCCACTTGTGTTTCCTTTTAAATATGCAAATTCAATAATTGCATCTTTAGAATAAAAACCTGATAAAAAAGGAAAGCCTGTTAATGCTAAAGTACCTATAATCATTAGAGCATATGTATAAGGAAGCTTCTTCCATACACCACCCATATTATTAATATCTTGCTCATCTTTAAATGCATGAATTACGGAGCCAGATCCTAAAAATAATAAAGCTTTAAAAAATGCGTGTGTAAATAAGTGAAACATTGCAACATTATAAGCACCTACACCAGCTGCAAAAAACATATACCCTAATTGACTACATGTTGAGTATGCTATAATTTTTTTTATGTCAGTTTGAACCAGTGCAACTGTTGCTGCAAAAAATGCAGTTGTCATTCCAACAATTGTAATTAAATTTAGTATTAATGGTGAGTATTCATAAATTGGTGAACATCTAACAACTAAAAATACTCCAGCAGTCACCATTGTAGCAGCATGAATTAATGCAGATACAGGTGTTGGGCCTTCCATTGCATCTGGTAACCATGTATGCAGTAAAATTTGAGCCGATTTACCCATAGCACCAATAAATAATAACAGACAAATTAAATCTATAGCTTTAACTTCAAAACCTAAAAATGATAAATTTTTATCTGTAATAGATGGGACTTGTTGAAAAACCTCTGAATAATTTACAGTTCCAAATAAATAGAAAATTAAAAAGATTCCTAATGCAAAGCCAAAATCACCAACCCTATTTACAACAAATGCCTTAATTGCTGCAGCATTAGCACTTTCTTTTTTAAACCAAAAACCAATTAAAAAATATGAACAAAGACCGACGCCTTCCCAGCCAAAAAATAGTTGAATAAAATTATCCGAGGTAACTAACATTAGCATTGCAAAGGTAAATAACGACAGGTACGCCATGAATCTTGGTTTATGAGGATCGTGAGACATATAACCAATAGAATAAATATGTACTAAAGATGAAACTGATGTGACAACCACTAACATCACAGCAGACAATGGATCAATCATCATCGACCAATTAACATCCAGTGACCCTGAATTTATCCAGGTTGCTATAACAATATTTTCCTCATATTGATTTTCAATAACCTGGTATAATACAAAAATTGATAAAAACGCGGAGATCGAAACTAGAGCACTAGTAATAATTTCAGAGTTTCTATCTCCAATGAATCTTCCAAAAAAACCTGCAATAATTGACGCTGCAAGCGGAAGAAATAAGATAGAAATTTCCATAATTATCCTTTCAATTTATCTATTTCTTCGACACGGATAGTTCCTGAATTTCGGTAATAAACTACAATTATTGCCAATCCGATTGCTGCTTCAGCAGCTGCCACTGTTAAAATAAATAAAGTAAATACCTGCCCAGCAAGATCACCCAAGAAAATTGAAAAAGCTACTAAATTGATGTTAACTGCAAGCAATATTAACTCTATACTCATTAATATAACGATAATATTTTTTCTATTTAAAAATATACCTATAATTCCAATTGAAAAAATAACTGCTCCCAATGTTAGATAATGTCCTAAACCAATTTCAGTCATCAATTTTAACTCCTTTATTGGTTTCAACCTCTAACACTTCAACGCCTTCAGATCTTTCTCTTGATATCTGTTTTAAATAACTTTGTTTTTTAACCCCTTCTCTTTTTCTAAAAGTCAAAACAATGGCACCAATCATTGCTACCAACAAAATCATACCACTTAATTGAAACACATGAATATAATCAGTGTATAGAATCTGTCCTAGAGAATGAGTATTACTAACATTAAAAGAATTAACTGAATTGTTTATATCAAATAAATCTGGTTTATATTTCCAGCCACCTATGACTATTATTAATTCGAAAAATATAATTGTACTAATAATTAAGCCTACCGGAATATGTCCAGAGCTTTCTTGAGATGCGAACCATTGGTTTTTTTGTTGTGCAACATTTAACATCATTACAACAAACAAAAACAACACTGCAACCGCACCGACATAAACAATTAACATTATCATTCCTAAAAATTCAGCACCTATCATTATAAAAAGACAAGAGATGCTAATAAAATCTAAGATTAGAAAAAAAACAGAATGAACAGTATTTTTGGAAACGGTAACCATAATTGCAGAAATTACAGCTATAATTGAAAAAGAATAAAAAAATATTGAATGAGCTATCATAGATTTTATCTATATGGGTTATCAACTTTAATATTTGCTGCTAAAACATTTTCCCATCTATCTCCATTATCTAAAAGTTTCTCTTTAGTATAATAAAGTTCTTCTCTAGTTTCGGTAGAAAATTCAAAATTTGGGCCTTGAACTATTGCATCCACTGGACAAGCCTCTTCACATAAACCACAATAAATACATTTCATCATATCAATATCGTATCGTGTTGTTTTTCGACTACCATCTTCTCTTGCAGCAGACTCAATTGTGATTGCTTGTGCGGGGCATACTGCTTCACAAAGTTTACAAGCAATACATCTTTCTTCCCCATCTGGATATCTTCTTAAGGCGTGTTCTCCTCTAAAACGTGGGCTTATTTTGCCTTTTTCAAATGGGTAATTAATTGTTTTTTTTGATTTAAATATCTCTTTGATCGCAATAAATAAACCTCCAGCAAAGTCAGTCATAAATATTGTTTTAAAAAATCTTGATAATTTCATAATTAATTAGTTGGTAATAGGTTAAAATAAAATAAGTAACTAGCAGTTAGCACTACCCAAGTTAAAGATAAAGGTAAAAAGACTTTCCAGCCAAGTCTCATTAGTTGATCATATCTATATCGAGGAACGATAGCTTTAACCAAAGCAAATAAAATGAATAAAAATAATATTTTTAAAATAAGCCAAATAGCACCTGGAACTAATGTAAATGGATAAATATCTATTGGAGACAACCATCCACCTAAAAACAAAATGGCTCCCATTGCACACATTAATAATATGTTTGCATACTCACCTAACCAAAACATAGCATACATCATTCCTGAATATTCAGTTTGATAACCAGCAACTAATTCTGCCTCTGCCTCAGGTAAATCAAATGGAGGTCTATTTGTTTCTGCTAAAGATGAAATGAAGAAAATTACAAACATTGGAAATAATGGAATGACAAACCACATGTTTTGCTGAGCTTGAACTATATCATTTAGATTTAATGACCCCACACAAAGTAAAACATTGATAATAATAACTCCTATAGAAACCTCATATGAAACCATTTGAGCGGCAGATCTTATAGCGCCAAGAAAAGGGTATTTTGAGTTTGACGCCCAACCACCCATAATAATTCCATAAACACCTAATGAAGAAACTGCAAACAAATATAAAATACCTACATTTATATCAGCTAAAACCTGTGTTGCGCTAAATGGTATTACAGCCCAAGAAATTAAGGCTAAAGTCATAGTAACAATTGGGGCTAAAATGAAAATTACTTTATTTGAACTGGAAGGAATAATAATTTCTTTAAATATATATTTTAATGCATCAGCAAGAGATTGAAGCAAACCAAATGGTCCAACTACATTAGGACCTTGTCTTTTTTGGACAAAAGCCCAAACTCTTCTATCAAGCCAAACTATCAAAGCAACAGATACAAGGACTGGGACTAATAAAAATAATATTTTATAAACTTCTTGAAAAACAATATTTACATATTCCATGTTAACCTTCAGTACCCGTAGATTTTAAATTTATTTTTGAATTATTGCATTCAATCATAGTTTTAGAAGATCTAGCTATAACATTAGAAAAATAATAATCTTTAACATTAACTTTCAATAATTCATCTTGAAATTCATTTTCATCAATTTTATTAGCTTTATCTTCATCGTTAATTTGTTTTTCTTTCTGCAAATTAATATAATTTAGCATGCTGCTTTCTAACTCTTCCTTATCGTTAAACAATTTTCTATTATTCATAAGTTCAGCAAGTTCATTGATTATCTGCCAATCTTCTTTTGCATCACCTGGAGGATAAGAGGCTTTGTATGCTTTTTGAATTTTACCCTCTAAATTGGTAAAATATCCGTCTTGTTCTGTGTAAGCAGAACCTGGTAAAATAATATCAGCTATTTCAGCCCCTTTATCTCCATGACTGCCTTGATAAATAATAAACTCATCTTTCTTGTCAAAATTTAAATTGTCTTGACCCATCAAATATACAATATCAAATTTATGATTTTGCAAATCTTCTAATAAATCATTACTTTCATTTATTATTCCAAGATCATAGTTTCCTACTGTTGATGCATCACAAGATAAAATATTAAAAGAATTCCATTCTTCACTAATTTTTTTATTTTGTGTAAGAAAGTTTTTAATACTATTAAAGAAATATTGAGATGAGCCTAAATTTAATAAGGACTCACCAATTATAATCATAGGGTTATTTGCATCAATTATTTTTTTAGAAATTTCATGATTACCATCAAAAATATCTTTTAATGTTTTAGTCTTTCCGTCTAAACTTTCATATGGATAAGTTAAATCTCCCAAATCATTTAGTGAAATAATTTTAGTATTATTATTTAAATAAGATTTTCTTATTCTTGCATTTAAAATTGTTGCTTCGTATCTAGGATTAGTTCCAATTAAAAAAATTAAATCAGACTCTTCAATACCATTTATAGTAGAGTTAAATAGGTAATTTTCTCTTTTTCTGATATCTATAAATCGATTATCTGATCTGGACTCATAATTTTGTGAGTCTAAAGTTCGATCAAAAAATTCTTTAAAAATATATCCAGTTTCCATATTGGTAAGATCTCCAACAAAACCACATACTTTTTCTTTAGATGTATTTTCAAATTTAGACTTTATAATTTTATAAACTTCTTCCCATGAAGCTTTTTCAAATTTACCATTATATTTTATAAAAGGTGCATCTAATCTTTGATTTAGTAAACCGTCACAAGCATATCTTGTCTTATCTGAAATCCATTCTTCATTAATGTCCTCGTTTATAATTGGCAATACTCTTTTTACTTCCCAATCATAAGTATCAACTCTTATATTTGAACCAATTGCATCCATAACATCTATGGTCTCTGTCTTTTTTAGTTCCCAAGGTCTTGCTTCAAACACATATGGTTTTGATGTTAATGCTCCAACAGGACACAAATCTACTACATTGGCTGAAAGCTCTGATTGCATTGATTGTTCTAAATATGTTGTAATTTGCATATCTTCACCTCTGCCAATAGCTCCAAGCTCTGGCACACCAGCGACTTCGGTTGCAAATCTTACGCAACGAGTACAATGTATACATCTAGTCATTTGAGTTTTAATTAAAGGACCCATGTTTTTTTCAGGAACTGCTCTTTTATTTTCTTTAAATCTTGATTTATCTACACCGTAAAACATAGATTGATCCTGAAGATCACATTCTCCACCTTGATCACAGACTGGACAATCTAACGGATGATTGGCAAGTAAAAATTCCATCACACCTTTCCTTGCTTTTTCAACAAAAGCTGTATTTGTTTTGATATTCATACCTTCTGCTGCAGGCATTGCACATGAAGCAACTGGTTTAGGAGACTTTTCCATTTCAACTAAACACATTCGACAGTTTCCAGCTATTGAAAGTTTTTCATGGTAACAAAATCTTGGAATTTCGACCCCAGCTTTTTCACATGCTTGAAGAACAGTCAAACCTTCTTCAACTTCTATATCAATGTTATTTACTTTTAATTTAAGCATTTTTTTTATCTAACAAATGTTGGTCTACTAAGTAAGGAATTGTATTTTTTTTCTCTACTATAAGATCTAAATTGTTTCTTTCCTCTATCTCTTTTTTAAAATGTCTTAAAAGACCTTGCACTGGCCATGAAGAACCTTCTCCAAACGCACATATTGTGTGACCTGCGATTTGATTTGTTACATCACCTAGCATATCAACTTCGTCTTTTGTTGCTTCACCTTTTGCCATACGTTCTAACATTCTCCACATCCATCCAGATCCCTCTCTACAAGGAGTACACTGACCGCAACTTTCATGTTTGTAGAACCTAGCAATTCTTGCCATACATTTAATAATGTCTTGATCTTTATTTATCACAACTATACCAGCGGTACCTAGTCCACTTTTTTCAGCCATCAAAGAATCAAAATCCATAGTTAATGTTTCACATTTTTCTTTAGGAATAAGCGGCATTGATGATCCACCTGGAATTACAGCTTGCAGATTGTCCCAACCTCCAATTACCCCACCAGCATGAACTTCTATTAATTCTTTTAATGGTATATTCATTTCTTCTTCAACATTACATGGATTATTTACATTTCCTGAAATACAAAAAATTTTAGTACCTGTGTTTTTTTCTCTTCCTAAAGAAGCAAACCATTCTCCACCACGTCTTAAAATGGTAGGCACAACTGCTATAGTTTCAACATTATTAATAATTGTTGGGCACCCATAAAGACCAATTAAAGCTGGAAATGGAGGTTTTAATCTTGGTTGACCTTTTTTTCCTTCTATACTTTCAAGTAAAGCTGTTTCTTCACCACAAATATAAGCTCCAGCTCCATAGTGAATATAAATATCTAAATCCCATCCTGTGCCAGCAGCATTTTTACCAATTAACTTTTTTTCGTAAGCTTCATCTATCGCAGCTTGCAGTTTTTGACCATCAACAAAATACTCACCTCTAATATAAATATAACAAACATGAGCTTGAACAGCATATGAAGCTATTAAACAGCCCTCTATTAATTTATGAGGTTCAAATCTTAAGATATCTCTATCTTTACATGTGCCTGGTTCAGATTCATCACCATTAATCACTAAATAATGAGGTCTCGATCCAACTTCTTTAGGTGCAAAAGACCATTTTAAACCTGTTGGAAATCCAGCACCACCTCTTCCTCTTAATTGAGAAGTTTTTATCTCATTAATTATCCAATCTCTTCCTTTGTCAGTTAAATCTTTAGTATTAACCCAATCACCTCTTTTTTGAGATGAAGAAACATCTGAACCCAAATCATTGTAAAGGTTTTGAAAAATTCTATCTTTATCTTTAAGCATTCTTTAAATCCATTAATGTTTTTCTGTTGTTTTCAGGTTGATTACTCACACGACCTCTGTAAGAACCTGGTTTTGGTGTTTCACCATTTAAAATTTTCTCTAAAATCTCTAATGTTTTTTCTTTATCAAGATCTTCATAATAGTCATCATTAATTTGCATCATCGGAGCGTTTACACAAGCTCCTAAACATTCTACTTCCATCCAAGAACAGCTCTTGTCATTTGATAACTCCGATTCATTTTCAGAAATTTTTTCTTTACAGGCTTCAACAAGTTTATTAGCTCCCCTGATCATGCATGGGGTAGTTGTGCAAACTTGGACAAAAAAATTTCCTACAGGAGATAAATTGTACATCGTGTAAAAGGTAGCTACTTCATAAACTTTGATGTATGGCATATCTAAAAATTTAGCTATATACTTCATGGCTACTAGAGGTATCCAATTATCGTTTTGTTTTTGGGCAATATAAAGTAAAGCCATAACAGCGCTTTGCTGTTTACCTTTGGGATATTTTGAAACTATAGCATTTGCAGCTTCTAGAGATGACGAATTAAACTCAAATGTTTCTGGCTGTTCTTTTGCAGGTCTTCTTAAACTCATCTATCCACCTCTCCAAATACGATATCCAAAGACCCTAAAACTGCAGGAACATCAGCTAACATATGACCTTTAATCAAATAATCCATTGATTGAAGATGAGAAAAACCTGGCGCTCTAATCTTACACTTATAGGGTTTGCTTGATCCATCTGAAATCAAATAAACTCCAAATTCACCTTTGGGAGCTTCTACAGCTGTATAAATTTCGTCTCTTGGAACTCTGTATCCCTCAGTGAAAAGTTTAAAATGATGAATCAAGGCCTCCATTGATTGTTTAATTTCTTTTTTTGATGGTGGACTTATTTTTCCATCTAATGATTTGATTGGTCCTTTTTCCATTTTTGCTAAACATTGTTTTATAATAGAAACACTTTCCTTCATTTCCTCAATTCTACATAAATATCGATCGTAACAATCACCGTTTTTTCCAACAGGTATTTTAAAATCTAGTTGATCATAACACTCATAAGGTTGAGATTTTCTTAAATCCCAAGGTACTCCAGATCCTCTAACCATCACTCCTGAAAAAGAATAATCTAGCGCATCCTCTTTAGTTACGATTCCAATATCAACATTTCTCTGCTTAAAGATTCTATTATCGGTTAACAAACTTTCAAGATCATCTATAATTTTTGGAAATGTTTGGCAAAATTTTGAGATATCACCTTCTAATCCATGAGGTAGATCTTGATGAACACCACCAGCTCTAAAATAATTTGCATGTAGTCTTGAACCAGAGGCTCTTTCATAAAAAGTCATTAGCGTTTCTCTTTCTTCAAACCCCCACAATGATGGCGTTAATGCACCGACATCAAGTGCTTGGGTGGTAACATTTAAAATATGACTTAGAATTCTTCCTATTTCACAAAAAATTACTCTTATATATTGTGCTCTAATTGGTACATCAATATCTAATATTTTTTCAATAGCTAAAGCAAATGCATGCTCTTGGTTCATGGGAGCAACATAATCTAGTCGATCAAAATAAGGTACGGCTTGCATATAAGTTTTGTTTTCAATTAACTTTTCAGTTCCTCTATGAAGCAAACCTATATGTGGGTCAGCTTTTTCAACAACTTCTCCATCAAGTTCTAAAATCAGTCTTAAAACTCCGTGAGCAGCTGGATGCTGAGGTCCAAAATTTAAATTTAAATTTTTAATTTTTTTTGTCATTATTATCTATTTCTTCTTTAATATATTTTGTTCCTTCCCAAGGACTTTCATAGTCAAAGTTTCTATAATTTTGCTCTAATTTGACTGGCTCACTAATAACTTTTTTCTGATCCTCGCTATATCTGACCTCACTATGTCCGGTTAAAGGGAAATCTTTTCTTAAGGGATGGCCTTCAAATCCATAGTCTGTTAATATTCTTCTAAGGTCTGGGTGGTCTTTAAATGATACCCCGTACATATCAAAAACTTCTCTTTCCATCCAATTTGCAGCAGGAAAAATGCTTGTTAATGATGGAATAACTTCGTTTTCATTTATTAAATATGTCAAAATAATTCTTTGATTAAATTCATGACTTAAAAATAGATAAACGATTTTAAATCTCTGTGTATTCTCTGGATAATCAACAGCAGTGATATCAATTAGTTGTCTAAATTTAGTTTCCTGATTTGTTTTTAAAAAAAGAGTTACATCGATCAAATCATCTTTATCAATTTCAATATATAGTTGATTATGTTTAATTTCAGTAGCATTGATTTTAGTTGTCAATTCTGAATTTATTTTTTTTTCTAAATCTTCTAAACTCTTCATATCTACCTAATAAATGAACCTTTGTTTCTAATTTTTTTTTGTAATTGAAGTATACCATACAACAAAGCCTCTGCTGAAGGTGGACATCCTGGTACATAAACATCAACTGGAACAATTCGGTCACATCCTCTAACGACTGAGTATGAATAATGATAGTAGCCTCCTCCATTTGCACAACTGCCCATTGATATTACATATCTCGGTTCAGGCATTTGATCGTAAACTTTTCTTAAAGCTGGCGCCATTTTATTTGTAAGAGTGCCAGCAACAATCATGACATCAGATTGTCTTGGCGATCCTCTTGGTGCAGCACCAAATCTCTCTAAATCATATCTTGGCATAGCAGTTTGCATCATCTCAACGGCACAACAGGCAAGACCAAAAGTCATCCAGTGTAACGAGCCTGATCTAGACCAATTAATTAAATTATCTAATGAAGTTGTTATAAAGCCATTTTCACTAAAATCTTTAGCGAGCTGTTTGAATTCATTTGGTACTTGATCTATTTTATTATTCATTGTGGTAAATTTTTTATTCCCAATCTAAAGCGCCTTTTTTCCATTCATATATAAAACCAATTGTTAAAATGAATAAAAAAATCATCATTGAAGAAAATCCTAATAAACCAATACTGCCAAGAGAGATTGCCCAAGGGAATAGAAATGCAATTTCTAAATCAAAAATGATAAATAAAATAGCTACTAAATAAAATCTAACATCGAATTCCATTCTAGAGTCTTCAAAAGGTTCGAATCCACACTCATAAGCAGATAATTTTTCTGGATCTGGATTTTTTGGTGAGAGTATAAAATTTATAATCACAAAAGCACAACTAAGTCCTAACGCTATAATTAAAAATAGAATAATTGGTAAGTAATCTTTTAAAAATTCAGATAACATGGTGATCTATATACCAGTTTTTATCCTTTGTTGAAGAGCTGTTACGTCACATTTTAATTGATATTCACAGAGAAAATCATGAAAAGTGGCGGGAGTGAAGGGACTCGAACCCTCGACCTATCGCGTGACAGGCGATCGCTCTAACCAACTGAGCTACACCCCCACTTTTAATATTTTGGTGGGTAGTAAAGGACTCGAACCTTTGACCCCCTCGGTGTAAACGAGATGCTCTACCAACTGAGCTAACCACCCACAAAATAAGGCTACTTATTACATCAACAGTTTAATAAAGTAAATTAATTATTATTGAATACTAGCTTGAGATTTATCGTCTTTTTTAGATATATCGACTTCAACCCACTCAGTTCTTTTAAGTTCTTTTGTTAAAGCTACTTTTAAAACTTGATCAGCATATTCAACTGGTGTTATTTTGATATCATCAATAATTTTCTTTGGCATATCAACTAAATCTTTTTCATTTTCTTTTGGTATTAATACTTCTTTAATACCAGCTCTATGAGCTGCTAAAAGTTTTTCTTTTAAACCTCCAATTGGCAACACTTGTCCAGTTAAAGTAACTTCACCAGTCATTGCAACATCTCTTCTAACAGGAATTCCAGTTATTGATGAAACAATAGAAGTTACCATACCAATTCCTGCTGATGGACCATCTTTAGGAGTTGCACCTTCTGGTACGTGGATGTGAAAATCTTTTTTTTCAAATAAAGGAGGAATTATTCCGTATTCTAAACATTTTGATCTTACGAAAGATTTTGCAGCTTTAACCGACTCTTGCATCACATCTCCAAGTTTACCCGTAATTTGCATTCTACCCTTACCTGGCATTGTCACGGTTTCGATCTTTAAAATTTCCCCACCATACTCTGTCCATGCTAGTCCTGTTACAATTCCGACTCTATTTTCAGATTCTAGTTCACCGAATTTAAATTTAGCTATACCAAGAAAATCAGATAAATTTTTATTATTTATGTTCACTTCTTTCTCTTCACCAGCAACTATTTTTTTAACAACTTTTCTTGCTAATTTTGAAATTTCTCTTTCTAAATTTCTAACTCCAGATTCTTTTGTATAGCCTCTAATAACTTCTTTAATAATGTCGTTCTCCAATTTCATCTCTTTATCTTTTACACCATTATCTTTAATTTGTTTTGGTAAAAGATATTTGTTTGCGATACTAATTTTTTCATCCTCTGTGTAACCAGCTAATCTTATTACTTCCATTCTATCCAAAAGTGGTGGAAGAATATTTAGTGTATTTGCAGTCGTTACAAACATTACATCAGACAAGTCATAATCAACTTCTAAATAATGATCATTAAAAGTTGTATTCTGTTCAGGATCTAAAGCTTCTAATAAAGCAGATGACGGGTCACCTCTATAATCGTTTCCAATTTTATCAATTTCATCTAATAAAATAAGTGGATTCTTTGTTCCAGCTTTTTTCATCATTTGAATGATTTTTCCAGGTAAAGATCCAATGTAAGTTCTTCTATGACCTCTAATCTCAGCCTCATCTCTCATACCACCAACGGACATTCTTACAAATTCTCTATTAGTTGCTTTAGCTATAGATTTTCCCAAAGAAGTTTTACCCACTCCAGGAGGTCCAACTAAACACAAAATTGGTCCTTTAATTTTTTCCATTCTTTTTTGAACTGCAAGAAATTCTATTATTCTTTCCTTAACTTTTTCGAGACCAAAATGATCTTTATCTAAAATATTTAAAGCTTTTGTAAGATCAATATCAACTTCACTTTTTTTGTGCCAAGGAAGTTCTGTCATCCAATCTAAATAATTTCTGACAACTGTTGCTTCAGCAGACATTGGGCTCATATTTTTTAATTTTTTTAACTCCTGAAGGCATTTCTTTTCAACTTCTTTAGGCATTTTAGCTTTGGTGATGGCTTTATTAAGACTAGTCGTTTCATCTTTACCATCTTCAATTTCACCTAATTCTTTTTGAATAGCTTTTAACTGTTCATTTAAATAGTATTCTCTTTGAGTTTTCTCCATCTGTGTTTTAACTCTGCCTCTAATTCTCTTTTCAACACCTATAATACTTGTTTCGTTTTCCATTATCTTAATAATGGCGTTTAATCTTTTCTTCACATCAACTGTTTCAAAGATTTGTTGTTTCTCTGAAATAGTTGCATTGATATGCGATGCAATATTATCTGCAATTTGTGATGGATCTTTAAGCTGTTTAATAGTGTTAATAGTTTCACTTGAAACTTTTTTGTTAATAGAGGTTAATTTTTCTAGTCGTCTTAAAGCAGTAGCTGCAAGTGGGTATAAGTCCTCATCTTTAGCAACAATATCATTATAATGAGCATATTCACATGTTATGAATTTATCATTATCTTTAAAATCTAATATTTTTACTCTTTTAATACCCTCAACTAAAACTTTTACAGTTCCATCAGGTAGTTTTAAAAGCTGAAGAATATTTCCTTCACATCCATACATAAATATGTCTGTTTTTTTTGGATCATCAATTTCTGAATTTTTTTGTGTTACTAGTATTATCTTTTTATCTTTCTTCATTACCTCGTTTAATGCTGAAATCGATTTATCTCTTCCTACAAATAGAGGGATAACCATACTTGGAAACACAACTATGTCTCTTAACGGTAATAATGGTGAAGTGATTTTAACGTCCATGACTATAATATGGATATTATATTTTATATTGCAATAGGTTTTTGTTAGTTATTAAGGATATTAAGCCGCTGATGGCTTATTAGACTTTGATTTAACATCACCTTTTGTATGAACCAATATTGGTTGGGATTGACCTTTAGCAGCGCCTGCGTCAACTATAACTTCTTCTATATTTTCTTGGCTAGGTAAGTCGTACATAGTTTTTAGTAAAATATTTTCTAATATTGACCTTAAACCTCTTGCACCTGTTTTTTTCTTAATTGCTTTTTGTGCAATTTCTTTAAGCGCGTTTTCTTTAAAAGTTAATTTTGCTCCATCAAGTTTAAATAATTCTTGATATTGTTTAGTTAGTGAATTCTTTGGTTCTTGTAAAATTTTAATTAATGATTTTTCATCTAAATCCTCAAGTGTTGCAATCATTGGAAGTCTTCCTATAAATTCTGGGATTAAACCAAATTTTAATAAGTCTTCAGGCTCAAGTGTTTTCATCCATTCACCAGTTTTTTTGTCTTGTGTATTTTTAACATCAGCACCAAACCCGATTGATGTACCTTTATCTCTTTGAGAAATAATTTTGTCAAGTCCAGCAAAAGCGCCTCCACAAATAAATAATATATTGGTTGTATCTACCTGTAAAAATTCTTGTTGCGGATGTTTTCTTCCTCCTTGAGGTGGAACACTTGCAACTGTTCCTTCCATAATTTTCAATAAGGCTTGCTGAACACCTTCACCAGATACATCTCTAGTTATAGATGGATTCTCTGATTTTCTACTAATTTTGTCAACTTCATCAATATAAACAATTCCTCTTTGTGCTTTCTCAACATTATAGTCTGAGGCTTGTAATAATTTCAGAATTATATTTTCTACATCCTCACCCACATAACCAGCTTCTGTTAATGTTGTTGCATCAGCCATCGTAAAAGGAACATCTAAAATTCTAGCAAGCGTTTGGGCTAACAGTGTTTTACCACAACCCGTAGGACCTACTAATAGTATATTTGATTTTGCAAGTTCTACATTTTTGCTAGTTTTGCTCTCATAATTTAATCTTTTATAATGATTGTGAACAGCTACAGATAAAACTTTTTTTGCATGTGGCTGACCAATTACATAATCATCTAGAACTGAACAAATTTCTTTTGGTGATGGAAGACCGTCTTGATGTTTTACAAAAGTATCTTTGCTTTCCTCTTTGATGATGTCCATGCATAACTCAACACACTCATCACAAATAAATACAGTTGGACCAGCAATAAGTTTTCTTACTTCATGCTGACTCTTTCCACAAAAAGAGCAATAAAGAATATTTTTATTATTAGTAGTCATAATATTTATAACGAATCAATTAGGTTACTTTATTATAGAAGACTCCTACTAATCAAGTTTGGATTGTATCGCATCCAATATATTGTGGTTTAAGATCTTTTTTCTACTACTTCGTCTATTAGGCCAAAGTCTTTAGCAACTTCAGCAGTCATAAAATTGTCTCTTTCAAGAGCAGACTTAACTTCATCTACTGATTTACCCGTATGCTTGGAATAGATTTCATTTAATCTTTTTTTTAGTGACGAGACTTCGTTTGCATGTATCTCTATATCTGTCACTTGACCTTGAAAACCTGCTGATGGTTGATGAACCATAACTCTAGAATTTGGAAGAGAAAACCTTTTTCCTTTTGTTCCAGCTGCAAGCAAAAATGAACCCATTGATGCTGCTTGACCAATACATAAAGTTGAAATGTCTGGTTTAACATATTGCATGGTGTCATAAATTCCAAGTCCAGCTGTAACAAGTCCTCCTGGACTATTAATATATAAGTAGATTTCTTTTTTAGGATCTTCTGCCTCTAAAAATAATAATTGAGCTGTAACTAGTGATGCAACATTGTCATTAATTTGACCAGTTAGAAAAATAATTCTTTCTTTTAGTAGCCTTGAATAAATATCATAAGCTCTTTCACCCTTATTTGATTGTTCAACAACCATTGGAACTAAAGTGTTCATATGCTCAGGAATATTTGTAGTCATAAGTTGATTCGTATTAACTTATACAACTTGAGATTACTTTTTGCTAACTTTTTTTACTGTTGGCTTTGGTTTTGAAGCTTTTGGAGGTGATTTTTTTTCTTTTGTAGTTTTAGTTTTGGCTTTCTTTTCTTCCCCATGATCATGTTCGTGATCATGTTTGTTTGCTTCTTTTAAAATTTTTTCTGCTTCTTCTTTGGTGATCTCTTTTTTATTTGGTTTAGCTTTTTCTTTAATTAAATTTAAAATCTTTTCCTCATAAACGGTTCCTCTTAAGCTAGCAACAGCTGAAGGGTTTTTTTGATAAAAATCCATTACCATCTTTTCTTGTCCAGGCATCATTCTTAATTGTTTTTGTACTTCAGCCTGAATTTCTTGTTCAGATACTTGTATTTTATTTTGTTCACCAAATTCATTTAATATTAATCCTGTTTTGATCCTAGTTTTTGCAGTCTCAGTAAATTTAGTTTTGTTTTTTTTAGCTTCTTCTTCATCCATGCCTTGTGAAAGTATCTTAACCTCTTCACTAATTAAATTTTCAGGAATTTCGTCTACTTTAATTTTTTCAATTTCTTTTAATATTTGGTTTTTAGATAGTTGGTCTAATGAATTTTTATATTCATCATTTATTTGTTTTGAAATTAATATTTTTAGATCATTTAAATCTTTTGCACCTAAATTTTTTGCAAAATTATCATCAATTTTTACCTCTTCAGGATTTTTTACATTTAAAATTTTACATTTAAATTTAGCGTCTTTATTAACCAATTCTTTTTCAGGAAAGTTTTCAGGCAAAACTGCATCAACTATCTTTTCATCATCTTTTTTGACTCCAATAAGCTGCTTGTCGAATCCTTTTAAAAATAAATCTTTACCTAGCGTTAATTGAGTATTTTTTCCTTCACTACCTTTAAATTCTTTGCCATCTACTGTAGCTTGATAATCTAATATAACTAAATCACCTTCTTTTGCTTTCGTTTCAGCACTTGCTTCTTTAAAACTAGGCTGATTTTTTGCAATTTCTTTAATTCTTTTGTCTGTTTCGCTGTTGTCTATTTTTACAGAATACTGGTCAAATTTTATACTCTCAATTGACTTAACCTCAACTTTTGGTAATTCTGTAACTGATAGAACATATTCTAATTCTTTATCTTCACCGTAAGTTTTTAAATCTAGTTTCGGTTGACCTGCAGGTTTAATTTTATTTTCTTCAAGAGCTTTTGTAGAAGTTTCCTTTAAAACTTTATCTAAAACTTCACCGAATATTGCTTTACCGAATTGTCTTTTTAAAACTTCCTTTGGAACTTTGCCTGGACGAAAACCCTTAAGATTAACAGTTCCTTTAATCTCCTCGTATTTTTCATCCATATAAGAGCTCATAGTCTCTTTATCGATTAGAACCTTAAGATCTTTATTTAGGCCTTTTATATTTTCTACTGTAACTTTCATATTTTTTTAATGGTAGGGCGAAAAGGACTCGAACCTTCACATCCGAAAATATTGGTTCCTAAGACCAACGCGTCTACCAATTCCGCCATCGCCCCACAAATTACGTGGTTTTATATATTATTGAAACTATTTGTCCAATGACAATTGATGAAAAAATAACTATTTATCTGTAGTAATTTATATTAATTTTAAAAAATATGATAATTTCACCGTGTATTAGTATCTGTAAAACTGATCCCTCAACAGGATATTGTTATGGTTGCGGAAGAAATAACGAAGAAAAAAAGACTTGGAAGCTTGAAGGTACTAGTGATAATTGGAAATCAAATAATTTAGATGAGATTAAAAAAAGACTGAGTGGTTGGCAATTAGACAGCTTCAATGAGTCTTATGAATATAAAATCAATAATGGAATGTCTCTTTTTAAAAAGAGTTTAAAAAATGGATAAATCAACAATTGTAATTATAATTTACATAGCTGGGCTTATATTTGGTGCATTAGTTTTGGACATTTGGAGTGCAAACACAAGTCCTAAAGCTTTAATAGGAATTGGTTGGACAGCACTACTATTAGTAGGACTATTTTTAACAGAAAAAAAAAGATAAATAAATTAATCTAATCTTTCTTTTTATTTATTTTTGGTAAAATTTTCTTTTTCGAGTTAAATCTGCTGTTTGTAATATTGCTTCTATGTTTTGCGTAAGATTGTTTTTGGGCTTGTTTCATTGCTTTTTTTGAAGACATAATATCTTATCTTAATATTCTATTTCAATTGTATCAATAACTTTAAGATCTTTGTTTGAGATGATTATTTCTCCAGATGATGGTGCATAACCTAAAATTTCACTAATAAATACATAATGAGTTACAAATATTAAGTTTTTTTTACCCTCCCAACTTTTAATAAATTTTTTAAAATTTTTTATCTGAGAATTTTTGTTTTGGACAAACTTTGAACTAAAAAAAGAATTTAAAAAATTTTTTGTTTCAAATTCATTAAAAGCAATTAATGCTGTTTCCTTACATCTGCACCATTCACTAGAATAAACTTTATGAATAGAAATGTTATTATCTCTAAATAAAGACCCTATTTTATCAGCTTGTATTCTGCCGGAATCGTTTAAATTACGTTGAGTATTACAGTTGCTAATATCAAAATTAATAGGATCTCCCCCTCCAGGAGCATAAGCATGTCTTATAAAAATTAACTTTCCTTCTTGTTTAAGTTCATTAATCAAATTTTGATTTAAATCTGCTTTAACTGGCGAATTAATAGTTATAAATATTATTAATAAAAAATTTATAAATTTCATTAATGAGTATTAAATTTAAAAATCTTAATAACACAATTATTAAATGTAAAAAATGTCCAAGATTAGTAAAATTTATAAAAAAAATTTCTTCTGAAAAAAGAAAACAAAATATAAACGAAGTTTATTGGGGAAAACCAGTGACTGGATTTGGAGATACTAATGCAAAACTTTTGATATTAGGTCTAGCTCCTGCAGCACATGGGGGAACCAGGACAGGGAGAGCCTTTACAGGTGATAAATCTGGAGAATTTTTATTCAAATGCTTATATAAAGCAAAAATTTCAAATCAACCTACATCCAAAAATTTAAATGATGGTTTGAAACTTAGTTCAACATATATTACTAATATTCTTAAATGTGTTCCACCAGGCGACAAACCTCTAAACAAAGAGCTTCTTAATTGCTCTAAATATTTTGATTTTGAGGCTTCCAATTTAAAACAATTAAAGATTATCATTACTTTAGGTAAGGTGGCTTTTGATAATTGTATAAAATTTTATAAAAGAAAGCATAAGTTGCTTAAAAAATTTCATTTCAAGCATGGAAAATCTTATATTATGCCAGATAATTTAATTATAATGCCCTCCTATCATCCAAGTCCTAGGAATGTAAATACAAAACTAATATCTCAAAAAATGATGATTGATTTATTCAAGAAAGCAAAAAGAATATCTACAATTTGATAGTGTCACAAAAATAGGGTTTAAAATTATCAAAAATTATTTCTGGAACTTTGACTGGTTTACTTTTTGCGTTTACAAAAACTAAATGAACTTGGGCTTCCACAATAACACTATCACCGTTAGTTATGATTTGGTTCATAAAAAAAGATGTTTTGGTAACCGATTTTACAAAAGATCTAATTTTTAATTCATCTTCTAGCTGGGCTGACTTTTTGTATTCTATATTGCATGATTTAACTATAATTAGTGCACCAAATTTTTCTTTGATTTGAATGTTGCTTAATCCAATAGTTGATAGAGCTTCCGTTCTGGCTCTTTCTAAATATTTAAGATAATTTGCATAATAAACAACGCCACCAGCATCAGTATCTTCATAGTAAACTTTTACATTATGATAAAAATTTTCATGCATAATAATATTATATCAAATTATAGAATATTTTAAAACAAACTAAGGTATAAGTAGTTAATGAAAATATATATCATTTGGTTAATTGGAGTTATTCTTTGGAACTTTGGTTTTCCTAATGCGGCACCTATTGCAGATGTAATAGTTGCAATTCTTTTATCTTTTTTAAGTATTGGGTTAAAAAAATATTTAAAGTTATAACTAATTACTCGAAAAATAAATATTTTGAAAATAAGCTATAGATTTCATTTTTGAATTGTCTGTATCAGACATAATTGCTAAACCATCTAGCTCATTAACATCTAAATTGTGAAATTTATTAAAATCCTCTTTAACATTGGCTTTTACAGTAACCCATTCATTTAAGTTATTCTTAGTGCTAGCTAAAACATTGTCAATTGATTTTTTTGTGTATGGACTGGGTGAGTTAAATCCAACAACATTGTTACTTGAAAAAACGTAATTGATTGCCCTGTTAGATAATGGCGTTGCTCCTGTTTTTTTTATTACAAAAACACGGGCAGCAAAATCATGTCCTTTTTTAGTATTTTCTAAAATGCCAGGCAAATCTTTTTCTACTTTCCATGTAATATTGATAAAAGGAGTCTTGTTTAGATCAATTTTAAATTTTTTTCCAAGACCAGATGCAGCATTATCTGCTACAGCCTTTAAATAATTACTATTTTCATCAGACCCTATTGAGTAATTTGTTTTATTGTCAGCCCCTCTTACTTTTCTAACTTCTAGCTCTAAAAGTTCTGCCTCAGTAAATTCAAATACATTAATTTTATCAGCGTAACTTGGGCTAGAAATAAATAAAATTAAAACTAATAATCTTGCTAAGGTTTTCATATTGAATTAATAAGTAGATCTACCACCACTTATGTCAAAAACAGCTGCCGTTGAAAAAGTATTCTCTTCTGATGAAAGCCAGCAAATTAATGACGTAAACTCATGGATCTCTAAAAATCTTCCTCTTGGAACTTTTGAAAGCATTCTTTGAACATGCTCTTTACTCATTTGATCTAAAATTCTAGTTTTTGCACCAGCGGGTGTTACGGCGTTTACCGCTATATTTTTATCAGCTAACTCTTTACCAAGTGACTTTGTAAGCCCTATAGCGCCAGCTTTTCCTGAACTGTAAGCACTTGCGTTAGCATTTCCATCTTTGCCTGCAACAGAAGCTACATTTACTATTCTTCCATAATTGTTTTCAATCATATTTGGAACAATTGCACGACAACAATTGAAAGTACCAACTAAATTAATTTGCACAATTTTATTCCACATTTCAACATCATATTCCCATAATGGCGCCGTAGGGCCAGTAATTCCAGCATTATTTATTAAAATATCAATTTTGTTTTTTGATGTTATTTCTGAAACAGTTTTTTCTATTTGTGAATAATTTGAAACATCAATAACGTTATAGCTTAGGTTTGAATTATTCACTTCAGCAGCAGCTGACTTAAGCAGTTCTTCGTCTATATCCCATATAATAACTTTTGCACCAGAATCTAAAAATCTTTTAGCAATATCAAGACCAAAACCCTGTCCACCGCCTGTAATTACAGCAGTTCTGTTATTAAAATCATATTTGTTCATTAAAATTATTTTTTAGTTAATAGATAATAAGTTATTAAAGAGATAAATGCACCTATTATCCAAGCAAAAGATTGCAAAAACATTAAATTAGGATTCCAAATAGTAGAAGCTGAGAAAATAAAACCTACTAGTAAAGAGTAAAGACCTTTTATATGCCATCCATTAGAAAAATAATAAATACCACTAGCCTCAGTTGAGTAGATATCTTTGTTGCTAATGGATTGTGATTTGATCAAATAATAATCGGCAACCATGACACCAAATAGTGGGCCAAAAAATGAACTAAAAGTGTCAATAAATGATAAAATCCCAATTTGACTTAATACAGTCACCCAAAAAACACCAATGAAGAAACTAACAATTAATATTATGTAACTCACACTTTTTAAATTTAGAGAGTTAGGAAAAAAATTTATAAGTGAATATTGAGAAGGAATAAAATTGGCTACTAAATTAGTTGATGCTGATGAAATAATAATAAAAAAAATGGCAATTACTGTAATAGATGTATTGTCAAT
>OAPQ01000020.1_pt1 | contig 21838 bp, 22 predicted proteins | sample 1498871 | NCBI WGS metagenome assembly OAPQ01 (sample SAMEA3275646, study PRJEB22092) | marine metagenome | biome: ENVO: 01000023; feature: ENVO: 00002042; material: ENVO: 00002149 | collected 2014-06-21T11:10:00+00 | depth 0 m
CTGATGCATCACTACCTTGAATATCAATTTTACCCAATGTTGAGGCATCTAATATCCCCGCACTTTCTCTTGCAGCAATACTTTCTCTCTGAACAGCTTGATGCATAGTTTCACCATTAATAGGGTAATACCAAGGCCTTTTCCATTGACCAACATTTTCAAATTCTGCTTTATGATTAATATGACAATCATTCATTGGTGTTCTTCTGAATACGTCAAAATATTCTCCAACATTTCTTCCAACAATTGTTCCAAATGTTAAAGGTGTGTAGGGGGGCCTAAAAGTTGTAGTTCCAAGTTCACCCATTTTAACTCCAGCAGTATCAGCAATTATTCCAAGCGCATGCATATTTCCAAGTTTACCTTGATCAGTTCCCATGCCAGTTGTTGTGTATCTTTTTACATGTTCTATTGATCTAAATCCTTCTCTTAGAGCTAGTTTTATATCTTTTGCAGTTGCATCATTTTGATAATCAACAAATGGTTTAGTTTTTCCAATTGGTTTATCTGATGGTAAAAGCCAAATATTTCTTTTTGAGGTTTCTTCTTCACTTTCAACATTGATATTTTCAAAATCTGTTTTATCAATCTTTAAAAAATCTTTTAAATTAGTAGAAAGATTTTTGAGAATTTCTTTTATCTCAAAATCACCATTACATGATCCAACACTCAATTGTTCAGAAGGGTATTTATCTGGTAAAAATACTTTATTATTTTCATCAAAAGTTAATTTTCCACCTGATTGTGTAAATAAATGTACAGCAGGAGTCCAGCCACCTGCAACACCTAAACAGTCACAAGAAATATTCATCTTGTTACCAGTTACTGACAAACCATCGTTAGATAATTTCATAACTGAAACACTATTCAATCTTTTATAGCCTGTTGTATCAACTATTGTACTAGACCAATAAATTTTGATACCAGCTTCTTCTACAGCTTTAACTATTTTAGAATTTGAACTTTCTCTAATGTCAATTATAGCCTCAACCTTTATTCCTTTGTTGTGAAGACAAAAAGCACTTTCATAAGCGCTATCATTATTTGTAAAGAAAATATTTTTTTTACCAGAAACTACACCATAAAAGTCAGCATATTTTTTAACAGCTGATGAAAGCATAATTCCAGGCCTATCATTATTATTAAAGATCAGTGGTCTTTCTAAAGCACCTGTTGCAAGAATAACTTTTTTAGCTCTTATTTTTAAGAGTCTTTGTCTAATTTTTCCTTGTTTATCTTTCTTCTCCAAATGATCTGTTAAATTTTCTCTTGCTAATAAATAGTTGTATCCATGAAATGCAGCAATGCTAGTTCTTGTTTTAATTTCAAGATTTTCAATATTTCTTAATTCTTGTATTTCTTTTTTAAGCCAATCCGATGAGCTTTGATTTTCAATTTTGTTAAATTCTCTGTTTTGATAAATTGTTGATCCTCCTAATTCATTTTTTTCATCAACAAGTAAAGTTTTTAAGTTATTTTTAGCTGCATTTTTTGCGGCTAATATTCCTGAAATACCCGCTCCAACCACCAGTACATCACAATGAACATATCTATGATCATATACATCCGGATCTTTTTCTGTTGGTGATTTTCCCAAACCAGCAGAGTGTCTTATAAAGTATTCATATTTCTCCCAAAAACTTGCTGGCCACATAAAAGTTTTATAATAAAATCCAGCAGGCAAAAAAGCTGAAATAGCATTATTTATTCCTCCAATATCAAAATCAACGCTAGGCCAACAGTTTTGGCTAGAAGCTTCTAAACCTTCATAAATTTCAACTTCTGTAGCTCTTACATTGGGCTCTGTTCTATCTGTACCATTGCTTATTTGAACAATTGCATTAGGCTCCTCTGAACCTGCTGTCATTATTCCTCTTGGTCTGTGATATTTAAAACTTCTTCCAACTAAATGAACATTGTTTGCAAGTAAGGCTGATCCAAGTGTATCACCCTTAAATCCATAGTAAGTTTTTCTATTAAATTTAAATGAAATTCTCACCGTTTCATCAATAAATTCACTAGATTTCACTCTAAGATCGTTGGTCATATTATTGAGCAGGGGGCTTTTCACCCATTTTATAAGTTAATATAATCTGATCGTTGGATGTATCTCTTACCATGTTAAACCATTTTCTACATCCGTGTGCATGGTTCCATCTTTCAAACTGAACACCTTTAATATTTTTTCTCATGAACAAATACTCAGCCCATTCATCATCACTTAATTCAGTTGGTTGTTTGGGTCTTTCTATATGCGCTTCACCACCAGCTTTAAATTCTTGATGGTCACGTTCACCACAATAGGGACAATTTATAATAAACATTAATGAGCAACCGCTGCAGCACCATGTTCATCAACAAGGTCACCACTTACAAATCTATTCAAATTAAATGCAGTATTCAATTTGTGAGGCTCATCATTAGCAATAGTGTGAGCAAACAAATCTCCTGAGCCTGGTGTTGCTTTAAATCCACCAGTTCCCCATCCACAATTAAAATAAAGACCTTTAACCGATGTTTTACTTAATATTGGACTAGCATCAGGACAAATATCAACTATTCCCCCCCATTGTCTAAGCATTCTCATCCTGCTAAATATCGGGTAAAGTTCTAAAATTGCATTAAGTGTCCCCTCAACAATTTGATGACTACCTTTTTGAGAATATGAAACATAGTCATCAGTCCCTGCACCTATTACCAATTCCCCTTTATCAGATTGACTAACATAAGCATGTACTGCATTAGACATCACAACAGTATCAATAATTGGTTTAACTGGTTCCGAAACTAAAGCTTGCAATGGTTTACTTTCAAGAGGCAATCTTAAGCCAGCCATATTTGCAATAACGCTTGAGTGACCAGCTGCTACTACACCAACTTTTTTAGTTTTTATAAAACCTTTTGTAGTTTCAATACCTTCTACACTGTCACTATTTCTTTTTATTCCTTTTACCTCACAATTTTGAATTATATCTACACCCATTTCATCAGCACCTCTAGCGTAACCCCACGCAACAGCATCATGTCGTGCTGTACCTGCTCTTTTTTGTAAAGTTCCACCTAACACTGGGTATCTAATATCAGGCGAAGTATTAATAATTGGACAAAATTGTTTAACTTCTTCAGTGCTAAGGTAAACTGCATCAATACCATTTAATCTATTGGCATGAGTTCTTCTTTTTAAATCTCTCACATCTTGAAGATTATGAGCAAGATTCATAACTCCTCTTTGACTAAACATAACATTATAGTTTAATTCTTGAGATAAACTTTCCCAAATTTTTAAAGCATGATCATATAGGCCTGCACTTGCATCCCATAAATAATTAGATCTTATAATTGTAGTGTTTCTTCCTGTGTTTCCACCACCAATCCAACCTTTTTCTACAACGGCAATATTTTTCATATTGTGTTTTTTAGCCAGATAATATGCTGTAGCCAAACCATGACCACCACCACCAATAATAACAGCATCGTATTCTTTTTTGGGCTCAGGGTCTCTCCAAGCTCTTTGCCAGTTTTCATGGTAGCTAAAAGCATTTTTAACCAGTGAAAATATTGAGTATTTGTTTTTCATTATTAGCCAATAATTACTTTATAAATATTGAATATTCAATACAATCGGATATATCAATGTCGCAGTGGAAGAGTGGGTGAGAGGCTGAAACCAGTCGTTTGCTAAATGACCGTGCGGGGAAACTTGTACCGAGGGTTCGAATCCCTCCTCTTCCGCCATTAAAATAATGGATGGTCCTTAAAAAAATCTTTCATAGGGATTGGTTTTTTTTCCAATATATATCTATAGACATTATAATTCTCTAAAACCCGCTGAACATAATTTCTAGTTTCTCGAAATTTTATCAACTCAACCCAATCAACATAATTAATTTGTTTTTTTTGAGGATTTTTATTAATTTTTTTCCAATACTTAACTCTATTGGGGCCAGCATTATAAGCGGCAGTAGCAAAAGGGTAGGCACCATCATATTGGAGTATCAAACCAGCAATATAGTGAGATCCTAAATTAATATTATATTCTGGATCAGTTGTTAATCTTGATTTTACATAAGGTAGTTTAGCTTGTTTTGAAACTAGTTTTGCAGTGTAAGGCATTAGTTGCATTAGACCTTTTGCTCCAGCATGACTATTTGCGCTTAAATCAAATTCGCTTTCTTGTCGGATAATAGAAAGGATAAAAGCACTTTCAGGAATTTTTCTACCATTAATATTTTTAGGCGTACTAATTATTGGATAATTAAATTTATTATGAAATCTTTTTTGGTAAGAAGCTATCTTAGACACCTGTATTGCAAAATCATATCTTTCAATATTTGTTGCAAGTTCAGCAGCCAAAACTTCACTACCTTTTACTATATTATCATTTGCAAGATGTCTTAAAATGAATTTAGTATACTTGTCTTTTTTTAATTCATCCAAAAGGTAGACAATTTTTACTAGCTCTTTATTAAAAAATATATAACGATACTTATTGTCAACTTCCATGTCTTTTTTAAGTTCAAACTTTCCATTAGGATTTAATTTTAAAAAAGCTAATTGACCATAATAGGTAGTTAAATATTTTGATGCTTCTTGATACCATTTATTAGATAGAGCTGTATTACCTAATTTCTCATAAGTTCTTCCTAGCCAATAAGCTCCTCTTGATGTGCTAATGGGGTAGCCCACATTGTCATAAAAATTTTTAAAATGATCTTTGGCAGTTAATGGGTCATTCAAAAAACTTAAAGAAATCCATCCACTCATCCATTCAGCAGCAGCAAAATCAGATCCCTGATTCATTCCATGATTACTTGAAATCTTATAAGCAATTTCGTATTTTTTTTTATAAATAAGCGCTCTTGAAATTATTTCACGTTCTTTCCACCATTTTTCAGGTTCAACTAAATAATCTTTATCATTTTTAATTTTTAGTAAAATTTCTGCAGATGAATCTATACGGCCTTTTTTTCTTCTCCATTTTAATCGATCATAATTTAATCCTGCATCATTTTTAAATTTTTGAGGAACATTTTTGATTGCTTGGTCAACACCATATCCTTTAGTAATCAGTATTTGTCTTGCTGTATATAAAAGCTCATAATCTTTAGGCAGATATCTTGTTAGTCTTTTAAGGTCCCAATGTTTACCGTTCCAGGCAAGATAGTCAGCTCTTTTAATATAATCTTCAGCATTCAAATATTTTTTATATTTTTTTCTAAAAAATTTTAGTTCGTTTCTAGATAATTTTGCTGTTATCCATCCTTTCTTAATTAGATTGGTTCCTTTGTCTTTATTACCAGTTAAAACATAACTTTCTCCAAGTATCATTTTTCCATAACCACTTAATGGATCTTTTAAATTGAACCAGTCGATAATTTTTTTTGGTGATACACGAGATGTGGACAATTTATGCTCGGCAAGATACCTTAATCTGTCAATTCGTGGATATTGACTATTACGATCTATAAAAACTTTGTAATCATAAAAAGAAGCCCGATTTCCAGGAGTTATTAAGTGTCGCCATTGAATAAAATTATATATTGATTTATCTTTAGCTTTTTTTGCAATTTTCAGTGACGAAGACCACCTACTTTTTTGCATTTCTGAAATTGCTTTTCTTGCTATGTTAAAATCTTTCTTACTGTAATATTTTGATATTTTAACACTTCTTGTTTTTGTTAAACCAGCTATGGAAGGTTTTTTTTTAGGAATATTATAAGATAATTTTTTATCTACTTTTATTTTTTTTACTTCTGCAATTTTTTTTTCTACAATTTTGATATTTTTAGTTTTTTTCGGCTTCTTTATTGGTTTTAAAATATTTTTAGAAATCCTATCTTTAATTTCATTATCAGAAAGAGATGGCTTTTTAAGAGGAATTATCAAACCTGTTTCGGCCAAAACATAATTAAAATTTACTGAGAACGACATTAACAATGTAAGAAAAAATAATTTTTTAGACATAATGTTTTAGTATATGAATCTGTAAACTATGTTATAAGTATTTATGTTCAAAGGATCAAATGTTGCTTTAATTACACCATTTAAAAATAATGGTCTTGATGAGGAAGCATATATAAAATTGATTCATTTTCATATGGATAATGGGACTAGAGGGTTAGTACCTGCTGGAACTACAGGCGAGTCCCCAACTCTTAGTCATAAAGAACATCAAAGAGTTATTGATTTATGTATTAAAGAAAGTAGTGGAAAAGTACCTGTCATTGCAGGAACTGGCTCAAACTCAACAGAAGAAGCAATCTCTTTAACGTCACATGCTGAAAAAGTTGGTGCAAATGGAGCCTTAATTGTTACTCCCTACTATAACAAGCCAACACAAGAAGGTTTATATCAGCACTATAAGGCAATCAATGATAAATGCGGCATTCCAATTATAATTTACAATATACCAGGTAGATCGGTAATAGACATGTCTGTTGATACAATGGCAAGACTTTTTGAATTAAAAAATATTGTTGGTGTAAAAGATGCTACGGGTGATCTTGATAGAGTTGATCAACAACTATCTAAAATGGGAAAAGAATTCATCCAATTAACTGGTAATGATGATAATGCTTTTGAATTTAATAAAAGAGGAGGTGTCGGGACTATTAGCGTGACAGCAAATATTGCACCTAAACTTTGTTCTGATTTTCAAAAACTTTCAGTTTCAAATAACGAAATTGATATTGCTGAGGCTGAAAAATTAGATAAAATTTTACAACCAGTGCATAACGCAATGTTTATTGAAAGTAACCCGAGTCCAGTTAAGTATGCTGCCAAGTTGATGGATTTATGTGATGATGCTGTAAGATTGCCTTTAGTTAAAACATCTGAAAAAGTCAAACCTGTTATTAAAAAAGCTTTAGAGTCAGCAAAATTGATTTAATGAATAAAAAAACCAATCCTGGTTTAAAGATTATTTGTTTAAATAGAAAAGCTAGCTTTAATTATTTTTTTGAAGATCTTTTGGAAGCAGGAATTGTTCTTAAAGGATCTGAAATAAAATCTATCAGAGATGGCAAGATTAACATTGCGGATTCTTACGCCGTTGAAAAAAATGGTGAATTAATTTTAATTAACTCTCACATATCAGCTTATAAGCAGGCAAGTTATTCAAATCATAATCCAACAGATGAAAGAAAGCTTTTACTTAATAAAAAAGAAATTAATAAATTGATTGGAAAAATGCAAAGAGATGGATTTACTATTGTTCCAACTAAAATGTATTTTAAAAAAGGAAAAGCTAAAGTTGAATTAGCTGTAGCTAAAGGAAAAAAACAATTTGATAAAAGAGCCACTAAGAAAAATAGAGACTGGAACCGTGAAAAAGCAAGATATATTAGAAAATCAAGCTAAAAATATTTTTTTAGGAATTGGCTCTAATTTAGGTAATAGAATTATTAATATTGAAAAAGCTAAATCACTTTTACTGGATAATAATATAAACTTTATTTCTGCATCAAATTATTACGAAACTCCATCATGGCCAAATCCAAAAAAACCAAAGTTTATAAATATAGTTTTGAAAGCTACCTGTAATCACCAACCTCATGAAATGATTAATTTATGCAAAATTATAGAGGCTAAATTAGGAAGAAAGAAATCTCCCAAAAATTCACCAAGAGTTTGTGATATAGACATTATTGATTTTGATGGGTTAGTTATAAAAGATAAATTATATCTTCCACATGCAAGAATGCATGAAAGAAATTTTGTTTTAATTCCTTTATTTGAGATTGAAAAAGAGTGGGTTCACCCAATTAAAAAAGTTAATATAAAAAAGTTAATTTTTTCCCTATCAAATGAAGATATTAGATCTATTAAACAATTTTGAATTAATGTTATAATAAAAAATGCTTAATTCTAGTGAATTAATAAACAAGGTTAAAATCTATAATAAGTTTTTAAATCCAGAAAGATTAGACAAAGCTTTTAATTTTGCTGTTAAAGCTCATCAAAATCAAAAAAGAGCTTCAGGTGATCCTTATTCTGTTCATCCAATAGAGGTCGCTAATATATTAACTGAACTAAAACTAGATAGTGCAACAATTACCACAGGTTTGCTTCATGATACAATAGAAGATACATTTGCCACTTACGAAACTATTAAGAGTGAATTTGGTGATGAGGTTGCTGAGTTAGTTGATGGTGTCACAAAAATTTCTGTATTTGAAAATACAGCTGGCTCCAATTCAAAAGTAGAAAATTTTAGAAAATTAATATTAGCTACGTCAAAAGATATACGGGTTTTGTTGGTAAAAATAGCTGATCGTCTTCATAATATGAGAACGATTAAAGCAATTCCTAAAGAGGAAAAAAGACAACGTATAGCACAAGAAACCATGGAAATTTATGCACCATTAGCTGATAGAATGGGTATGCACAGAATTAGAGATGAGCTTGAAGATTTATCTTTTGAAATTTTAAATAATGACGCAAGAGAATTAATAAAAAATAAACTAGATGAAATTAAATCTGATAAAAAAGATCTTTTCGAGTCCCTTTCTTTTGAATTAAGTGAGATTTTAAATGAAAATAATATTAATGCAGAAATTCATGGCCGTGAAAAAACTCCTTTTTCAATTTGGCGTAAAGTTCAAAAAAAAAGAATTTCACTTGAACAAATCACAGATATAATTGGATTTAGAATTACACTTTCATCAGTAGATGAATGTTATAAAACACTTGGTATATTTCATAAAAAATGGAATTGTATCCCAGGTAAGTTTAAGGATTACATATCATCACCAAAAATTAATGGCTATAAATCTTTACATACGTCTGTCATTGGCTCCAATCAAAAGCCAATAGAAATTCAAATTAGAACAAATGAAATGCATGAATTTGCCGAAAGAGGAGTTGCCTCTCATTGGAAATATAAATCCTCAGAAAAATTCAATTCTTTAAGCTGGAAAGAGTATGATTGGTTAAAAGATCTTGTTGAAATTATTGAAAAAAATGAAAATCCAGAACATTCATACGAGTATACAAAACTACAAATGTTCCAGGAAAATGTATTTTGTTTTACTCCAAAAGGATCTGTTATAAAATTACCAAAAGACGCAACATCAATCGATTTTGCTTATGCAGTGCATACAAAGATAGGTAACACAGCAATAGGATGTGAAATTAATGGAAATAAATCTGAATTACAAGAATTGTTAAGAAATGGAGATAGGGTGAATATAATTACATCTAAAAATCAATCGCCTTCATTACACTGGATACCAACAACAAAAACAGGAAAAGCAAGAGCAGCTATTAGAAGATATTGGCACGACAAAGGAGAGCAAAAAGAAGAAAAAACAAAGAAATATAACACCACATTATGGATTTCATTACCTGATCAACCAGGACAGTTAGGTGATATAAGTTCATTAATTGGTAGTCACAAACTTAATATCTCAAATGTTGAAATGGCTGGTAAAAATACAAAGTATATTAACTTTAAATTCAAACTAATAATAACGAACCTTAAAAACTTTACAAATTTTATTGCAGAGCTTAAACAAAAAGGTATAAAATTTAAGATAATTAGACACGAAGATAAAAGAAATGCTTTCACTCAAAAAATCCTTAAATATTTTAAAAAAGACTGATGCACTTTTAGAGGGACATTTTGTATTATCTTCTGGTCTGCACTCATCAAAATACATTCAATGTGCAAAACTCCTAAGTTTCCCATTTTTAGCTGATCAAATTTGTAAATCGTTAGCAGGTAAAATTAAAAAGAAGTATAAAAATATTGATTTGATCTTAGCACCAGCTATGGGAGGTGTAGTTATTGGATACGAGATAGGTAAACTCTTAAAAAAAGAAACAATATTTTGCGAACGTGTTAATGGAAAATTTAAGTTAAGAAGAGGATTTAATATTAAAAAAGGTTCTAAAGTCTTAATTATTGAAGATGTAATAACAACAGGAAAATCAAGCTTAGAATGTGTCAAATTAATTAAAAAAGCTAATGCTAGACTTTTAGGTTTTGCTTCCATAATTGATAGATCTACAAAAAAATCACTCAAAATTAAAACAGGAATTATTTCACATCTTAAAATTGATGTTCCAACATTTAATGAAAAACAATTACCACAAAGCCTTAAGTCAATTCCTATCACAACACCAGGAAGTAGATTTATTAAGTGAAAAGACTTGGCGTAAATATAGATCATATCGCAACTGTTAGAAATGCTAGGGGTGAGAATCATCCCGATCCATATCATGCAGCTTTACAAGTTGTTAAAATGGGAGCTGATTCGGTAACCATTCATCTTAGAGAAGATAGAAGACATATTAATGATTTAGATGCTAAAAAAATTTGTAAAACAAAAAAAGTTTTAGTTAATCTTGAAATTTCAATGAATGATGAAATTATTAATAATGCTCTTAAAATTAAACCTAATTATATTTGTATTGTACCTGAAAATCGCAAAGAGGTTACTACAGAGGGTGGTCTTAACTTAATTAAAAATAAAAAAAAATTAAGTAAAATAATTGAAAGATTTAAAAAGGTAAAAATTAGAACTAGCTTATTCATAAATCCAACTTTAAATGATATCAAATTATCAAAAGAGCTAAATGTCGATTGTGTAGAAATTCATACTGGCAAAGTATCAAACTTAGTAAAGTTGAAAAAAAAATACAATAATGAATTAGATAGAATTAAAAAATGTTCCATCTTAGCAAAAAAACTTAATATTGAAGTGCATGCTGGTCATGGACTTGATTACAAAACAACAAAAATATTAAGCAAAATTAAAGAGATAAAAGAATTCAATATTGGCCATTTTATAATTGGAGAGTCAATATTTATTGGTCTATCAAGTGTAATTAAAAAATTTAAAAAGATTATAAAAAATTAAATTATGAAAATTCTTGGCATTGGGGTTGATATAATTGAAAATAAAAGAATAAAAAAATCAATTAAAAATCATAGGTTTAAACAAAGAATTTATAGTTCAAAAGAACTCAAGCAATCAATCTTATCAAAAGACAAGATTGGATATTTTTCTAAACGATTTGCTGCTAAAGAAGCTTTTGCTAAAGCTTTGGGCACTGGTTTTCGACATAACTTAAATTTTAAAGATATAGAAATAATAAACGATAAACTGGGTAAACCTTATTATTCAAAAACAAAAAAAATAACTAAAATAGTAAAAAAAGAGTTTAAAGTTAAAAGCTTTAATTGTTTTTTATCAATATCTGATGAAAAGGAATACTCTACTGCATTTACAGTAATTCAATCAATATGAAATTAGATAAAGATTTTTTTTCAGAGAATATAAAGACTCTATTTTATGCTTTAATAATTGCTGTCATTATAAGATCTCTTTTTATACAGCCATTTTATATTCCCTCATCATCAATGGAACCAACTTTACTTGTGGGAGATAGGTTATTTGTAACTAAGTATTCCTATGGTTACAGCAAACATTCTTTTCCTTTTAGCCCGCCAATTTTAAATAAAAGAATTTTTTTTAGCAATCCTGAAAGAGGTGATGTGATAGTTTTTAAAACACCTGCAGATAATAGAACTGATTATATCAAGAGATTAGTAGGACTTCCTGGAGATAGAGTTCAGTTTATTGATGCTAATTTATATCTAAATAATAGCGAGATAATGAAATCAAAAGTTAAGAATAAAACAAAAATAAACTGTGGAAGTAGATTAATTGATGTTTATAGGTTTGAAGAAAAGTTACCTAATGGAAAAAATTTTCATACTGTTTACTTAAAAGACTACACTTATCAAAACTCAGATGTTTTTACTGTACCTGATAATCATTATTTTTTTTTAGGAGACAATAGAGATTGTTCCAAAGATAGTAGATTTTTATCAAGTGTTGGTTATGTTCATAAAGATAATCTTGTTGGTAAGGCTCAATTTATTTTCTTTTCAACTGATAAAAAAATAGGAAATATTTTTGCTTTTTGGAAATGGCACAAATCAATTAGATTTAATAGAACTTTTGATCGTATTAATTAATGAAAATTAACTATCAGGATTTACAAAAAAAAATAAAAGTTAATTTTAAAAATTTAGATCTATTAATTAAATCTCTTACTCACAAAAGTTTTGATACAAAAAATAACAACGAAAAAATTGAGTTTTTAGGTGACAGAGTTTTAGGATTGGTAATTGCTAAAAAACTTCTAGAAATATATCCAGATGAAAAAGAGGGAATACTTGATAAAAAATTTGCATCACTGGTAAATAAAAAAACTTGTTTAGAAATTGCAAAAAAAATTAATTTAGAAAAATATATTTTAACTTTTAATCCCAATAATAAAAAAATACGAATTGAGGATAAAATTGTCTCTGATAGTTGTGAGGCTTTAATTGGAGCAATTTATCTTGATAGAAATTTGGTAATAGCTGAAAAAGTAATCTTGGATCTCTGGAAAAATCATATTAAAGAAAGCGTTATTACTCAAATTGATGCAAAAACAAAATTACAAGAATTAGCTTTAAAAAAATTCAAAAAACTTCCTACTTATAAACTTATCTCTAATACAGGGCCACGTCACAAGCCATCATTTAAGGTTGGTGTTAAACTTCCTAATACAAAATTTTATTTTGGTCTGGGTAAATCTAAAAAAGATGCTGAACAAAGCGCTGCAATCGAATGTTTAAAAAGTATAAGGTAATTACTTTATGAATTGGATTGACGAAGGATTTTTAATTAACAAGAATAGATATAGTGAAAATTCATTAATTGTAGAATTATATACAAAAAATCATGGCAAAATATCTGGTATAATTTTTGGTGGAACTTCAAAAAAAATAAAAAATTATCTTCAAATAGGAAATAGACTGCATGTCAATTACAACTCGAAAAGTGATAATAGAATTGGTTATTTTAAAGTAGAAATTTTAAACGCTTATACTCCTTTATATTTTGATCATAAGCAAAAATTATCCTGTATCACTTCAGCAACAAATTTGATTAAGATTTTAACTGCAGAGTCCCAGGTAAATATTAAAGTTTATAATCTAATAGAAAATCTTTTTTTAATTTTAAACGAAAAAAATTGGTTAAAAAAATATATTTTTTGGGAATTGGATCTCCTTAAACTTCTTGGTTATGACCTTGAATTAGAAAATTTTGTTGAAAAAAGTGTAGTTGAAAATAAAACTGTATATTATGCAAGTTCTTCCACTGAAAAAAAATATGTTCCTAATTTTTTAATAGAAAAAGAATTAGAGGTTGATGATTTGAAAACTTTATTAACTGGCCTAAAGTTAGTTGGTGATTATCTCGATAAGACAATTTTAAAACCAAATAACTTAAATTATCCAAATAGTAGATTGTTATTTATTAATTCTTTAAAGTAATTACTTAATGATTTTGTCAATTCTATCTGCATAATAACTAACAATTGCACTAGCACCTGCTCTTTTAAAAGCCACTAGACTTTCAAATATAGCATCCTCATTTATTAATTTTTTTTGTATTGCATTTGAAATCAAACTGTATTCACCTGAAACTTGATAAGCAAAAACAGGTATTCTAAATTTTTCTTTAATTGATTTTATAATATCTAAATAGGGCATGCCTGGTTTAACCATAACCATATCTGCACCTTCTTTAATATCTAGTGCAACTTCCCTCAAAGCTTCATCACTGTTTCTAAAATCCATTTGATAAGTTTTTTTGTCACCTTTTAAAGAGCCTTTTGATCCTACTGCGTCTCTAAATGGTCCATAGAAACTTGAAGCATATTTAGCAGCATAAGATAAAATTTGAACATTTTGATAACCTGATTTATCTAATGCTTTTCTAATCTTTCCAATTCTTCCATCCATCATATCAGATGGTGCTAATACATCACATCCCATTTCAGCTTGTAACAAAGATTGGTTAATTAAAACTTCTATTGTTTCATCATTTATAATCTGATTTGATCTAACTAGTCCATCGTGTCCATGCGATGTATAGGGATCTAGTGCTACATCACACATAATACCAATTTTGTTTTTATACCTTTTTTTAATTTCAATGATTGCTTTACAGACTAAGTTATTTTTATTAAGTGATTCTGAGCCTATTTCATTTTTAAGACTATTTTTAGTTTTAGGAAAAAGAGCTACCATTGGTATCCCAATTTTAATTGCTCTATCTACAACTTGAGATATTCTATTGACTGTGTATCTATATACTCCTGGCATTGTTGATACAGGCTCTCTTTTATTGGAACCATCTACTAGAAATATAGGTAATATAAAGTCATTTGGGCTTAGTTCACTTTCTTGAATCAATCTTCTTGACCACGATTGCTTTCTATTTCTTCGGAGTCTTAAATTTGGATAATTTCCTGTAATCATGTTTTATATCACTTTATTAATGCGACAAATGTATTATACAAATATATATTAAAATAAGTACAAAACAATTTCAATGAGCATAGATAACACAAAGATCGTAGACTTAAATATAAAAAAAGAAGATAGACTTTTAGATTTTAGTGATTTTCAAAAACAAAATATTAAATTTGATATTTCCAAATTACAGGAAGCATATAATCAAATTATTCAAACTAAAAAATTTGATGATGGGGGTGGTGTAACTCATTTTGGAGCCATTTCTTTAACTCAAATTCCTGGTGATCCAGATTCTATAAAAGGAAACAAAGCTAGAGGCGTATATTGGACAAAACCAGACAAAACTGGAAAAGAAGTTTCAAGAGATGTTGAAATAGATGAGTCTGCATATTCAGAATTTATTAAAGATTATGAAAACACTTATTTCAAAGAAGTTTACGATATATTGTCATCAAAATTCAAATTAGGTCGAGTTAGAATTTTATTAAAAGAACCTAGATCAACATTAAGTTGGCATAGAGACCCTGAGCCTAGATTACACATACCAATAATTAGTAATCCTGGATGTTTAATGGTTATAGACAATGTTGCAAAACATATGCCTGCTGATGGATCAGTTTGGGTTACTAATAACACTAAATATCATAACGCATTTAATGGTGGAGAAGAAAATAGAATTCATCTTGTTGCTTGTGTTCTAGATTATAGATTTAACTAATTTGAAAAAAATATTTATTTCATCTGACCACGCTGGCTTCAAATTAAAAGAAACTATAAAATCTTATTTATCTGAAAAGAAAATATCTTTTGAAGATATGGGTCCTTACAATAATGATAGAGTAGATTATCCTGACTTTGCCCATAAAGTTTCTAGAAGGGTTAAGCTAAATAAAAACAATGTTGGTATTTTAGTTTGTGGGTCAGGTATGGGTATGAATATTGCGGCAAATAGACATAAAAATATACGTGCTGCACAATGTTTTAACTTAAAATCTACTAAATTATCAAGATTGCATAACGATGCAAACATCATTACATTAGGTTCTAGACTATTAACCAAAAAAAATGCTCTTAGTTGTGTGGGTGTTTTTTTAAATACAAAATTTGAAGGTGGAAGACATTTAAAAAGAATTAAAAAAATTTAATTATGTCTAGTGAAAAAAAATATTTAAACGATAGCTATAAAAGTTTTTTTGAAGATAGTTTATCTAAAAAAGATCCCGCTCTCTATAAAGCTATTCAAGATGAGCTGTTAAGACAGCAACAACATATAGAGTTGATAGCTTCCGAAAATATTGTCTCACAAGCTGTATTAGAGGCACAAGGTTCAGTTTTAACTAACAAATATGCAGAAGGGTATCCTGGCAAAAGATATTACAATGGTTGTGAACATGTTGATGTAGCTGAAAATTTAGCCATTGAAAGATTGAAAGAATTATTTAATTGTAAATTCGCTAATGCCCAACCGCATTCAGGTGCACAAGCAAATGGTGCTGTATTTTTAGCCTTACTTAATCCTGGTGATACTTTTATGGGTATGAGCTTGAATTCTGGTGGTCATATTACTCATGGTCTTAAAATTTCGATGTCAGGTAAATGGTTTAATGCAATTGGTTATGAAGTTGATAAAGACTCGGAACTTATTGATTATGATAATGTTGAAAAACTAGCATTAGAACATAAACCAAAATTAATTATTGCTGGTGGTAGTGCATACTCCAGAGTAATAGATTTTAAAAGATTTAGAGAAATAGCTGACAAAGTTGGAGCATATTTAATGGTAGATATGGCTCATTTTTCTGGTTTAGTTGCGGGAAAAGGATACCCGAACCCATGTGATCACGCTCATGTCGTAACTTCTACAACTCATAAAGTTTTTAGAAGTGCGAGAGGTGGTATTATTTTAACCAATCATGAAGAGTTAGCAAAAAAATTTAATACAGCTGTTTTTCCTGGTTATCAAGGTGGCCCATTAATGCATATCATAGCTGCTAAAGCTGCTGGTTTCTTAGAGGCATTACAACCAGAATTTAAAGATTATATTCAATCTGTTTTAGCAAATGCAAAAATGTTAGCTGAAACATTAAAAAATAATGGATTTAAAATTTATTCAGATGGAACAGACACACACTTGATGTTAGTAGATTTAAGACCTTATAATGTTAAAGGAAACTTGGCAGCAGAGAGTTTATCTAGAGCAAATATTACCTGTAATAAAAATGGAATTCCTTTTGATACTGAAAAACCAATGATTACATCGGGAATTAGATTGGGCACACAAGCAGCTACTACCAGAGGTTTTGGTTTAAATGAATTTAAAATTGTGGGTGAATTAATCACCAAAACTCTGAAAGGTTTATCTGAAAATCCAAATGATAATAGCAAGATAGAAAATGAAATTAAAAATGAAGTTATTTCTTTAACTTCATCATTTCCTATATATAAGAATTTATAGAGATATGATTTGTCCTTGTGAAAAAAAAGGTGAAACTTCTGTAGTGGACTCTCGTCCCACTGAAGATGGTACCGCAATAAGAAGAAGAAGATTGTGTGTTTGTGGTGAAAGATTTACTACTTTTGAAAGAATTCAAATAAGAGAATTAATGGTTATTAAAAAAAATGGCCGAAAATCATCCTTCGATAGGGATAAATTAGCTAAATCAATTTATATTGCTTTAAAAAAAAGACCTATTGATACAGAGACTGGTGAAAAATTTATAAGCAAAATCTCAAGAGCTCTTGAGGAATTAGGGCAAAATGAAATTTCAACTAATACGATTGGGACAATGGTAATGGAGGGTTTAAAAGAATTAGACCCGGTTGCATATGTTCGTTTTGCATCTGTTTACAGAAACTTTAGAGAAGAAAAAGATTTTGTGCAATTCGTGGACAAACTTGATGTCTACAAAAAAAGATAAATTTTCATTAAAAGATAAATTTTATATGGAGATAGCCCTAAAGTTGGCTAATTCTCGTCAAGGTCTTACAGGATCAAATCCATCCGTAGGGTGTGTAATAGTTAAAAATGATAACATAATCTCTATTGGACAAACATCATTTAATGGAAGACCGCATGCAGAATTTAATGCAATAAAAAATTGTATAGATGATTTAAAAGGCTCAAAGATGTATGTTACCTTGGAGCCATGTTGTCATCATGGTTTAACACCACCATGCACAAATATAATAATTAAATCTAAAATCAAGGAAGTGATATTTTCTGTTGCGGATATAGACAGAAGAGTAAGAAATAAAAGTTTAAAAATTTTAAAATCAAATAATATTAAAGTTAAAAAAGGTCTTCTTGAAGATAAAATTAATAATTTTTATTCAACTTATTTTTTTAATAGAAGAAATAAATTACCCTATGTAACTGGCAAAATTGCTGTTTCAAAAAATAACCTTATTTATAGTAAATTAAATAAGAAAATTACAAATGCCCATTCTGATAAATTTACACATTTGTTGAGATATAAAAATGATTCAATAATGGTTTCATACAAAACCTTAAATAAAGATAATTCAAAATTAAACTGCAGAATCAAAGGTTTTAGTAATTTTTCTCCTAAGAGAATTATTTTAGATAATAAACTTCAAACAAAAATTAATAGCTACATAATAAAAACTATAAATAAAAATAATACTATAATTTTTTATAATCAAGCTGACAAATCTAAGATTTTAGATTTTAAGAAAAAAAAGATTCAATTAATTAAATCTAAAGTAAATAAACAAGGTAAGTTTGATTTTAAAGTTATATTGAAAAAACTATATACATTCAATTGCAGAAATTTATTAATTGAAGGAGGGGATAGCTTAACTAGTCATCTGTTAAAAAATAAGATTTTTAATAAATTTTATTTGTATAAAAGTCCTAAAAATCTTTCTAAGGATAGCGAGTATTTAAAATTTAATAGTTTGGATATATTAAAGAATAATTATAAAAATAAGTTTAATTTAAACCTATTTTTAGGCAAAGATAAAATAACATTGTATAAAAACTAATATGTTTAATGGAATTATATATAATCAGGGTGTTGTTACAAAAATTATTAAAAGGCCAAAAGGGCTAAATATATTTGTAAAGAGTAATCTTAAAGTATCTAAGAAAGACATGGGTTTGTCTGTAGCTTGTGATGGTGTTTGTCTTACTTTAATTTCATTTAAATCAAAATTAATGGAATTTTATCTTTCCGAAGAAACTTTAGTTAGATCAAAATTCCAATATTTAAAAATTAAAGATGTCATAAATCTTGAACTACCTTTAAAATATGGAACAAAAATTTCAGGCCATATATGCCAGGGCCACATTGATACTATTGCTACGGTCACTAACATAAAGAAGATTGATAAGTCTTATCTATTTGAATTTAAAATTCCAATCAAAGAGCGAAAAAATTTAATCGAAAAAGCCTCGATATGTGTAAATGGTATTTCTCTGACGATATCAAAAGTTTCAAAAAAAGGTTTTCAAATATGGGTTATCCCTCATACCTATAATGAAACAAATTTATCAACCATTAAAAAAAATGATCTTGTTAATATAGAGATAGATATCTTATCTAAATACGTTAGAAATTATTTTAATGCCAAAAAATAATTTTACATCAATCGAAAATATTATCGGTGTAGCCAAGAAGGGTGGTATGTTTATTCTAGTTGATGATGAAAAAAGAGAAAATGAAGGAGATCTTATTATCTCAACATCAAATTCAAATGCAAAAAATATAAATTTTATGGCTAAATATGGTCGTGGTTTAATTTGCTTAGCCCTAGATTCTATTCAGGCAAAACGATTAAATTTAACTTTGATGTCTGCAAATAATCAATCACGAAACAAAACTGCTTTTACTGTATCTATTGAAGCCAAAAAGGGAATTACAACAGGAATTTCCGCTAAAGATAGAGCAAAAACTATCAGTATCGCTTCAAAAAAGAATGTTAAAAAAAATGATATTGTTTCACCTGGCCATATATTCCCAATAATCGCAAAAGATGGAGGTGTTCTGGTTAGAGCCGGTCATACAGAAGCGTCAGTAGATATATCTAAATTGGCTAAAAAAAATAATTCAGCTGTAATTTGCGAAATAATGAATGAAGATGGAACAATGGCTAAGGGTCAAGATTTATTTAATTTTGCAAAAAAACATAAACTCAAAATTGGTAAAATTGAAGATTTAATTGCTTATAGATTAAAAAAAGAAAAATTAATCAAATTGAAGAAAAAAAGTTTCATAGAATTTAAAAAACAAAAATACAAAATTAGAATTTATGAAAATCTTCTAGATGGATCTGAACATTTTGCTTTGATTAAAGGAACTATCAAGAGAGGGATAACTCCTAGAGTTAGAGTAATATCTTCAAATGTGGTACAAAATTATTTAATAAATCAACAACTACCGAATTCTTTCAATAAAACTCTTAATTATTTTAAAAAATTCAATAATTGTGTTTTAGTTTTTATAAAAGATACAAATCTTAAATCAGTTACCCAAACTCTTAAAGACTATAAAAATAAAGATTTTTATAAAAAAGGAAAAGATAAACTTATTAGAAATTATGGTATTGGTGCACAAATAATCAAAGATTTAAAAATTAAAAATATGACCTTGATTACAAAATCACCTAAAAAAGTTATAGGTTTGGAGGGTTATGGTATAAGAATTACCAAACAAGAAATTATTAAATGAAAAAAAAATACTTAATAGTTGTAGCGGATTATTATAAAGATATTGCTAAAGGTCTTCTTGATAGTGCTTTAAGATTAATTCCAAAATCTAACATAGTAAGTATTGTTAGAGTTCCTGGTGTTTTTGAAATACCAGTTACTATTTCTAAAAATATTAAAAAATATGATGCGTTTTTAGCTCTTGGATGTGTCATCAAGGGTCAAACACCACATTTTGATTTTATTTCACAAGCATCAACGAATGCAATTATGGACATATCTGTTCTTAATAAGAAACCCATTGGAAATGGTATTATAACTTGCCTTAATATGAAACAGGCTAAATTAAGAAGAAAAAAAGGTGCAGAAGCTGCAAAGGCTGTAAACTCAGTTTTGTCTCAAAAATGAAAACTCATTTCAATCCAAAGAATAATCCAAGAGTTATTATAATTCAAAAATTATATGGTAAATTTTATAATGAAGACGATAATATTGATTTTCCAAAACACAGATTTAAAAAGTTTATAAATGATATAGTTTTTGGCACCATTGAGCGTAATGATTTAATATTAGATGAACTAAATAATAAACTTGGTGATGAATTTATTTTAGATAACTTAGATAAAGTTTTCCAAACTATTTTAAAAGCGGCTACTTACGAATTTTTATATAAACCAAATATTTCAATAAAAATTATAATTAAAGAATATTTAAATTCATCAAATTTTTTTCTAGAGGATTCCCAAACAAAATATTTAAATGCCTTACTAGATAATGTTGGAAAAAAGTTAAGAACATCAAATGCATGAATTTGATTTAATTAAAAAATATTTCTCAAAATTATCAAAGTTTAATAAGCATTCATTAGATTTAAACGACGATGTTTTTTTTGATAAAAAAAAATCTTTGGTGATTTCAATAGATACTTATAACGAGGGAACTCATTTTTTAAATTTTAAAAAACCTGAACTAGTAATTAAAAAGATAATTAGATCTTCTATTTCAGACTTGATTTGCAAAGGAGTATTGCCAAAATTTTATTTTATCTCAGGCAGTGGTAATAAAAAATCATTTACAAAAAGAAACTTATCTAAAATCTCAAACTCACTAGAACAAGAGCAAAATAAATATGGGATTTTATTATGTGGAGGTGATACAACTTTTTCTAATAAACTAAGTTTTTCAATTACATCAGTTGGATATTCAAAAGATATTGTTTATAGAAACAAAGCAAAACTTCATGATGATATTTATGTAACTGGAAATCTTGGTGATAGTTTTATCGGATTAAAAATTTTACAAAATAAGATTAAGACTACTAAAAAATTTAAAACATATTTTTTAAATAAATATTTTGAACCAGAAATTCAAATTAAATTAACAAAAAAATTAATAAAATTTGCTAACTCATCAATAGATATATCGGATGGTTTAATTGATGATCTTGAAAAATTGATCAATAAGCAAAAATTATCTTATAAAATTTGGGAAGAGCAAATTCCAATATCTAAAAATTTGCATAGTTACTTACAAAAGAATGATTTTAAAAAATCAAATTTTATTTCTAATGGAGATGATTATCAGATTTTATTTACTGCCAGTACCTCTAAATCTAGAATCATTGAAAACATTTCTAAGAAATTAGGTATTAAAATATCTAAAATTGGTAAAATTAGACCAAACAACAAAAAATCAGTCTTTATTGATAAAAAAGGTGAGCATTTACTGATTAAAAACCCTGGTTTTAAACATCAATTCTAAAAAGTTAATTATTGTCTTTTTTAGCTTTTTTTGTATTGTCCGGGCTTAAAATTTAACAACCAACAACCTTAAGGTTTATATGAGCG
>OAPQ01000022.1_pt1 | contig 21029 bp, 17 predicted proteins | sample 1498871 | NCBI WGS metagenome assembly OAPQ01 (sample SAMEA3275646, study PRJEB22092) | marine metagenome | biome: ENVO: 01000023; feature: ENVO: 00002042; material: ENVO: 00002149 | collected 2014-06-21T11:10:00+00 | depth 0 m
GGAAGATCAGGTGATTTCTTTGCTTATGAAAAATCTAAGGTAAAACCAGATATTGTTCCAATTGCAAAAGGTATTGGGGGTGGATTTCCAATAGGAGCACTTCTAATGAATAAAAAAGTTGCATTAGGAATGACAGCTGGGACCCATGGATCTACTTTTGGTGGCAACCCATTAGCAATGACGGTTGGTAATTCAGTAATGGATGTAATTTCAAATAAAAAATTTTTAAAAAATGTAAAAGATATTTCAAAGTATTTTTTTTTAAATCTTAATAAAATTAAAGATGAGTATCCAAATATTATCAAAGAAATAAGAGGCAGAGGTTTATTAATTGGAATACAACTTAAATCAAATCAAGCAATATTTATAAAAAAGCTTATGGATAATAATTTATTAACAATAAGAGCTGCTGAAAATGTAGTTAGAATTTTACCACCGCTAAATGTAAAAAAGAGTGAAATAAACCAATCACTTAAAATAATAAAAAAAGTTTGTTCAGAATTAAATTAAAATGAAACATTTTATAAATTTGAAAGATATACCCGCAAAAGATCTTAGAAAAATTATTATTGATGCAAAAAAAAGAAAAAACCTTAGAAAAAAGTTAAGCACTTTAGAGGTTGATAGAGGGTCTCCATTAAAAGGTAAAATACTTATTCAAATGTTTGAAAAAGCAAGTTCTAGAACAAGAATAAGCTTTTATTTAGCAATAAAGCAGCTTGGGGGAGGAACTTTAACTCTTAGATCCAATGAATTACATCTTGGTCAAGGTGGTGAAAGTATATCGGATACAGCTAAAATATTGTCAACTTATGGTGATGGTTTTATGTTAAGAACAGATAGTGATAACAAGATTGAAGATTTTAGAAAATATTTATCAATTCCAATAATAAATGGCTTAAGTCCATCTTCACACCCAACCCAAGTTTTATCTGATGTTTTTACTGTTGAAGAAATAAAGAAAAAACAGATTTCTAAATTAAATATTTGCTGGATTGGAGACTCCAATAATGTTTTAGACAGTTTAATTGCAGCATCAGTAAAATTTTCATTTAAACTTAGTATTGGTTGTCCAAAAAATTTTGAACCAGGTAAAGAAGTTAGAACTTGGGTAAAAAAAAATAATAAAAAAATATTTATTTATAATGATCCTAAAAAAGCTGTTATTGGAGCAGATGTAATATTTTCAGATAAAGTTATATCTCTTAATGACAAAGTTAATAAAAAGAAAAAAATTGAACAATTTAAAAAATTTAAAATAGATGCAAAACTAATGAGTTATGCAAAAAAAGATTGTATTTTTCTTCACTGTTTGCCTCGTGGATCTGAAGTAACTGATGAGATTTTTTTAGGAAAAAAATCTCACGTTTGGCAACAAGCTCTTAATAGAGTTCATGTTCAAAAAAGTATTTTATTATATTGTTTTGGAAAATTAAGGTAGTGGTATTGGGCTATCAGAATTTTGATTTAAGTATTTTATAACTGAGGCTCTATCTTTTTCTTTTCTTAATCCGGCAAATGCCATTTTTGTTCCCTTAATCCATTTAGCAGGTTTAATTAAGTAGCCGTTTAGCTCTTCAAGTGTCCATTCTTTGTCAAATGATGCTAAAGCCTTAGAATATTTATAATCTGTAACTGCTCCAGTTTTTCTTCCAACTACATTATATAAAGCAGGACCAATATTATTTTTTCCACCTTTAACAATAGAGTGGCATGCAGCACATTTTTTAAAAACTTTTTCACCTAAAGTAATATCTCCCATCGCCATCAATGCAGCTATATCAACTTTTTCTTCTACAGCTTTCTCTGTTGTTGATGATACTTTTGTAGCCTGTTCCACTTCAACTGCATATCCAGGAGTTTTAGGTTTTTCCACATGAAATATGACGTTTGATAATTTACCAATACCAATGATTAAGAGCGCAACCATTAGCACAGCAGCTACTATTTTATTAATTTCAAAAGAATCCATTTTTCTAAATATTATGTTGGAACATATATCACGATAAATTAAAAAATTACTAAAATTTAATGTATAAATTTGCCTCTACTTCTATTTAATAGGTATAATATTAATTCAATTATTAATGAAAACATTAACCATTATACCCTCACGATTGTCAGCAACCAGGTTGCCTGGAAAGCCTTTGTTAAAAATAAATGATTTATCAATTATATCTCACGTATTTAGAAGAGCTCAAGAGGCAAATATTGGTGATGTTGTTGTTGCGGCGGAGGATCAAGAAATAGTAGATGATGTTATCAAAAATGGAGGTAGAGCCATTTTAACAGGCAAAAATCATAAAACAGGAACTGATAGAATTTACGAGGCGTTGCGAAAATTAGAGCTAAAAGATGTAGATTTTATAATGAATCTACAAGGTGACGAGCCAGCAATTAATATTGAAGACATTATAAGTCTTAATAAAAAAATGGTTAGCAATCAATCTAATATGGGTACACTTGCTGCTAAAATGAAAGATCTCAAAGACTTAGATAATGAAAATATTGTTAAAGTTATAACTAGCAAAAATTTAAACAATCAAGAGTTTTCTGAAGCAAAGAATTTTTTAAGAACATCGAGAGAAATAGATAATATTTATCACCATATAGGAATTTATTGCTATTCAACTGAAACATTAAAAAAATTTGTTAGACTAAATCAATCAAAAAATGAAATTGAAAATAGATTAGAACAGTTGAGGGCATTAGATAATAATATTGATATAAATGTTGCTCTTGCCGCATCCTCTCCAATAGGAATTGATACAGAGGAAGATTATCTAGCCTTAAAAAAAATTATGGAATATAAAGTTTAATGGCAAAAATTTATTTTCAGGGTACTTTTGGGGCATACTCACATTTAGCTGCATTATCAGTTGATCCAGATGCAGAAATAACACCATGTAAAACATTTGATGATTGTTTTAATAAAGCAAGTTTAGAACCAGATTGTAAAATAATTATTCCAGAATCAAATAGAATTACAGGAAACATTGGCATTGAATATTTAATATTCAAACATAGACTAAATATATACAAAGAGCATTTTCAAAAAATAGAACATAATTTATTAGGTATACCTGGTGCAAGACTTAGTGATATAAAAGAAGTGTATTCTCATGCACAAGGTTTGTCTCAATGTTCTAAATTTATAAAAGAAAATAATATAGCAGAGCATATTAGAGCAGACACGGCAGGATCTGCAGAAATGATTTCAAAAACCAAAAATGTTAAGCAAGCTGCAATAGCATCCTCTTTAAGTGCTGAAATTTATGGACTAGATATTGTTAAAAAAAATATTGAAAATGAAAGTGGTAATTTAACAAGATTTTTAGTAATGGGAAAAAATATTTCTCAACCTGAATTTGGAGAGAATAAATATATTACTTCTTTTTTATTTAAACTTAAAAGTAAGCCTGCCGCCCTTTATCAATCTTTAGGTGGATTTGCGATCAATGGTGTAAACTTAACAAAACTACAAAGTTATCCAGAAAAAAATACGTTCGATTCATTCTTTTTTTTGTGTGATTTAGATGGCCATATTGAAGATCCAAAAGTACAAAAATCTTTAGAGGAGCTGGGGCTTCATTGTGAGGATTTTCACGTCTTAGGTGTTTTTGAAGCTGATAAGTTAAGAGAGAAAAAAAAATAATCTTTTCTTGTAGAATAGAAAATATAACTGTTATAATAGTTTTGGAGGCTAGAGGTGGATGCTGCTTGAACCCGACCAGATCCTAACGGAAGCAGTCGTAGAGACAGTTATTCAGGTTCTAGTCTCCTTTAAATAAATAAAATGAACAACAACTCTAAAGTATTAGCATTAAAATATAGGCCCAAAACCTTTGATGATCTTATTGGTCAAGAAGTAGTGGCAGAAACTATAACAAATTCAATCAAGTCAGATAAAATTCCTAATGCTTATCTTTTTACTGGAATAAGAGGAATTGGCAAAACTACAACTGCCAGAATCGTTGCTAAAGGACTTAATTGTTTAAATGGTATAGAAAATTTGTGCAAAGAAAATTTATGCAATAATTGTAAATCTATTGCAGACTCCAGCCATATTGATGTGCTTGAGATGGATGCAGCCAGTAAAACGGGCGTAGATGATGTAAGAGATCTAATTGAATTTTCTAGATACGGTCCAACTTCAGCAAAATATAAGATTTTTATAATTGATGAAGTGCATATGTTAAGCAAACAAGCATTTAACGCTTTGTTAAAAACTCTTGAGGAGCCACCAGAATATCTAAAATTTATTTTTGCAACTACAGAAATTAAAAAAATACCTATTACTGTGGTTTCACGGTGTCAAAGATTTGATTTGTCTAGAATTAAATCATCAGAATTATTTGAGTTCATTAAAAATATAAAAGAAAAAGAAAATGGTAAAGTATCAGATGAAGCTTTAAAATTGATTGTAAAAATATCTGAAGGATCTGTAAGAGATGCATTATCTTTATTAGACAGAGGTTTGCTAAGCCTAGATGAAAAAACAGAATTAGATCTAAATGCAGCCCAAAAAATTTTTGGGTATTTCGATAAATCTCAATTAATTAGTTTATTTGAATTAATATTAAGAGGAGACGAGGAAAAAGTTATTAATATTTATAGAAAAATTTACGATCAAGGTGTTGAGCCAAAAGTATTTATGAATGATTTTTTAGAAATACTTTATTATTTTAAAAATATTAACTCATTATCTTTGGAAGGTACAAATTTTTCACTTAATGATGAAGAGTTTTCAAAAATTAAAGAAATTTCTAATCAGGTAGATGCTGAAGTTTTAATATTATTTTGGCAGTTTGCAATATCTTCGCTTGAAGAATTAGACATTGTCTCTAACCAACATTTATCAATTGAGATGTTCTTAATAAGATTAATGCATTTAAGTTCAATTAAGTTAAAAAATATAGATCAAGATGAAAGCAACGAAAATTTGGATAATCAAATACCAAATGAAGAAAACAAGCAAAAGTTTAAAGATAATTCAAGAACTGTAGATCAAATAAAAAATATAGCTCAAGAAGAAAAACAGAAATCTGTAGCCAAACCAGAGATAAAAGCTATGGATAAAAATTTAATTAATTCCTTCGATGATCTTCTAAACGTCTGTACCTCAAAAAAAGAAATTAAATTAAAATATGAATTAGAAAAAAATGTAAATCTTGTAAAATTTGAAAGAAATAGAATTGAAATTTCTTTTAATGATAATTTAGATAAAGATTTTGTAAAAGATCTGTCTTCAAAACTCTATGAATGGACTGCTGAAAGATGGATTATTACTTTCAGTAAATCTAAAGGTGAGATGTCAGTTAAAGAAAAACAAAAAAATAAAAAAGATGAATTAATAAATGAGGTTAAAAATTTAGAAATTTATAAAAAAGTAATGGAAAAATTTCCTGATGCAGAACTTATAGATGTTAAGTTGAATGAAAAAAAAGAGGATAAAAATGACTGATTTTACCAAGATTTTAGATAAAGCGAAGGAACTAGAGGCTAAAATGAAAGAAAGCCAAGAAAAAATTAAGGAGATTAAGGCTGAAGGAGTTTCAGGTTCTAATTCAGTTAAAATTACTCTTGATGGTGAAGGTGAGATGCAAAAAATTGAATTATCTAATGAAATTATTAAAGAGGATAAAACAATAATTGAGGACTTAATAGTTGCTGCTCACAATAGTGCAAAATCACAATTGAAAACAAAGACCACTGAAGAAATTTCAAAAGCCACAGGAGGTTTTGGAATTCCTGGTTTCAAATGGCCATTATAACCAATGCAGAATATTAGTGAGATTGAGGAATTAATTAAATTAATTTCAAAGCTTCCGGGTCTAGGGCCTAAGTCAGCTAAAAGAATAGTTCTTAAACTTATTAATAATCGAGATGAATTAGTAAAACCTATGGCTAGCACATTAGCTCAGGTTTATAAAAATGTAACAAGGTGTAATTCATGTGGTTCATTAAAATCTAATTTAAATGGGTGTGTTAATTGTGAAAGTTTAAAAGAAAAATATACCAAAATATGTGTTGTTGAGGATATTGCTGATCAATGGTCAATTGAAAACTCAAATATTTTTCAAGGATACTTTCATATTTTAGGAGGAACCATTTCTTCTGTAGGTCAAAGAAAAGAAGATCTTTTAATTAATTCTTTAGTCGAAAGAGTAAATAGAGATAACATAGAAGAAGTTATACTTGCAACAAGTGCAACTGTTGAGGGACAAACTACAGCTTATTACATTCAAGACAGCCTAAAGAATACAAATGCTAAAGTAACTAAATTAGCACAAGGATTGCCTGTAGGTGGTGAGATTGAAAGTTTAGATGATGGAACGTTATTTTCAGCTTTTAAAAATAGATCTAATCTAAATTCTAATTCAGATTAAGTTTCTTTTTTAATCTGTTTTGATGTAATAGTGGTTCAGTATAGCCAGAGGGTTGCTCTTTACCTTTGAAAATTAAATCACATGCAGTTTTAAAAGCTAAAGATCGATCAAAGTCATCACTCATCTTAACATATTTTGGATCATCTTTATTTTGATTATCTACAATTTTCGCCATTTCTTTCATTATTTCTGTAACTTGAATTTTAGTAGTAATTCCATGATGTATCCAATTAGCAATGTGTTGTGATGAAATTCTAAGTGTTGCTCTATCCTCCATCAACCCAATATTATTAATATCTGGAACTTTAGAACATCCTACTCCTTGATCAATCCATCTAACTACATAGCCCAGTAATGTTTGTGCTGAGTTTGATATTTCATTATTAATATCTTCCACTGACCAATTTGGTCTATTTGCAACAGGTACTGTTAAAAGGTCATCTAGTTTTGCCTTTTCTCTTTTTTCAATATTTTTTTGTTCATCAAAGATATTTATTTCATGATAATGTAATGAATGCAAAGCAGCTGCTGTTGGGGACGGGACCCAAGCACAATTAGCTCCTGCTTTTAAATGTCCTGTCTTTTGTTCCATCATATCTTTCATCTTATCTGGCATTGCCCACATTCCTTTTCCAATTTGAGCCTTTCCTGATAAACCACACTTTAATCCAACATCAACATTGTTATTTTCGTATGCTAAAATCCATTTAGAAGATTTCATATCTCCTTTCTTGATCATTGGCCCAGCTTCCATTGAAGTGTGCATCTCATCACCTGTTCTGTCTAAAAACCCAGTGTTAATAAAGAAAACTCTATTTTTTAGAGTTCTTATACATTCTTTTAAATTTGATGATGTTCTTCTCTCTTCATCCATAATTCCTATTTTGCAAGTGTATTTTTTTAAACCCAATACTTCCTCAACTTTGGAAAAAATTAAATCTGTAAATTCAGTTTCATCTGGTCCATGCATTTTTGGTTTTACTATGTAGATCGAGCCAGTTCTTGAATTTGTTTTATTTTTCAAATCATGAATTGCTGCAGCTACAGTGATAAACGCATCCATAATACCTTCAGGAACTTCGTTACCATTACTTAAAATTATAGATGGATTTGTCATTAAATGACCTACGTTTCTAACTAATAATAAACTTCTTCCATGTAATTTAAGTCCCTTACCATCTTTCGAAACATAACTTCTGTTAGGATTTAGTTTTCTTTCAAATAATTTACCATCTTTTTCAAATTGTGTTTTAAGATTACCCTTCATCAAACCGAGCCAGTTTCTATAGCAAATAACTTTATCCTCAGCATCCACAGCGGCAACGCTGTCTTCATTGTCACAAATTGTTGATACTGCAGCTTCCAAAATTATATCACTTATTCCTGCATGATCTTGTTGAGCGCTAAAAGCTCTTGGATCTCTTAAGACTTCAATATGTAAGTTGTTATTTTTTAATATAATTGCAGAAGGGTTATCGGCCTCACCTCTATGGCCAATAAATTTTTGTTCTTCAGCTAGATCAAATATATCAGCACCTTTAAGAGTTTTTAGTTTACCTTCTTTGATAGCTATACTTGTAATTTTGTGCCAACTAAGATTTTTAAGTGGAAAATGATTATCTAAAAAATCTCTTGAATATTTAATAACCATCTCACCTCTCAAAGGATCATATCTTTCAGACACACTATCTTCAGATTGTTCTATAACATCAGTTCCATATAAACTATCGTATAAACTCATCCATCTCGCATTTGCTGCGTTAAGAGCATAACGTGCATTCATAATCGGTACGACTAGTTGTGGGCCAGCTATTTTTGTTATTTCATCATCTACATTTTCTGTTTCTATTGAAAAATCTGCTCCTTCTTCTTTTAAATATCCAATTTCAAGTAAAAAATTTTTATATTCATCTAGTTTAATTTCATTACCTTTGTTTTTAATATGCCATTCATCAATTTTTTTTTGTAAAGTTTCTCTTAAGCTAATTAACTCTCTATTTTTAGGTTCGAGTTCATTAACAGTTTTCTCAAAACCTAACCAAAAATTATCTGATGAAATACCTGTGTCTGTTAAAAGCTCTTCGTTAATAAAATTTGATAAGCTTTCTGAAACTTTGAGAGTATGAATATTTATATATTTATCTGGCATAGCACTTTTGTTACCCCATCTGTATTTTTGCCTGAGAGTTTTGCTCCTTCGGCGGAAATTAATCTCTTTCCAGAGTGTTATGCTTTGATCGGTCCTTTTGCCTGAGAGTTTCCGGGGTGGTTGCTCCTTCGGCGCTAAAATATTGTTAGTCTCTCCCGATTTAAAATTTGTATAGTTTAAATATTTGAAGTCAATTAATAATGCTAAAATTTATTTAAAATTAACATTTTATTGCCTTTTTTATAATTTAACTTTCTAATATAAACATTTCATGAAAAATTATCTTAATTTTGAAACTGATATAAAAAATTTAGAGATCGAGATAGAAAAATTAAAAGACCCATATAATCAAGATGGTCTCTCGGAGGTAGATACTCAAAAAATTTCTAGTACACAAGCTGAACTTGATGAAAAATTAAAAGATATTTACTCTAACCTTGACCCCTGGCAAACCACTATGGTTGCTCGTCACGAGGACAGACCAAAATCTAAGTTTTTTATTGATAACTTGTTTGATGATTTTATTTCTTTATCAGGAGACCGTTTTTATGGAGAGGATAAATCTGTTTTAACAGGATTTGCTAAATTTAATGGCAGTTCAGTTTTAGTCATAGGTCAAGAAAAGGGTGAAAATTTAGAAACTAGAATTGAAAGAAACTTTGGGATGATGAGACCTGAAGGATATCGTAAAACAATTCGATTAATGAATTTAGCTAATAAATTTAATATTCCAATAATATCATTTATTGACACACCAGGAGCGTATCCAGGGGTTGGAGCAGAAGAAAGAGGTCAAGCAGAAGCTATTGCTAAATCAATTGAGTGCTGCATGGAACTTAGTGTTCCAACTCTAGCAATTATTATTGGAGAGGGGGGATCTGGAGGGGCAATTGCTTTAGCATCGTCAAATAAAGTTATTATGTTAGAGAATGCAATTTATTCTGTAATTTCTCCAGAAGGGTGTGCAACTATTTTATGGAGGGATCCTAAAAAAATGCTTGATGCTGCAAAAGCTATGAAGCTTTCGGCAAAAGATTTATTAGAATTAAAAGTTATTGATGAGATAATTCCTGAGCCACTAGGTGGAGCTCATAGAGATAAAGATCAAATGTTAGATAATTTAAGAGATTCTATTTCAAAAAATTTAAACTACTTTAAAGACTTATCATCTGAAGAAATTATGAATGAAAGAAAAAATAAGTTTTTAAAAATTGGAAGAAATCAAGGATTTATTAGTAATTCGGAAGATTTAAGCACACTTACAATTAAGAATAATAATTTTGATAAAATCTTAAAATCAAAAAAAATTTTAATTGGTTCAACAATTATAGGTTTAGTTTTATTGCTTGTTGCTTTTAGTCTGTTCTAAATTTTATAAAGCACCACAGCAATGCTTAAATTTTTTACCAGATCCACATGAGCAAGGTTCGTTTCTTCCAATTTTTTTCCCACTTTTAATTTGATCCACCATTGATTTTTTGTTTTCTTCTGGTTGCTCTGTAACAACTTTTAAATTCATTAGAATGGTTACAAAATCTAATTTTAATTTATCAAGGAGGTTAGAAAATAAATCAAAAGCTTCTTTTTTGTACTCAATTAAAGGATCTCGTTGTCCATAAGATCTTAATCCAATTACCTGTCTTAGTTGTTCTAAATATTGAATATGGGATTTCCAGTTAAGATCTATTGATTGTAAGAAAATTCTTTTTTCAATTTCTTTTGCATGATCTTCGCCTAAAATTTTTATTCTTTCTTCTCTAGTTTTTGAAAATTTATTAATAATTTTTTCCCTTAGATCACTATCTTTCACAGAAATTAATTCTTTTAACTCCGAATCATTAAAACTTTTACCAACAATTAGTCTTAGACGATTACTAAATTCATTACTTTTGGGATTTGATAAATTTTGTATTTTTAATTTGATGATATCTTCAATTATTTCCTTTAAAAATTCATCAGAATAGTCAAATATGCTTTGACTATTCATTGCATTTTTTCGTTGAGAAAATACGACATGTCTTTGATCATTTAAAACATTATCAAATTTTATTAGGTTTTTTCTAATGTCAAAGTTTCTAGCCTCAACTTTTTGTTGAGCTCTCTCTAAAGCTTTATTAATCCATGGGTGATCTATACTTTCTCCATCTTTAAGTCCCAATTTTTCTAGCATTTTATTCATAGACTCTGATCCAAAAATTCTCATTAGATCGTCTTCAAGACTTACATAAAAAATTGAGCTACCTTCATCGCCTTGTCTTCCAGCCCTTCCTCTTGCTTGATTATCAACTCTTCTTGACTCCATTCTTTCAGTTCCAACCACAAATAAACCACCTAAAGATTTTATTTTATTTTTATCTTGTTTAAGTTGAGTCTCGTCGATAGATCCTTTTTTACCACCTAGCTGAATATCTACACCTCTTCCAGAAATACTTGTTGTTATAATCACTGATTTTTCTTTTCCTGCATTAGCTATAATTTCTGCTTCATTTTCATGATTTTTAGCATTTAATACAACATGCTTAATATTTTTTTTATTTAACAAGGTTGAATAAATTTCAGATTTGTTAATGCTAGATGTGAAAATTAAAATAGGTTGACCAGCGCTATGACGCTCAACAATGTTTTCAACAATTGAGTCATTTTTTTCATTCTCAGTTCTGAAAATTTGATCATTATAATCTTTTCTAATCATTTCATTATTAGTAGGGATAATAACAACAGTTAAATTATAAATTTCAAAAAATTCTTCAGCTTCAGTTGCTGCAGTACCGGTACATCCTGATATTTTTTTGTAAAGTTTAAAATAATTTTGATAAGTTATTGAAGCCAAGGTCTGATTTTCAGCTTGAATATTTATTCGTTCTTTTGCTTCTAACGCTTGATGTAAACCATCTCCAAATCTTCTTCCTTCCAGTATTCTACCTGTGAGTTCATCTATAATTTTTAAGCTTTCATCTTTAACAATATAATCTTTACCTTTTTCAAATAAATGATTAGCTCGAAGTGCTTGATTAACATGATGAACTAGATGTAAATTTTCTGGATCATAAAAGTTATTATTTTTTAAAATACCAGCATTAGAAAAAATTCTTTCTACATTATTAATTCCATCATTAGTTAAAAGAATACTTTTTTCTTTTTCATCTATTTCATAATCTTTATCACTTAACTGTCTTACTAGTTTGTCAATAGCAAGATACTGGGCAGTTTTATCTTCAGCTGAACCAGATATGACCAATGGAGTTCTAGCCTCATCGATTAGACAAGAATCTATTTCATCAACAATAGAAAATGAATGTTCTCTTTGAACCATTTCATTTTCTGAAAATTTCATATTATCTCTAAGATAATCAAACCCTAGTTCACTGTTAGTTGCATAGGTGATATCACAATTATAATTTCTCTTTCTTTCATTATCATCTTGATCGTTATTGATGTAGCCTGATGTTAAACCTAAAAAGTTATATATTTGACCCATTTCTATGGAGTCTCTTTTTGCAAGGTAATCGTTCACAGTAACAATATGAACACCTTTTTCAGTTAGAGCATTTAAGTAAGCAGCTAGAGAAATTGTAAGAGTTTTTCCTTCCCCAGTTCTCATTTCAGCAATCTTCCCCTCGTGAAGAACAACTCCTCCTATAATTTGAACATCAAAGTGTCTTTCATTTCTAGTTCTTTTTGAGGCCTCTCTCACCAATGCAAAAGCCTGTGGCAAAAGTTCATCCAAGGTTTTTCCTTGCTTAATTTTTTCTTTATATTCTTGAGTTTTTTTTGGGAAATCTAAGTTATCAAGTTTTTTAAATTCATCCTCAAGTGAATTTATTGTTTTTACAATTTTACCAATTCGATCTAACTCTTTTTGATTGCTAGATTTAATAAATTTTGTAATTAAATTTAATGGGTTAAACATGAGTATTTGATTTATTGTTTACTTATATTGTTTAATATATGAATTAAATAATTATTTTAAACACTATGGGAATTAATTTATCAAATTTTTTATCTTCTAAATCAAAAAATGCTAGAATGATCGATTTTCAAGACCTAGATCATGTTGATGGTCTGTCTATTTCTGTAGTAAGTGCAAATTTGTACAATGATAATAGAGATGACTTATCTATGTTTTATTTTAGAGATGGAGCAAATTATGCTTCAGTATATACGAGGTCAAAAATAGTATCTGAGAATATTAAATGGAATCAAAATCAAAACAGCAAAAGAATTTATTCTCTTCTAGTTAATACCCGGAATGCTAACGCTTTTACAGGCAAACAAGGATATTTAAGTTTAAAAAAATTGTCAGAAATTATTTCATCTGAATTAACAAAAAAACAAGAGCAAGATGAGGATATCTCAAAAAAAATTACTCCAAAAGATATAATGTTTGGTTGCACAGGGACTATAGGGGAACCTTATCCCTATGAAAAAATTTCTTATCATATTCCAAATTTAATTAATAAAATTAAATATACACAAAATAAATTTATTTGGATGAAAGCCGCACTTGGTATTATGACAACTGATACTAAGCCAAAGTTAGCAATGGAAGAATGTACAATTGGAAATAAAAAAATTAAGATTTATGGAATAGCAAAAGGCTCAGGCATGATCCATCCTAATATGGCAACTACATTAGCTTATATTTTCACAGATGCTAATCTGTCTAATAATATTTTAAATAAGCTACTTAAAAAAAATATAACAACGACTTTTAATGCCATAACTTGCGATGGGGATACAAGTACTAATGATATGGCGACTATCTTTGCAACTTGTAAAGCAGATAACGTTCAAATTAAAAATATAAATGACAAAAAGATACAAAATTTCGATAAGGCGTTAAATAGTGTTTTGTTAAATTTGGCAAAAAGGGTAGTTTTAGATGGAGAGGGATCTTCAAAGTTTGTGACGGTTAATGTTAAAAAATGTAAATCAGAAATAGAAGCAAAGCAGATTGGTCTTTCAATTGCTAATTCCCCATTAGTTAAAACTGCAATTGCTGGCGAAGATCCTAACTGGGGTAGAATAATTATGGCAATAGGTAAAGCTGGACCAAAGATAAATTTGAAAAAACTTTCAATTAAATTTGGAAATTCGAAAATTGTTCAAGATGGAAAATTACATCAGGGTTACGATGAATCAAGAACTTCTGAGTATATGAAAAATGACAATATCGATCTTCATGTTGAAATTTTTACTGGAAAGAAAAGTTTTACTGTTTACACAATGGATTTTACAAAAAAATATATTGATATTAATGCAGATTACAGAAGCTAGTTGTATTGAAAATTTTACTATAATTATTAATTCTATCAAATGATCAAATATAAATTGGCATGTACAAATTGTAAGACTAATTTTGATAGTTGGTTTGCCTCATCTAAAGAATTTGAAAAATTAAAAAAAAAAAATCTTTTAGTCTGTCATATTTGCAACTCTGCAAAAGTAGATAAAACACTTATGGCACCAAGTGTAAGGAATAATAAAAAAGATATAAAAAATGACTTGCAATTAGATAAATATGAAAATGTGAAAAAAACTCTTAAAAGTTATCAAAAATTTGTTAAAGAAAATTTTAAGTTTGTTGGTGAAAATTTTGCTTATGAAGCCCGATCCATACACTATAGCCCTCCAAAAAAAACCAAAGGTATCTATGGAAATGCTACCAAAAAAGATCTTATGGAACTTAAGGAAGAAGGTATTGATATTCAGGTAATACCATGGGTAGATGACAAAGATAATTAGAGTTTGATAGATTTTATAATATAATTAATTGAAGTATCTGAAGAAATGCTCCATTCATCTTTTATTATATTAAAATTCATCCCATCTAACTTTTCTAACTTTAAATTATTTTTGCTTAATATTTTCTTAAGATCTTCTGGTCTTACAAATTTTTCCCAATCATGAGTTCCTATAGGAAGCCATCTTAGAACATATTCTGCACCAATTATTGCAAACATATATGATTTTAAAGTTTTATTAAGAGTTGCAATAAACATGAGACCATCTTTTTTAAGAAGTTTGGAGCATGAATTTATGAAAAAATTAATATCTTCAACATGTTCTATTATTTCCATATTTAAAATAACATCAAATTTTTTTTTAATTTTTAATTTTTCAGGCGATGAACATAAATAATTAATTTTAAGATTATTTTTTTTTGCATGTAACTTTGCAATGGTAATATTTTTATTTGATGCATCAATTCCAGTCACATTTGCACCCAATCTTGTCATTGGTTCAGAAAGAAGTCCACCTCCACATCCTATATCTAATATATTAATTTTATCTAAAGGTCTTTTTTTAGCTTTTAATTTAAAGTTATTAATAATATTTTCTTTTATATATTTAATTCTTATTGGGTTAAATTTATGAAGTGGCTTAAATTTTCCACTTGGATCCCACCATTCAGCTGCCATTTTTGAAAATTTTTCAATTTCTTTTTTATTTACGCTGCTCATAATAGATAATTAGTTGACATAACAACTAAGATGTATTTTATCAATTGTTTATTAAATTATAATAAATAAATTTGATCAATGAAAACTGTTGTTTTAAAGTTTGGTGGAACTTCTGTAGGAAGTATCGATAGAATTAAAAAAGTATGTAAAATTATATCTTCTTACAAAAAGAAGAAATACAAAGTAGTGGTGATTTCCTCTGCTATGAGTGGTGTTACTAATGAACTAGTTAATAAGTCTAAATTAATTAGTAATAATTTTGATAAAGCAGAATATGACACTTTATTATCTACAGGGGAGCAAGTTTCCTGTGCTTTAATAGCTGGAAGGTTGAATCATATTGGGTTTAAATCTAGATCTTGGTTATCCTGGCAAATACCAATTATCACTGAAGGTCCTTACTCAGCAGCAAGGATTAATAAAGTTGTTTCAAAAGAAGTACTAAACTATCTTAAAAGTGGAGGTATCCCTGTAATCACAGGTTTTCAAGGAATAAATAAAAATTATAGGTTAACAACTATTGGTAGAAGTGGCTCAGATGCTACAGCAATTATGTTAGCTAAATTTGTTAAAGCAGATGAGTGTATTATTTATACTGATGTAGATGGTGTTTATACGACAGACCCTCGACAGTACAAAAATGCTAAAAAAATTAAAAAAATATTTTATGATGAAATGTTAGAAATGGCATCTTTAGGTTCAAAGGTTATGCAGCCAACTTCTGTACAAGATGCAAAATTGAATAAAATAAATATACAAGTTAAGTCCTCATTTGTTTCAAAGCCTGGAACATTAATCACAAATTCAGCTAAAGCATTTAGTGATCAAATTATAACTGGAATTTCATCAACAAAAAATGATGCAAAAATTACAATTGAGGGAGTTAAAGATAGACCAGGAGTTGCAGCGTCTATTTTTAAACCTTTATCTCAAAATCTAGTAAATGTTGATATGGTTGTTCAAAATATTTCGCTCAATGGCAAAGAAACAGATCTTACATTTACGATCAAATCAGATGACTTAAAAAAAACAGAGAAATTTATAAAACAGAATAAAAAAATATCCTATAAAAAATTATCTTTCGATAAAAATGTATCCAAAGTTTCAATAATTGGAGTTGGAATGATAACAACTCCTGGAATAACTTATCGAATGTTTCAAGCTTTAGCTTCAAAAAAGATAAATATCTTGGTAATATCTACATCTGAAATTAAAATTTCAGTTTTAGTTGCTACTAATCAAGTAAAAAAAGCTATAGCAGTATTGCATAAAGAATTTAAATTAGACTAAATTTTATGAGCCTCAGGCCCTTCAGAAATATTGATCGAAAAAAAACCAGAGTAATAAATATTGGTGATGTAAAAATAGGTGGGGACAATCCGATTTCAGTTCAGTCAATGACAAACACTTTAACAACTGATGTTAGAGCAACAATTAATCAAATAAATGCAATTCACGAAGAAGGTGCAGACATCGTAAGAGTTTCATGTCCAGATGAACAGTCTACAAAGGCGCTAAAAGAAATAACGCAAAATGTAAAATTACCTGTCATTGCTGACATCCATTTTCATTACAAAAGAGCAATTGAGGCTGCTGAAAATGGAGCTAAATGTTTAAGAATAAACCCAGGTAATATTGGTGAAAAACAAAAAATTCATGACGTATTAACTGCTGCCAAAAATAATGATTGTTCAATAAGGATTGGGGTTAATGCAGGGTCACTAGAAAAAGATATTCTTGAAAAATACAAAGAACCTTGCCCAGAAGCTTTGGTAGAAAGTGCTTTAAGAAATATTAAAATTTTAGAAGATCAAAATTTTTTTAACTTCAAAGTTAGCGTAAAGTCATCAGATATTTTTTTATCAATTGCAGCTTACCGCCAGCTTTCAAAAGCAATGGATTACCCACTCCACCTTGGTATAACAGAGGCTGGCAGTTTTGTTTCTGGAAGTGTCAAATCATCAATTGGGCTTGGAGCGTTACTTTTAGATGGAATTGGAGATACTATCAGAATATCACTTTCAGATGACCCAGTAAAAGAGATAAAAGTTGGCAATGAGATTTTAAAGTCATTAGGATTAAGAAATAGAGGAGTTAAAATTATATCCTGTCCATCATGTGCAAGACAAGCATTTCAAGTAATTGACACTGTCAAAATTTTAGAAGAAAAATTATCACATATTAAAACTCCAGTTTCCCTATCAATAATTGGATGTGTAGTGAATGGTCCTGGTGAAGCAGCAATGACAGACGTGGGTATTACAGGTGGTGGAAAAGGTAACAATATGCTTTATCTTTCTGGTGTTCAGAGTAAAAAAGTCTTAACAAATGAAATAATTGACAAAGTTGTAGCTGAAGTAGAAAAAAAAGCTTTAGAGTTAGAAAAAAATAATGATACCTAAAAAAACAATTGAAGAACTTATGTCAAGGCATTCAACTTTAGAAAAAGATCTGTCTACTGGTGAAATAGACAAAAAACTATTTGCAGAAAAATCAAAAGAGTATTCTGATATTAACGAAATCATAGAAAATGCCAGTAAATATTTATCATACGATGATGATAAAAAAGATCTAGAAAAAATTTTAAACGACAGTTCTGCAGATAAAGAATTAAAAGATATGGCCGAACTTGAATTGTCAGATTTAAAGATTGAATTTGAAATAAATGAAAAAAAATTGAAATTATTTTTACTTCCAAAAGATGAGGCAGATAAAAAAAATGCTATTATAGAAATTAGAGCAGGAACTGGAGGATTAGAAGCAAGCTTATTTGCTTCAGATCTTTTTAAGATGTACGAAAAAGTGAGTCATAAAAAAAAATGGGCATTAGAATTAATTTCAATTTCCAGGAGTGATGCTGGAGGGTTAAAAGAGGTTATAGCATCAATAAAAGGAACCAATATTTATTCAACTTTAAAATATGAAAGTGGAGTTCATAGAGTTCAAAGAGTGCCAGATACTGAGACACAAGGGAGAGTTCATACTTCAGCTGCAACAGTAGCAGTATTGCCTGAAGCAGAGGAGGTTGATTTAAAAATAAATGAGTCTGATTTAAGGATAGATGTTTTTAGAGCAGGTGGGCCAGGAGGACAGTCAGTAAATACAACTGATAGTGCAGTTAGAATTACCCATATTCCAACAGGATTATCAGTTTCACAACAAGATGAAAAATCCCAACATAAAAATAAAGCAAAAGGTATGAAAATTTTAAGGTCAAGGTTATATGAATTAGAAAGATCAAGAATTGACCAAGAAAGGTCTCAAGATAGAAAAACAAAAATAGGAACAGGGGATAGGTCTGAAAGAATTAGAACTTATAATTTTCCACAAGGAAGAGTGACAGATCATAGAATTAATTTAACACTTCATAGATTAGAAGAATTTTTAGAGGGAGAAGCTTTTGATGAAATGATTGAATCATTAACATTGCAAGCACAAGAAGAGAGTTTAAGTAGTTTAAATTAAATGAATATTCAGTCAGCAGTTATAGAGGGAACTAAGGTTTTAAAAGATAAATCTATTCCATCAGCTCAACTCGACACAGAAATTTTAATGGCTAAAGCTTTAGATAAAAATCGTGAATACATAATTTTAAATCATGATAAAGTTTTAAATGTTGAAAATTTAGAATATTTTAAAAAACTGGTTAAAGAACGAGCTACAAGAAAACCAATAGCCTATCTTTTAAATAAAAAGTTTTTTTGGAAAAGTGAATTTTATGTCAATAATAATACTTTAATACCACGTCCTGATACAGAAATTATAATAGAACAAATTTTAAAAGTTACCAAGAATAAGAATTATTTAAAAATTCTTGATATTGGAGTTGGCTCAGGGTGTATCCTCTTGAGTATTCTAAAAGAAAGAAAAAATTTTTATGGTTCAGGAGTAGATATTAGTAAAAATTCATTAGAAATATCAAAATTAAATGCAAAAAAGCTATTTGTGGATGAAAGAGTAAAATTTTATAAATCAGATGTTGACAAATTTAATCAAGGCAAATATGATTTGATTGTTTCTAATCCCCCTTATATTAAAAACAGCGATTTAAAATATTTGGAGAGTGATGTTCTAAAGTTTGAGCCCAAATTAGCTCTAGATGGTGGATTAGATGGTTTATCAGTAATCAGAAAAGTAATTAAAAAATCATCTGAACTGTTAAAAAAAAATGGAAAATTTATTTTAGAGATTGGTTTTGATCAAAAAAGTAAAGTTATTAAATTATTAAACAACAAAGGTTTTTATATAAACAGTACAGTTAGGGATCTTGCAAATAATGATCGTTGCATTGTCAGTACTAAAATTTAACTAATCAAATATATGGTAACATTTAGAAACAATAATAACGTTAGAAGAAATAATTTCAGAAGAAACGACAGAAATTTTAAAAGTAATGGAGATAGACCAAAATTTGGATCAAATTATTCAAACAACGATAACTTTAAAAGAAAAGCTCCTGGTAGAAATAACCATAATGCTCCAAAATTAATAGAAAAATATAATGATTTGGCAAGAGAGGCCTCTTCTAATGGAGACAAGATATTATCTGAAAATTATCTTCAACATGCAGATCACTTTACAAGAATTTTGAATGAACAAGAAAATTATAAAAGAGTAAAATTTGCAGAGAGCAAATCTACAGAAAGCAACTCAGAAATACAGGAAACATCTGATAAATCCGAAGAAGTAAAAAATGAAAATAAGAATGTTGTGGCAGAGATTAAGCCCAAATCTCAAAAAACAACTGATTCAAATTAGTTTAATCCAATAATTTTTTCTGATTTTAGAACATCTAGTTTTATTTTATTAGTCTCAAATAGTTCTCTATTTTTTCCTTTTAAAATTTTACCTGACGGAAGTTTTAATTTTTGAGAATTCACTTTTTTTCCGTTTACAATAACTTCATAGTGCAAATGAGGTCCCGTTGATTTTCCAGTCGAACCAACATATCCAATAGTTTGACCCTGTTTAACTCTCACACCTTTTTTAATCCCTCGTGCAAATTTAGACATGTGAGCATAGACGGTTTCATATGTTGAATTATGTTTTATTTTTACACAATTTCCACCACCTCCACACCAACCAGCTTTTTTAACTGTACCATTTCCAGAAGCCATAATTGGAGTACCCTTTGGCGCAGCAAAATCAGTTCCTCTATGCATTTTATTAAATCCGTCTATGGGATGTTTTCTCATCCCAAAGGAGGAAGATAGTCTTGCACCGTTGATAGGTGTTTTCATTAATGCTTTTTGTACACTCTTTCCATTTTTATTATAATGACCTTCAATATTTTTTTTATTAAAATAATATAATGCGTTATCTTGACCACTTAGTTTAAGGTTTGCAAAAAGAATTTCTCCTGTTTCAATTATTTTATCATTTTTATCAATGAAGATTTCATACATTATTTGAAATTTATCTTCTTTTCTAATATCTCTTTGAAAGTCTACTTGAAAACCATAAATTCTTGCAAATTCAATTATTGTGTTTGGTGGAATATCTTCATCTGTGGCTGCTTTGTATAGGCTTTGTAAAATCATATTTTCTTTGTAAATAATTTTTTTTTCTAATTTAACAGTTAATATTTTTTCACTAAACTCTGTGCTTTCCTTAGTTTTTGATAAGATAATTTTTTCAGTATTTGAAATTTGAAAAATAAATTCTGTTATCTTATTATTTGTTTGATCTATGGTGATTTGAATTTTTTGATTAGTATTCAACTTATTAATATTAGTTTTTTTTAAAAGATTTTTTTTAATGGAAACTATTTGCTCTTTATCTATTAAATAACTATTGAGTATTTTATCAAATGTTTCACCAGATTTTATTTTGTGGTTATATTTTTTGTATTTAGGCTCTAAGTTATTTACAATTTCTTTAAGAGTTTTTTTTAGATAAATATTATTTATAAAGTTATTATGTTTTTTATTTTTTAAACTCGTCTGATAGCTAGAAAAAATTGCAAATATTGCCGCTAAAATAATTAAAGAGATTAATATTAATATTTTAGAGTTATTAAAAAATAAT
>OAPQ01000023.1_pt1 | contig 20960 bp, 17 predicted proteins | sample 1498871 | NCBI WGS metagenome assembly OAPQ01 (sample SAMEA3275646, study PRJEB22092) | marine metagenome | biome: ENVO: 01000023; feature: ENVO: 00002042; material: ENVO: 00002149 | collected 2014-06-21T11:10:00+00 | depth 0 m
CTGCTAATGGAACTTTTGCTAAAGCAGATGCCTCAGTAGTTAATGCAGCTAAATCCTCAGGTTCTAAAGAGTGGATATTAGTTTTACCACATGCTCTTGCTAAAAGTTGAGCTTCTAAAGTCATTGCATGAAGATAATTATAAACTCTTAGTGCGGCATCATCAGGATTTAATCTTGCTCTTAGTTTTGGATCTTGAGTGGCAACACCAACTGGACAACGACCAGTATGGCAGTGGTAACACTCACCAGCTTTTACACCCATTTCTTTTTCAAAATTAGCTTCAGGGATATCTTTGTTACAGTTCAAAGCAATCATAGATCCAGTACCAATTGCAATTGCATCAGCACCTAATGCTAAAGCTTTCGCCATATCTGCACCATCTCTTACCCCACCAGCATAAATTAGAGTAACTTTTCCTGTTTTACCAACATCATCAATTGCTCTTCTTGCTTCTCTTATTGCAGCAATTCCCGGAATACCAGTGTTTGCAGCAGCAATGTGAGGGCCAGCTCCAGTTGATCCTTCCATTCCATCTAAATAGATAGAGTCTGGATCACATTTAGCGGCCATACGAACATCGTCATAAACTTTTGATGCACCCAGTTTTAATTGAATTGGAACTTTATTTTTTGTTAATTGTCTTAACTCTTCAACTTTTAAAGCTAGATCATCAGGACCTAACCAGTCAGGGTGACGAGCAGGTGATCTTTGGTCAATACCTGATGGTAATGATCTCATTTCAGCTACTTGGTCAGTTACTTTTTGTCCCATTAAGTGACCACCCATTCCAACTTTTTGACCTTGTCCGATAAAAACTTCAATTCCATCTGCAAGCTGAGCATGATGAGGATTAAATCCATATCTTGATTGAATACATTGATAATACCATTTTTCAGAATATCTTCTTTCATCAGGTATCATTCCACCTTCTCCCGAACAAGTTGCGCTACCAGCCATAGTAGCTCCTCTTGCTAAAGCAGTTTTTGCTTCATAAGAAAGTGCTCCAAAACTCATACCAGTAATATAAACAGGAATGTCTAATTCGATAGGGTTTTCACATCTTGGACCAATTACAGTTTTAGTTTCACATTTTTCTCTGTAACCTTCGATTACAAATCTAGTAAGTGTTCCAGGTAAGAAAACTAAATCATCAAATGTTGGAATTTTTTTCATTAATGCCATTCCACGCATTCTGTATCTTCCTAATTGAGCTTTTATGTGAATGTCGTCAATTACCTCAGGAGTAAAAATAGCGTTATGACCTAATAAACTTTTATTTCTTTTTCCTTCTTCATGGGCATGGACATCGGCCTTTCCACCAACATTCCCATTACCATTTTTCTTTTTAGTTTTTTTCTTAGGCATTAAATTGCTCCTTTCTTCTCTGTAGGTTCTAAATTATCGTAATTCCAAAGTTTTTTACCAGCTACAATTTTTTTCATTTTACTAACATCAAAATTTTCACCAATTTCTGCAACTTTTAATTTTCTTGTAAGCCAATCTTGGTCACTTTTAGTTAATTCTGCATCAACAGCATCACTACCATAAGAGCCAATACTACCACCTATGAAAATTGTCCCATCATACATAGAGTCACCTAAATTTATTCCTACATCTCCTAGAATAATTATTCTTCCTCTTTGCATCATAAAACCTGTAAATGCACCAGCATCCCCACCAATAATGATTGTTCCACCTTTCATATCAATACCAGTTCTAGCACCAACACTACCTTTGCAAATTAAATCTCCACCTCTAATAGCAGCTCCAAAACAAGATCCTGCATTTTTTTCAATAACAACTTTACCAGCCATTAAATTTTCAGCACAAGACCAACCAACTCTACCGTTAATTCTAACAGTTGGACCATCACATGAACCCATACCAAAATAACCTAAACTTCCTTCAAAAATTAAGTTTAATTTATTTAAAATACCAACACCTAAACTGTGCTTTCCTTGAGGGTTTTTAATAACAATTGTTCCATACCCTTGGCTCATTAATTTATCGATTTCTTTATTAGCCTCAGGAGCTGACATTTCTTTAACATCAAGATCTGTTCTTTTGTTAAAATCAACATCATAAGTTCCAAAGTAGTAGAAGTTTTCTGCTTCATCAGGGTTAAAAAACTTTTGTTGAGTTCTTCCTGTTAAAACCTCAGTGTGCATACCCATTGACTGGGCTTTTGATTTTTTCTCACTTATTTTTAGATTTGCCATACTTTTACCTCCCCATCAAATGGATCATATGTATCAATTTCTTGTGGAAGAACTGATCTGATCGCTATTTCCTCTGAACCCATTGCAACTAAATCATCTGACTCATAAAGTACTAATGGTTTTGCAGCCATAGTATCTTTTGCCATTCCTAACGAGTCTTTTGTTGCAACAAAATAAGTAAACACTCCATCAAGACCAGTAAGTGATGCTTTCATTCCTTCTTCAAGACTTGCACCTTCTCTCATCTTTTGAGCAATATAAACTGCAATTAACTCAGAGTCGCATTCTGACATGAATCTCATACCTTTATTCTCTAACATTCTTCTATTGTTCCAATAGTTAGTCAACTGACCGTTGTGAACAACTGAGACATCACTAAAAGGATACCCCCAAAAAGGGTGAGCTGATTTAATATCAACACCAGACTCTGTTGCCATTCTAGCATGACCAATAGCGTGTGTACCAACAAGCTTATCTAAAGAATATCGGTCACATACTGCTTTTGCATTACCAAGATCTTTAATTACTTCTAATGATTTACCCATTGAAAGGATTTCAACACCTGGAATACTTTCAATTTTTTGAGAAAAATCTAATAGATCTTTTTTATCGTAAGAAATTTCATATCTTAATGAGTAGGGAAGCGTTCTTTCTTCTTTAAGTACTTTAGCTCCTAACTCAGATAGATATTGATCTACTATTTTTTTTCTTTCATCATAAACAGAAACATCTTCCATAATAGATGAACTTCCTTCTCCAACATTTTCTCCTACTTTGAAACGCATGATAAAGTTTTTACCATCTGTGTCTCCATACAAAGCATAACCTGTTGAATCTTCACCTCTATGTTTTAATGCTTGAAGCATACCCTGTAGTTCACTTCCTACATTTGAAGATTTGCCTCTATGTATTAATCCAGCTATCCCACACATATATTTTACCCCTTTTATTAATTTTTAAGACCTACGGTAGACAATCAAGATAAGTGTCCAGATCCCATTGAGTTGTTGCACCTAAAAATCTTTCCCATTCATCATTTTTATACCAATGAAATACTTTATACATCTCATCTGGCATAGCTGATTTGATAACCTCATCTTCAGATAGGCGATCTAATGCTTCACCAAGACTTAAAGGTAATTTTTTAACTTCTTTTCCAGCTGCTTGAGCCTCATACATACTTCGAGATTCAGGTTTTCCTGGATCAATGTTGTTTGATATTCCGTCATCAAAACATTTTAGTAATCCAGAACCCATTAAATATGGGTTATGCATTGAATCAACTGAACGGTATTCAAACCTACCAGGAGCAGATACTCTTAATCCACAAGTTCTATTTTGATATCCCCAATCAGCGTAAACTGGTGCCCAAAAACCTGTGTCCCACAATCTTCTATAAGAATTCACAGTTGAAGATCCAATTGCAGTTAAAGCACCAAGGTGTTTCATAACACCGCCAATAGCTTTTAAGCCAACTTTACCTGGCAACTGCACGTCTTTAGTATCCGGCATAAATGTATTTGTTCCACCCTCAACGTAAGTAAATACTTCATCCATCGCTGGAATAGATTTATGACTTAATTTATTTACTTTATCTTTTCCACCTGTCCATAATGACATGTTTGTATGACAACCACTTGCAGACACTCCCATGAATGGTTTTGTCATAAAGCAAGCGATTAAATTAAATTCTCTAGCAACTTGAGCACAAATTTGTCTGTAAGTTGAAAGCCTGTCTGCATTTCTTAACACATCATCATACATCCAGTTTAATTCTAATTGTCCTGGCGCATCTTCGTGATCACCTTGAATCATGTCTAGACCCATAGCTCTTGCATATTTCATAACTTGCATAAAAACTGGTCTTAAAGACTCAAATTGGTCAATGTGATAGCAATACGGTTTTGAATAACCTTTTCCAGTTGGAGTACCATCTTCATTTTTTGTTAACCACATCATTTCAGGTTCTGTTCCAACTCTTAATTGATAACCATGCTTTTTCTTGAATTCTTGAGCGTGAATTCTAAGGTTTCCTCTACAATCCGAAGTTAAATGAGCGCCTGGATTTTCTCTTTCTTCTCTATTTCTAAAACAAGTAACGAATACTCTTGCTACTTTCTTATCCCAAGGAAGTTGACAAAATGTTTCAGGATCAGGGATACCGACTAATTCCTTAGCTTCAGGTCCATAGCCAATATAATTGCCATGACGATCAGTAAATAAGTTTGCTGTTGCACCGTAAACTAATTGAAAACCTTTTTCACATGTTCTTTCCCAATGATCTGTTGGAATCCCTTTTCCAACAACTCTACCAGTAACAGATATGAATTGAAAAAAAATATATTCGATACCAAGCTCATCAATTTTAGCTCTAACTTGTTTTACTAGTTTGGCTCTGCCGGGTTGGTTAACGTGTTTGTCTAGATCAGTCATTTATTTCACCCCTTAATGAATTATAATTTATTCAAAGTTAGCTGAAATTTTTATTAGTGTCTAGGCTTGAAGTTTAACTCCAAGGAAACGGACTGTTCGATGTGGGGTGAAGTTCACCTTTCTCGTAACGGTTGAATCTAAACGGTTTCAATAAATCACTCTCAGTACCAAGAATTTCTTTTGCAACAAGTTCACCAACACCAATCATTTTGTAACCGTGATTTGCATCAGCAATCATGTAAACATTTTCTAAAAATCTATCAAAGATTGGAAATGAATCTGGCGTCATACATCCAAGACCACCAGAAGGTCCTTTTCTATAAAGATCAGATTTACCTTCAAATCTTTTTTGGCAATGAGCTAAAGCAGAACACCACATATCATTAAAGGCTTCAGTAGTTTGAAATTCAGGAGAGTCTAAACCGTATGGATCAACATTAACTTTATCAAAATGCTTATCAACTATGTAAGGAGAGGTCCCACCTTGAACACCTAAACCTTCAATATCTGGTTTGTAATATATTCCCCAAATTTTATCTGTGATTAATTTTTTTGTTTTATCTGAATATAATGGTGCAGTAGAATCTACATGAATTACAGGAGGCTGTTGTCCGTTATTCATCTTTAAAAAGTCAGCATCAACACCAATTACACCTTCTTGAAGCATCCAATACGTCCACATGTCAGTTTCGTGCATTTTACCATCTTTACCTTTGATGTTTGCAGTTTTTGGAAGTTCTAGCATATTCCAAAAGTCTCTGGCCCAAGGACCAGCACCAACAACAACTTGTTCGCACTCAATAGTACCTTTATCAGTTTCAACACCTGTAACAGCTTTGCTATTACTCCCTCTTTTGAAACCTGTAACCGTAACACCTTTCATTACTTGAACACCGTTTGAAGTAGATTTGTTTTCAAGTGCTTTAATTGAATCTTTGTTAAAAGCGTAGCCACCTTTTTTTTCATGAAGAACAGAAGTAATACCTTGAGCTTGCCAATCATCAAACATACCCTTCATGTAGTTTGTGCAATCTTTTTCACCTTCTATAAATTCTGAATCATAACCAATAGCTTTTTGTTGTTCATAAATAGTTGCAACATCTTCATGCATAACTTCTGGAGAAATTTGCAAATAACCTACTGCATTATATTTAAATGCTTTTGGATCACTTTCCCAAACAGAAACAGAGTGAGCCATTAATTCTCTCATTGCCGGTTGGAAATAATTATTTCTGACTACTCCACAAGCAATACCACTTGCTCCTGCTGCAATATCTTTTTTTTCAAGAACTACAATATCCCCAGGATTTTTATATGTTTCTGAAAGTTTCCAAGCAGTACTCAAACCATGAATACCACCACCAATAATAACTACTTTTGCTTTTGAAGGTAATGTTGACATAACAAAACATTATTTTTTACAAACAACAATTAATACAATTATTTATAGAACTAAAATTTATATATAAAAAATATATATTATGTGACTTCTAGAAATTAATAGCTAATAGCTTATGTTTTTAAGTGTAACCAAATAATCATTAAACTCGTTAATGAAGGACTCACTGGGCATTATATTTTTAATTCTCTGGTCAGTTGAAGTTTTTTCAAGACGAAAGAATCCTTTTTCACATGCTTCAGTAATAATTAGTGCAGATTTTGGTCTAGAAGTTTTAAATAGCTTAGTTTTAAGTTCCTCTACAGATAATTTTTTATTTTCTTTATACGCTGACATTACTAATAGCATCATGTGATAATGGGAAGGTGACTTTCTAAAAAAATAATTACTAGAAGTGTGAGATTGCTTCATTTGATCTTCCCAGAAATTTAATAGTGTTTTTTTATCTTTGGGCATTACACTTATGCTCTTACTCTGGATTTTGTTGGATCGTAGAATGGAAAAGCAATAACCTTAGCCCCAATTCTTTTTTGATGTCCGTCTAGTTTTCCAATTTCAACCTCAGTTCCAATTTCAGAATATTTTACATCAATTCTGCAAAGAGCGATATTTTTACCAAGTTTTGGTGACAGCATTCCACTTGTTACCACTCCAATTTGTGCTCGCCCAACATGAACACAATCTCCATGAACAGCTGGTTCGTGACCGACTAGTTCTAGTCCTACTAATTTTTTTTGTGGGTTTGCTTTTCTTTTAATTAATTCTTCTTTGCCAATAAAGTCATCTTCTTTAGTTTTAAGTGGTACAGTAAAACCAATTCCAGCCTCAAAAGGATCTGTTTGATCATCAAATTCATAACCATAAAAAATTAAACCAGCTTCAATTCGAACCATATCCAAAGCTTCTAACCCTAAAGGAGTTATATTAAATTCTTTTCCAGCTTCCCAAACTTTATCCCAAACTTCCCCAGCATCTTTTGGGTGACACCAAATTTCATAACCAAGCTCACCAGTGTAACCCGTTCTAGAAATTACTATTGGGGTTCCCGTTTCATGTTCTATTCTTGCAATATTAAATCTAAACCATTCAAGTTCAGTGATTGATGGTTGGATGGGAGCGGTCCAAACAAATTTTTCTAAAATTTTTCTACTGTTTGGTCCTTGAACGGCAATATTGTGAATGTGGTCTGTTGCAGATTTTATCCATACTTTATAGTTTTTCTTTTTAGCTTGTTCTTTTAACCACTCGCCACTGTATTCATCACCACCAATCCATCTAAAATTATCTTGTCCAAATTTAAACAGAGTACCATCATCCAACATGCATCCATTTTCATAACACATTGCAGTGTAGACAACTTGACCTACTGATAATTTTTTAACATTTCTTGTTAAAGTGTATTGCATTAAATTTTCTGCATCTGGACCAAGTATTTCAAATTTTCTAAGAGGAGAAAGGTCAGTTGCGATAGCACTTTCTCTGCAAGCGTTATATTCTTTTATTGTGCCCGAATTAGTAAAATTGTTAGCTAACCAAAAACCTTTGTATTCAATAAAGTTTCTTGTCAATTCTGATGTTTTTTTATGAAAACCAGTTTCTTGAGTAAGCTTTGGTTCTGAATCTGTTTTCATTCTAAATGCTATTGCTTTTGAATACTTATTATTTCTTGCATAAGTTCTAACAAATATGTCTGTAGGGTTCCAGCCATTTGCAGCATCTACATCACATGGACAAGCAGACGATATACAAGTTAAATCTTTTAAAGCTCTAAATAAAACATAATCCCCTGGTCTTGACCATGGTTCATCAAATGTTGCAACATTATTTGCGTCAATTGCAGTATTAAAAAAAAGATTTATAGCTGACCAACTTTTTCGAGCACTTATATCGTATTTTTCTAAGCCTTTATTAAAATTATCTGTGCAATTTATATGCCCCATATAACCTAGGTCTTCATAATATTTAGAAGTACAGGCCAAGTTAAAGGTATCATGTCTACCAACTGTGTCTCTTACAACTTCAACCATTGCCTCATGATCTCCATCATAAAATTTTGAAAATAAACCGGGACCTGGGTATGCGCTACCCATAAAGGTTCTAGTTGCCTTATCATCAATAATACTTTCTAAGCCATCGTTTAGTTTATGAGTATCAAAAGCTAGAAAATCCGAGCACTGTCTTCCACCAGTGTCTATAATTTGAATATATTCTCCTGCTTTAACCTCATAAGTTTCTGCAGTTCTTCTTTTAACAAGTTGCTCAACTAATGGATCACTTAAAGGCTCTGGCAAAACAAACTGTTCGTCTGTTTCAGAAAATTTTGCTCTATTAACAAAAATTGTTAAATCAGTGGGTGGGTTTTGTTCGTGAACATTTAATGGGTCACCAGGAGCTGCAATTAAAACAATACATTTATCTTTAGATGATAAAGTTATTTTTTCTCCCATTAAACAATCTTGATTAAATATAATTGAAGATTTAGCTTTATTAAGATCTAAATTTTTTTTCTTAAATATTTTTGAAATCTTTTCATCTTTAATAATTGTTTTTTTTGTAAAATCTGCGTTCGCATTTTCTTTTAAATTTAAAATTGATAAATTCGATTTACCGTTTGTATCAAAAACAATTATTTCACAAGTTTGTTTTCCTTCTTCGTTAATAATATCAATTTTATCTTCTGGCGAAACTTCAATTGCTGATAGTCCGCCACCTTTTACAAAATATCTTTCAACTCCAGGTGGCAAATTTCTTAACCCTGGATTTTTAATGTCTCTGCTAGTTCCCAACATTTACAATGTTTTTTAATTATTTTGTTATTAGCATAATATAATCAAATCGAGTTGACTATAAGTTTAAATGAGAACATACTTTAATTATTAATATTAATAATGAAGGGGTAATAATGAAAAAAATAACATCACTATTATGCGCTTTAGTTATTTCTGTAGTAAGTTTCTCAGGAATTTCGAACGCCGCAGACAGTAAAAAACCCATCGTTATTCCAACTCACAACTGGTCAAGCCAAATTGTAATGGCTTATGTTATCGGTGGAATTTTCGAAAGTATGGGTAACAATGTTAGCTATGTAAATGCTGACTCACAAGCAGTGTACGAGTCAATTAGAATTGGTGACGTATCTATTTCTCATGAAGTATGGGAATCTGCTTTTGGTAAATCATTTACTACAGCTTTAGATAAAGGTGGTTTACTTGATTGGGGTGATCACGAAGCAAGAACTCTAGAGGATATGGGTTATCCAAATTGGGTAACAGATAAAGGATTATGCCCAGGCCTACCAGACTGGACTGCTTTAAAAAACCCAGCATGTGCAAAGAACTTCGTAACACCTGACTCAGGTGGAAAAGGAAGAATGCTAGAAGGTCCACAAACTTGGCACGGAGATTTAATACCTCAAAGAGTTGATGCTTTAGGTTTAGGAGATCTTTGGATGGTTAAATTTGCAGGAAGTGCAGATGCACTTTGGGCAGAATTATCAGCCGCTGAAAAAGAAGGAAGAGGAACAATTATTTTTAACTGGACACCAAACTTTACGGATGGTGCTGGTTTTACGTTTATCGACTTTCCTCCATACACTGCTGGTTGTAGACCAGAAGATGGTGGTGACGGTAAATGTGGTTCACCAGATGGTTATTTGAAAAAAGCTGTAAATGGCGATTTTCCAAAAACTCATCCAGCAGCTGCTGCAGCCTTCAAAAAAATGTCATTCTCTACAAGTCAAATTGGTGCAATGGCAGCTTTAGTTGACGTTGACAAAATGACTCATGAAGATGCAGCTAAAAAATGGTTAGCTGATAACAAGAGTGTTTGGCAAGCTTTTACTAAGTAAGGTCAAAAGCAAATAAATTAATAAATCTCTCCCAACAATATGTTGGGGGGGATTTTTTTTTAGAGTTGAGCTAACTAAAATTTAAGAGAGATTTATGTAATGTTAAAATATTTATTTTCCATATTATTAAGTTTAATATTTTTTAATTCATTATTGGCCAAAGATATAAATATCCAAGAAAATATAAAACTTACATTTGTATGTGATCTAGATAAAAAAATAATAAAAAATTCAGAATATAATTATCAAACTTTTTTAGCTAAAGATTTAGATGAAAAGAATTTGGATAAATTTGAGATTGAAGCAGTCAAACCAGAAAAACTTTTAATAAGTGGATTATCCTTGTTTCTTTCAAAATCAGAGAAATTAAATGTTAAAGTCGTAAATAAAGACGTAGTTTTATTTAAAGCAGTTGATAAAGAAAAAAACTATTCCGAGTCAGCTATTATAGACAGAACATCAGGTGAATTAATTCATGAAATTACAAGAAATATTAAAAGTGAAAACTCTGAAAAAGATATTTCTTTTTACTCATGCAGTAAAATGGAGGAAAAAGTCTGATTTTTTTTTAAATGATTTTGTGTAAAATATTAATATGAAAAAATATATCACCACCATAATTTTAGCTTTGTTAATCACATCTTCAGCATTTGCTAGAAGCACGGGTTGTAAAGAAGGAAATTGTGAAAATGGTTATGGAAAATGGATTTACACTGACAAAACAACTTATGAAGGTGAGTGGGTTGGAACCAAAAAACATGGTCAAGGCACTGAAACCTGGCCAAATGGATATATTTATAAAGGTGAATTTAAAAATAGTGAGTGGAGTGGTATTGGAACTCTAAGTTTTCCTGATGGCTCAACTTATGAAGGACAATGGGCTAATGGTTTTATGAATGGGGAAGGAACTTTTACTTGGTCTGATGGAAAACAAAAAACAGGAATATGGATTAATGGAAAGCTGCAAGAATAAATGTCAAAAGAAAATTATTTTCATAAAATAAAAGAGTTACCGGAAATCATAAAGCAATTTGGTGGTCTAGCGCTCTTAATGGTAATTGTAATTTTATCTTTTGCTGTCCTAAATAATATTTTTGGTGAAGGTGATGAGCTAGTTGCAAAAATGAAAATTGAAGAAGAAAGAATAGCTAACACAAGAAAGCTAGATAAACTTATTTCAAGCCTTCCCTCAGGAATTTTAGTATCTTTTGATGGAACTGACCATTTTAGATTAACCAATGAAGTGTATGAAAAAGTTTGTAATGCTACAAAACTTATTCCACAACGCGCAATTATGGGTGCTAATTTTTTAAATTTTAGAGCACATGAATTGTATATGATGAACGGTAATCAAATTAGTGAAACGTTTGTTAAATGGGATAGTGAAAAGAACAAATGTTTTGCGGGGTTTGTGGTAAGTGGAAAAAATGTTGGTGTAGATGAAACAATCACTGTTAGTGGTGAAGCTTTAAGTTTTTTAAGCACAGGTATTGATACAAGAGTTTATTTTATTAAAAATTTTTAAGGAGGAAAACAGATTATATCGATTTTATTTTATTCTAATTTCGTATAACCTAATTACAATTTATGTCTGACCCAATAATCAAATGCGAAGGTGTTTACAAAATTTTTGGTGAAAATGCTGAAAAAATGCTTGAAGAAGCAAATGGCAATGTAGTTGCAAAAACTTTTCAAGATAATGGCTGCATTGTTGGCGTAAATAATGCTTCATTTGAAGTCTCTAAAGGTGAAATGTTAGTTGTAATGGGATTATCTGGTTCAGGTAAATCAACTTTATTAAGATGCATTTCAAGATTAACAGATGCAACAGGTGGAAAAATTTTTATAGAGGGTCAAGACTTACTTCAATTAAACAATAAAGAATTAATTGATTTAAGACGTAATAAGATGGGAATGGTTTTTCAAAGCTTTGCTCTACTGCCCCATAAAACAGTTGTTGAGAACATTGCATTTCCTCTTCAAATCAAAGGAATAAAAACTGAGGATAGCATCAGTAAAGCAATGGATATGGTAAAGCTTGTTGGTCTTGATGGAAGAGAAAACTATTTTCCAAGAGAACTTTCAGGAGGTCAACAACAAAGAGTGGGTATTGCTAGATCATTAGCTGTAGAGCCAGACATATGGTTTTTAGACGAACCTTTTTCTGCGCTAGATCCTTTAATTCGAAAAGAAATGCAAGATGAATTTTTAAGACTGCAAGAAAAATTACAAAAAACAATTATGTTTATTACTCATGATTTTGATGAAGCTTTAAAGCTAGCTGATCGAATTGCAATTATGAAAGATGGTATTATTGAACAACTAGATACGCCAGCTAATATTGTTTTAAATCCAGCAACAGAATATGTGAGAAAATTTACTGAAGAAGTTCCTAGAGAAAAAGTTTTACTAATCAAAGATGTTATGGACACAATTACTAACGATAACTTAAGTGATTTAAAAGTTTCAAAAAATGAGATTATAGAAAATGTTGCTGAAAAAATACTAACTCAAGAAAAAACAGTAGCTGTTGTAGATGATAATAACGAGATTATTGGCTCTATTAATCCATCAAAAATAATCAATACGGTCTTTGGAGGGCGTAAAAATAATAGTTAAAATATGGAATTTATAAAAAAAAATCCAAAGTTATTTCAGTGGTTATTTTTATTAATTGTATTTTTTGCACTATGTTTTGCGATTGATGTTCCTGAAACATATAATTTTATAAGAGGGCAAGCAGAGTTTATTAAAGACCCAAACCAAAGCTCGTACGTTTTATTCGGTAAAGAAGTAAGATATTACGCTTTTGACGTTTTTTGGAGATTGCCACCACTTTTGGGCTGGTTACCTATTTGGATAAATGACTCTTTATTTTTCTTAATGAATGAGTGGATGCCAATGGAGTTTTGGAACGAAGATACTCAAGAATTTAAAACTCGACCATTAGTGTTGCAAATTACTCGAAATGTGACGTCTTTTATGACTTTTCTTATTGATTTAATAAGAGAGATTTTATTAGGTGGACTTAATACTATTGTTGCATTTTCTAGTTGGGATTGGATCGATGCAAATCCTTGGGCAGAACTACCAGGTTTGCCATGGACAATCGTAGCAGCAGGAGCAACGATATTAGCTTATAAGCTTAGCGGTAAAGGGTTAGCGTTATTTGCTGCATTAGTGATGATTTACATTTCTATTTTTGGTCAATGGAAACCTTCAATGCAAACTCTCTCTTTTATATTAGTTGCAGCACCATTATCTTTTATTTTTGGTTTAGGTTTAGGCATTGCAGCATTTAAAAGTAAAAGAGTTGAGAAAGCTTTATATCCGATACTTTTAGTAATGCAGACTATGCCTCAATATGCAGTTTTAGTTCCAGCAATTGTTCTTTTTGGAGTTGGTGATCATGCAGCAGTAATTATAACTATGGTCGTTGCAGTACCTCCAATGATATTATTAACATTGTTGGGGCTTAGAGGAATACCTCCAGAAGTAATTGAAGCTGGAAGAATGAGTGGATGCAATAATTGGCAACTAATGACAAAAGTACTAATTCCAACCGCTAGAAGAGATATCCTGATTGGAGTAAATCAGGTTATCATGGTGTGTTTTTCTATGGCAGTAATTTCAGCTTTTATCGGAGCAAAAGGTTTGGGATTTAATTTATTACTAGCATTAAATCAGCTTAACATAGGATTAGCATTAGAAGCGGGATTATGTATTAGTTTGATTGCTATATTATTAGATAAAATGTCATTAGCTTGGGCTAATAAACAAATTGATTATTTTGGTAACCTGACATTTTTTCAACGTCATAAAAATACTTTCTTTTTTATGGTAGCAATAATATTAGGAATTTTATTTGCTTACTTAGGATCTTTTTATTTTAAAGAAGGATATAATTATCTTTTTGAAGTTCCACACAATAAAGGAATATCAACAGCTGATTTTTGGAATAAAGGTGTTGATTGGATCTTTGACACGTTCTTTGTTTACATAAAAGCATTTAACACTTGGTTGATTGTAGATGTACTTCAGCCGATGAGAGCTTTATATTTAAGAATGCCAGCAGTAGCTACATTAGTTTTAGTTGTTGGTGCTGGATATATTATAGGCGGTATTCGTTCTGCTTTAGTTGTTTGTGGATTGACGCTATTTATAGCTTTAAGTCCTTGGTGGGACAGAGCTTTAGTAACAACTTACATGGCAACTTTTGGAGTTGTTATATCTTGTATAATTGGATTTACAGTTGGAACATTGTGTTTCCAAAATAAAAATTCAGCAAGTTTTATGCTGGGTGTTTGTGATATTTTTCAAACCTTTCCATCATTTGTATATTTAATACCTGTAATGATGCTTTTTGGAATAACAGATACATCTGTATTAATTGCAGTAATTGTTTATGCAACTATACCTGCAACAAGATATACTATTGAGGGTTTAAGAAGTGTTCCTACTGCTTTGCATGATGCAGCAACTATGTCAGGGGTAACAAAATTTCAAAGACTGTTTAAAATAGAGTTTCCTCTAGCTTTTCCACATATGATGCTCGGATTAAATCAAACCATAGTATTTGCTTTATTTATGGTGATTATAGGTGCTTTTATTGGAACAGAAGATTTAGGACAGTATATTTTAAAAGCATTATCAGACAAAAACGGTGCGGGTATTGGACTAACGTTAGGTATCTGTGTTGCATTTATAGGTTTGATTTTTGATAATTTAATCAGAACATGGGTAAACCAAAGAAAAAAACATTTAGGAATAGTTTAAAATTAATTTATTTATCTAAAAAAGTTTTCAAAGAATCGTCCATTGCAGTTTCCCAAGGTGTATGATGAGCTGGACCAACAGACCCTGTTACTGGTGATGAGAAAGATTTGTTTCTATAAGTCATAATATTCTCAACTTTGTGATGTTCCCATTCTTTGAAATGTTTTCTAATTAATTCAAAATCAATTTTTGGATAATCAGACATGTCATGAAGCTCTTTTGTATATTCAGTTTGAAAATCAATCATTTGGTCTGGATTTTCTAATTTTTCTTCCATTGATACCCATTTATTTATGTCATTTTCTATTTCTGAATCATTTGGAACTTTTATTTTTCCCAAAATAACATCTCTTGCAAACCAAGCCTGACAATCAAACATATTAAATGTATGAAATTGATCCTGCATACCAAGGTACATTAGTTTGTGATTATTTTGCCAAATAACACCTTTGTATAATTTTGGTGGATACAATCTATTAGTTGTTTGAAGCTTAAGTTCATCAGATATAAAAGGGAAATGATGCAGGTATCCAGTACAAAGAATTACAGCGTCTGTTTCTTGTTCATGACCGTCTTTAAAAATTGCTTTGTTGCCTTCAAGTCTATCTAAATGATAAACTTCCTTCATGCCTTTGGGCCAATTAAATCCCATAGGATTGTGTCTGTAGCCAATAGTTACGCTTTTTGCACCATATTTATGACATTGAAGAGCAACATCTTCTGCAGAATAACTACTTCCTAAAACAACAACATTTTTGCCCCTGAACTCCTCAGCATCTCTGAAATCATGAGAGTGCATTATTCTTCCAGGAAAAGATTTCATTCCTGGATACTCAGGTATAAATGGAACTGAAAAATGACCAGTAGATACAACTACATAATCAAAAGTATCTTTTAAAATTGAGTTATTCTTTTTATCACGATAAGTAAGTTCAAAACTGTTATTGTCGTAAATAACATTAGTTACTGTTGTATTAAATTTAATTTTATCTTTAAGATTTCCTTTTTTTACTCTACCTAAAATATAATCATACAAAACTTCCCTAGGTGGAAAAGATGGTATTGGTTTTCCGAAATGTTCATCAAAAGAATAATCTGCAAATTCTAAACATTCTTTTGGTCCATTAGACCAAAGATATCTGTACATACTATTTGGAACAGGGTCACCGTATTGATCAGAACCAGTTCTCCAGCTGTAATTCCATAATCCACCCCAATCTTCTTGCTTATCAAAACACACTATTTCAGGTACTTGTTCGCCTTTTTTTTCAGCTTGTTCAAAAGATCTCAACATTGATAATCCACAAGGACCAGCACCAATAATAGCAATTTTTGTCATTTTGTTATCTCCAGATTACGAATTTCATTTGGTCAATTTACTCATATAATTAAGTAAATTTAAAGATAAATTTACAATTAATATGACATAACAACTTGCAAGGGTTGTAACAATTAGCTAGAAAACTTTAGCTTAATTCGAGTATATGAAAAAAATAATAATAATTGGTGCTGGAGCAATGGGTTCTGCTTTTGCAGTTCCTTGTGTTGAAAACAAAAATGATGTCACAATTGTCGGAACTCATTTAGAGGATAATTTAATAAAAGACATCATTTCTAATGATCATTTTCATCCTGGATTAAAAACAAAATTACCAAAAGAAATAAAATTTACTCAATTTAATGAATTACAATCAGTTTTAGGTAAAGATATTGATTTAATTGTTGCAGGGATAAGTTCAGTGGGGATTGAATGGTTTGTAAATCAAATATCTAAAAATTATAAAAATAAATTACCAATTGTTTTGTTAACAAAAGGTTTATCTATAGTTGACAATGAGCTCACTACTCTTTCAGATAAAATTAAAAATCTTTTAGAAAAAGATGGTTGCTCAGAAATTAATATTTCAGCTATTAAAGGTCCTTGTTTAGCCGCAGGATTAGCAAATAAGATGAGAACAGGAACTGTTATTGCCAATCAAGATATAAAAGAGTGTCAGTCATTAAAGAATATAATTTCAACTAATTATTATTCTACTGAAATATCAGAAGATATAGCTGGCATAGAGTTGTCAGGAGCAATTAAAAATATATATTCAATGTTAATAGGCGCATCTGAAGGATTGAGTAATTCCAAAGCATCAAAAGAAGTTCGATCTAAATATTTTTTAAATACAGCAGCTTCATTAATTCATAGATCAATTTCAGAAATGGTTGAATTTGTTTCTTACTACGGAGGTAAACCAGAAACAGTTTATGGTTTAGCGGGTCTTGGTGACTTATATGTAAGTGCAATAGGGGGAAGAAATAGTTTAATGGGAAAATATTTAGGTGAAGGATATTTATATAATGAAGCTAAAGAAAAGTTTATGAAAGATACAACGGTAGAAGGAGCTCAGCTTGCTTTAGAAATTGGACCAAAAATTTTGAAAGATTTAGATCCTAAAAGTTTTCCGTTAATGTTTAGTATGCTCAATACTATCTGTGATAATAAAAAATTAGAAATTAACTGGTAAATGAAATCAAATTGGAATTTTCCAACAACAATGTGGGTTGGAAAAGATAGAGTTAAAGACTTAAGTGTTGCCTGTAAAACTTTAAATATCAATAAACCATTGTTGGTAACAGATAAAGGTCTTGCTAATTCAGAAATTGTAATTGATGCCTTAAATGACTTAAAAGAAAAAGGTATGTCAGTTCAATTGTATTCCAATGTTGTTGGTAACCCAACTGGCTCTAATGTAATCGAGGGTTCTAATTATTATAATAAAAATAGTTGTGATGGAGTAATAGCTTTTGGAGGGGGCAGTGGTTTAGATGTTGGTAAAGCAATTGCATTTATGTCAGCTCAAACATTACCTATATGGGATTTTGAGGATGTTGGAGACAATTGGACTAAAGCCAACTCTGAAAAAATACCACCAATTATAGCTGTGCCTACAACTGCTGGAACAGGATCAGAAACAGGACGTGCATCTGTAATTCTAAATGAGGAAACAGGGGTAAAAAATATAATTTTTCATCCTAAATTTTTGCCTTCAATAGTAATTTTAGACCCAGCGTTAACAATTAGTTTGCCTGCTAAAATTACTGCTGCAACTGGAATGGATGCTTTAGCTCACAATTTAGAAGCATATTGTGCGCCAGGATATCATCCAATGGCTGATGGGATTGCTTTAGAGGGTATGAGGTTAATTAACGATTGGTTATTAGAGGCTGTAAACAATGGAACTAATATTGAAGCACGACAAAACATGTTAACAGCAGCTAGCATGGGATCAACTGCATTTCAAAAAGGGTTGGGTGCCATTCATTCCTTAAGTCATCCAGTAAATGCTTTAAATAATGTCCATCACGGTTTATCCAATGCAATATTTATGCCTTACGTTTTAACTTTTAATAAAGATGTGATTGAACAAAAAATAATTAAAGTTTGCGATTACTTAGATCTTAACGACTGCACTTTTGATGGTTTTATTAATTGGGTTTTAGATTTAAGAAAAAAACTCGACATGCCTCATAAATTATCAGAAGTGATTAATGAAAAAGATTTCGATCTTGATAGATTATCAAAAATGGCTTTAGCAGACCCATCTACGGGTGGAAACCCAAAAAAATTAAATGAAGGAGATATGAAACTGATGTATCAACACAGCATGTCAGGAGAATTATTTAAATGAATACTTTAAATATTTTAATTGTTGAAGGAAATAATAGAAAAGATAGTGAGTTTTTTATCAAAGCTGCAGGAGCTTCTGCAGCAGATAACTTAAAAAACTTAATTTTAAAAATTGAACCTTCAATAAATACAGAAATTATAAATCCTGGACATGATGATGAAACAAGCCATGCTCTAAAAAATATGCATGAATATAATGGTATCATTTTTACTGGTGGTGCCATGAGAATAAACGATATGACAGATGTAATTAAGAAACATATAAATTTTGCATCTAATTGTTTTGCTCAAGGAAAGAGGATACTAGCAATTTGTTGGGGTTTACAAATTTGTGCAACAGCCGCTGGAGGTAAAGCTAATCCAGCTACAAAAGGTGCTCATATAGGAATTGCATCGAATGTAATTGTTAATGATGAGGGCCAGAAACATTTTATATATAAAGACAAGAAAAAAATTTTTACATCACCAGCCTTTAATTTTGATGAAGTAAGTGAATTACCAAATGATGCTATTCTCTTATCAAGTGATAAAATAAATAATGTAATGGGTGTTAGTTTCGAAGTCGGAAACTCTAAAATTATCGGTTTACAGTATCATCCTGATTATGAATACTCTCAAATGCTTAAACTTATTGCTGGACGTAAAGAAAGACTATTTGCTAATAAAAATTTTTTAAGTGAAGAAGAATATGAAAACCATATTACATTCATTAATTCAGAAAATAAATTATTGAATTTTAATGATAGAACCTGTGAAGTTAGAAATTGGCTTAATTATTTAAAAAACTAATTTAAAATAAACCTTCAATCTCACCATCTTTATTTAGCTTAATAGAGTCTGCAGCTGGAACTCTTGGCAATCCAGGCATTGTCATTATAGCTCCACAAACAACAACTATAAACTCTGCACCAGAGGAAAGTCTGATTTCTCTAATTGGTAAAGAATGACCTGATGGCGCCCCTTTAAGACTTGGGTCAGTTGAAAAACTATATTGAGTTTTTGCAACACATATAGGTAATTCACCATAACCGGCTTCTTCAAAGTTTTTTAATTGATCTCTAATTTTTGTATCAGCTATAACTTCATCTGCTCTATAAATTTCTTTAGCTATAGTCTCGATTTTTTTAAATAATGGAGTTTTACTCTCATACAAAAATTGAAATTTAGCTTCATTTTTTTCACATAAATCTGCAACATGAGCGGCCAAATCTTTTGTTCCTTCACCACCATTTGCCCAGTGAGTACAAAGACTTGCCTTAACACCCATTCCATCACAAAATTCTATCAAAGCTTTTACTTCGTTGTCTGTATCTTTAATAAAATGATTAACCGCAACCGCAACAGGTAGTCCAAATTTTTGAACATTTTGTATATGTCTTTCTAGGTTTACCAGTCCTTTTTTAAGTGCATCAACATTTTCATTTTTAAGATCATCTTTTGCTACACCACCATGCATTTTCAAGGCTCTGATTGTTGCAACAATAACTACACAACTTGGTTTTAAGTTTGATTTTCTACATTTAATATCAAGAAATTTTTCAGCTCCCAAGTCTGCACCGAAACCTGCTTCTGTTACAACATAGTCTGCAAGCTTTAATCCTGTTTTTGTGGCTATCACTGAATTACATCCGTGAGCAATATTTGCAAATGGACCACCATGAATGATTGCAGGATTATTTTCTAATGTTTGAGTTACATTTGGTCTGATGGCATCTTTTAGTAATACAGTCATTGGACCTTGAGCTTTCAAATCTTTTGCATACACGGGTTTTCTATCCCTAGTATAAGCAATTGTTATATTACCAATTCTTTTTTCTAAATCTTCTAAATCATTCGATAAACAAAAGATTGCCATGATTTCAGATGCAACAGTAATGTCAAAACCGTCTTCTCTTGGAAAACCATTTGCAACACCACCTAAGTTGATATTTATAGATCTTAATGAACGATCATTCATATCCATTACTCTTTTCCAAACAATTCTTCTAACATCTATATCTAATTTATTTCCCCAATAGATATGATTATCTATTAAAGCTGATAAAAGATTATGAGCGGAAGTTATTGCATGAAAATCTCCAGTAAAATGTAAATTAATTTGTTCCATTGGAACTACTTGAGCATAACCACCACCAGCAGCTCCACCTTTCATACCAAATGATGGACCAAGACTTGGTTCTCTTAAACATACAATAGATTTTTTTCCAATTTTATTTAAACCATCATTTAATCCGACAGAAGTAGTCGTTTTACCTTCTCCTGCAGGAGTGGGAGTGATTGCAGTAACAAGAATTAATTTTCCATCAGGTTTATCTTTTAAGGTATCTAAATATTCTAAATTTATTTTCGCAATGTGTCTTCCCATTGGACTAAAAGCTGTGCTTTCATCTGACACATTTATCTTTGCCAAAATATCATTTATAGGTTGCATTTTTGCTTCTCTGGCTATCTGAATATCTGATTTAACTTCACTCATTTGAAACTCCTATAAATTAGTTTTTTAATGGACAATAGATATCCTATTTGAGATTTTTGGAAACTTCTAAAAAATATATATAAAAAAAATAAGAACTATTTATATTCATTGAGATAAAAATATCTGATGCAAA
>OAPQ01000025.1_pt1 | contig 19335 bp, 22 predicted proteins | sample 1498871 | NCBI WGS metagenome assembly OAPQ01 (sample SAMEA3275646, study PRJEB22092) | marine metagenome | biome: ENVO: 01000023; feature: ENVO: 00002042; material: ENVO: 00002149 | collected 2014-06-21T11:10:00+00 | depth 0 m
GATTATACTCGTATGGTGGCTGTGCACGGTAGCCCTTCACTGACTGCGAGCCCACATTTGACACAGAACCCACATTTGACACAGAAGCTGCGTAATGCATTGTGCTGCATTTGCGTTGTCAAGCGCAATTTTTCTAAAATTAGTTTCATGGGATTAAAGAAGTTTAATTAAATTACAATTTAAACTAATTAAATGTTTTAAACAAAGAGTTTTTCATTTTTTGGCATATATATTGCATGTTTTAATATAAAGCTATGATAAAATTTGGTGTTCAAATTTTACATCTAACATTATTTTGGGGAAACCAATGAAAACGTCTCTTTATTTAAAAAAATTATTTATTTCATCAACCTTTTTTTCAGTATTATGCCTAGCGGCCATCACAGAAGCACAAGTCATTGAAGATGTTATTGTTACTGCTGAGAAAAGAAGTGAAAGTGTTCAGGATATATCTCAATCAGTTACAGCGATAACCGAAGATGATCTTGATGCAAAAAATATAAACTCTTTTGTAGATTTAAGTGCAATTGTTCCTGGCGTAACTGTTGCTAAAAATGAGGGTTATAAAACTGTTATTTCAATAAGAGGCGTCGGTAACGAAACAAATCAGAATGCAATTGCAGCACCTTCGGTTGCATTTCACATGGATGGAATATTTATAGCCTCTCCATTTTCACTACAAACTGATTTTATTGATGTAGAACGTATAGAAGTATTAAGAGGTCCACAAGGAACTCTTTTTGGACAGAATTCAACAGGTGGTGCTATTAATGTAATTAGCAAAAAACCTTCCACAGAAGGCTATTCCAATAGTTCAGATATAACTCTTGGCAGTTATGCTCAGACAAAATTTAGATCTTCAAGCAATATTCCTTTAAGCGATAAATTGGCAACTCGCTTTTCTTTTTCAACGAATAAGAGAGATGGTTTTTCAGAAAATACAGTAACTGGACAAGAGCTTGACGATGCAAATAGCTTGAGCATTCGAAGTGACTGGTTATATGAATTAAGCGATGTATCAACGCTTAGAGTATTTGGTCAATATTTTGAAATAGATAGAAATGGTTCTGCAATGAGAGGTATTGATGATACTTCTGGTGATGCTAGAAGATTGTCCCAAGATACTATATCGAATCACGATTTAACATCTATGGTAGTTGCTGCAATTTATGAAAATGATTTGGGTTTTGCAAACTTAAAAGTTATGGCTAGTATTCAAGATGATGATATATCTGTAACTAGAGATAATGACAGGCATAATTTTGGTGATTTAGTAGGGGTTATCCCTGGATTAGGAAGTGGTGCAACATACCAAAGAGCTGAATTTGCTCCTGAAACCTCTATTGTTGAGACTAATACTTTCGAAATAAATTTAGTTTCTAATGAGCCTATTTTCGGAGCCCTAGATTGGACTGTTGGAGCATTTTATATGGAACATGATATTGAAAACCATATTAGAGGTTATAGAGATAATAATAACGATGGTCAAATAACTTATGAGTGTTCAAGTCCTTTAGCAGTAATTGGTTCTTGCTATGAGCATGACTATGGCATCCCGGGAAGGTTTGCAGTTTTTGATGCAGAATATGATTTTGTTACAGATGCTTTTCCAAGCAGAGAATCTTACTCAATTTATGCTCAAACAACATATAGCTTTAATGATGACTTTAGATTGGTTTCAGGAATTCGATATTCCGAAGATACTTTTACTACCAACGTATCTAATTTCTACAATGTTGATGTGTTTGAAGCCGCTGGTGAAGTTGATAAAGTCACAGGAAAAATTGTTGGAGAATATGATTTATCAGACCAAACTATGGCTTACTGGTCTTTTTCTCAGGGATTTAAGCCTGGTGGAAGTAATTTAACATATGGATATACAGAAGCTGAAGATATAATTGCAGAAAGACCAGTAGCACCCGCTATGGTTTTCCAAACCTACCAAAGTGAGACTATTGAAGCTTTTGAGGTTGGAATTAAGACAGATCTTTTAGATGGAAAAGCCAGAGCAAATATTGCGGTATTCACATACGATTATGATAATTTGCAATTCCAAGCGACAGACCCTGATCCTTATAGGGGTGGAGTAGCTAATATTCCACAATCTGAAATGAATGGTATAGAAGTAGAATTTACAGCTTTGCTATCAGACACTTTAACTATGGATATGAATCTAGCATTTTTAGACTCGGAGGTTACATCAAGCTATGAGGTATTAGATAACGTTGATGTTTATCAATATTTCTTTGGTGAAGAAGATCTAAGGTATGGTTTAAGAGAGGATGTTAAAGGAAACAAGTTAGCAAAAAGTCCAGAATTTACTGCAGATATAAATCTAACTTATGAAACTACTCTAGCATCAGGTAATGAATTTAGTTCTATAGTGCAATTTATCAGAAGAGGAGATTTTGAACAGAGAGTTTCAAATAATTCCTTGGTAGATTCAATAGATGCATACAATCTCTTTAACGTAACAGCAAGTATTGATTTTGTTTCTAGTAATACTGGTATTGATTTTATGCTGCTTAATATTGCAGACAAAGATGGTATTAATTCAAGTATGACTGATGTATTTGGTGTTGCTGCAACCGGCTTAGAGTATATAGCGCCTCGTCAATTTATGGTTAGATTTAGAAGGGAATTCTAGATAGAATCTCAAGTTAATTTTTCTTAAAGTTAATTTTTCTTAATAAGAGACTATGTTAATATCCTTAGCATAGTCTCGATCCTTTACCTTTAACTTATGAAAAAAACTTTTATTCAAGCTGATCAATTACTTCAAGATTCTTTCAAACTTGCTTGGAGAGTCTTTGAAAGTGGTTTTCGACCTAATTACATTGTCGGTGTTTGGAGAGGAGGAGCTCCAATAGGTATTGCTGTCCAAGAATTTTTAGAAGTGCTTGGTGTTTCCTCAGACCATATCGCTATAAGGACATCTCATTACTCTGGTATAAATCAACATAATCAAAATGTTCAAGTTTATGGATTGAATTATGTAATAAGACAACTTGAATCTGAGGATTCTTTATTAATTGTGGATGATGTTCATGATACTGGACTATCTATACAGCAAATAATTACTGATCTTAAAGCAGCGTGTAAAAAAAACTCACCTGAGATTAAAGTTGCAACTCCCTACTATAAGCCCACAAAAAATAAAACTGACAGAAAGCCTGATTTTTATCTTCATGAGACTGATGACTGGCTAGTATTTCCTCATGAACTTGATGGATTAACGATTGAAGAAATCAAAGAAAATAAACCCGAACTAAAAGATTTAATTGATAAGATATCGCCAATAATCAATAAATAGCAATCATTTAAACTTTAGATTTTTTTAAGTTTTCCACTTACACAGTTCATTGAGAACTGGTTTGAATGATCTTCCAAAGTCTGTAAGAGAGTACTCTACTTTAGGGGGAACAACGTCATAAACTTTTCGATTTATTAGGTTATCTTTCTCCATTTCTCTTAATTGTTTAGTTAGCATTTGTTGAGTTATTGGAGTCAACGTTCTTTTAATTTCACCAAATCTTATAGGACCTTTGCTTAAGACATAGATGATTGCAATTTTCCATTTTCCACCTACCAGCTTCAATGGTTTTGCAATATCTAAGTTAGCGCATTTCATAGTATGAATTTATATACTAGTATGATTAGATTGTCTACTAGCATATTTCATACGATGGTTTAATATACTTCAGTATAATTACTCAATTTAATAATTAAATTAAAATAGGAAATAAAATGTCAGAAAATATATCAAAAGAAATACGATCAACAGTTACTAGCGAAGGAAATATAGAACTTTCAATTACCAAAGCGGAAACACCAATACCATCTGCTGATGAAGTTTTGATAAAAGTTGAGGCAGCGCCTATAAATCCATCCGATCTTGGACTTTTATTAAGTTTTGCTGCTGATCTATCATCAATCAGCACATCAGGCTCAGAAGACGAAACAGTAACAAGTATGAAAATACACCCAGCTTTAATGGGATCTATGAAACCAAGATTAGATCAGTCAATGCAAGCGGGTAATGAAGGGGCAGGTGTGATTGTAGGTGCTGGAGAAAATGTAAAAGAGTTAATTGGTAAAACAGTTGGATTGGCAGGTGGTGCTATGTATTCTCAATATAGATGTGTGCCAGCAGCAAGTTGTTTGGTTATGGATGAAGGTACATCACCAGCTGAGGCAGCATCTTCTTTTGTGAATCCTCTAACAGCTCTTTCATTTGTAGAAACAATGAAAATGGAAAACCATACTGCTCTTGTGCACACTGCAGCAGCATCAAATCTTGGCCAAATGCTAGTAAAAATTTGTAAAGACGATGGAATACCATTAGTTAATATAGTTAGAAAATCAGAACAAGTAGAGTTATTAAAAAATCTTGGTGCTGAATATGTATGCAATACAAGCGATGAAAGTTTTATGGATGATCTGGTTAATGCTTTAGTTGCCACAGGAGCTACTCTTGGTTTTGATGCAACAGGTGGTGGTAATAATGGTGAGCTTCCAGGGCAAATACTTTCTGCAATGGAAATAGCAGCTAATAAGACTGCAAAGGAATATAGCAGATATGGATCAGATACCTATAAACAAGTTTATATATACGGTGGATTAGACCAATCACCAACAGTTCTGAAAAGGGCTTATGGAATGTCGTGGGGTCTTGGTGGTTGGTTATTAACACCAATGATTGGAAAAATTGGAATGGAGAAATTTGGTCAAATGAGAATGCGAGTAGCTAAAGAGATTAAGACAACCTTTGCAAGCTCCTATGCAGAAGAAATATCTTTCGAAGAGATGCTTCAGCCAGAGACGATTAAATCTTACGCAAAACAAGCGACTGGAAAAAAATATTTAGTAAACCCTCATAAATAAATCGCATGTCATATATTGAAGATATAGGTAGCTGGGTTGCGACTTCTTTTGTTTTGATTTCGATTCTTATTTCATGGGCAATGAACTATTCCAATCCAAGAATAAGGGTATTTGGAACATTTTTAGCTGCATTAGGATGTCTATCTGTTTCCATTTGGTTTTTTTCTTTTGTCCTGTCTTCCGGTATCTTGGAGAACCCCAAACCAAATCAGACACCCATGGATTCAGCAAAACCTGCATTCCTATGGATTCAAGCTCTAATAGCCCTATTCTCAGGTATTTTTTTGCTAGCAATAGCCAGACAACAAAGTAAAAATAATAATACTTTAGATTTAGAGTCTAAAAATGAAGCTACTAGATATGGTTCTGTTTCAAGATTTTTACATTGGACAATTGCAATCTTATTCATTTCATTAATTCCTTTAGGAATTTTTACATCAATGATTCCTGAAGATTCTGAATTTAGACTTTCATACTATGTTCTTCATAAGACAATTGGTGTAACTTTATTTCTATTGGTAATAGTAAGAATATTTTGGAATAAGTTCTCTAAAAGGCCAGAATTAGATAGCGCTCTATCAGCAAGGGATTCAAAATTAGCACACAGAGCTCATTTAACTTTATATTTTATAATGCTGGCAGTTCCTGTGACTGGTTTTATGATGACTAGCTATCATGGTTATGGAACATATTTCTTTTTTTGGGAATTTAATTCTCCTGTAGAGGAAAGTGATGTTTATATTGTCTGGGGTCTTTTCCATAAGTATTTATTGCCGTATCTAATCTATATAATTTTAGGAGCTCATATTCTAGGAGCTCTAAAACATCATTTTGTTGATAAAAATGAATCCGCAATAAAAAGAATGATTTCATAATAGTATAAAAATTAAGTGTTAAAATTTTTTAAACACTTATTAACTAAATCATGAACAATAATTACTCTGATAGTTTTATAAAAAAAGTATTAGAAGATGCAAACTCTATAGCTATAGTTGGGGCCAGCCCAAACAAAGAAAGAGATAGTCATAAAGTCATGAAATATCTTTTAGAAAAAGGGTATGAAGTCTTTCCTGTAAACCCTAAAGAATCTGGAAATATAATTCTAGGACAATATTGTTTTGATGACTTAGAGTCAATAAATAAACCAGTTGATATGGTTGATGTATTTAGAGCGACTGAAGCTGTAATGGGTATAGCAGAACAATCAATATCGATTGGAGCAAAAGTTTTATGGACACAGGAAAATATTGTCCATGAAGAAGCTGCAAAGCTCGCTGAAAATGCTGGATTAAAGGTTGTTATGGATAGATGTCCAAAAAAAGAATTATCGAAGTCATATTGGACTCCTAAAACAAAATAGCTTTTAATAGATTTAATATGAACACTGATAATTCCCTAGTTTCAAAAGAAAAGCTAGAATCTGGTCTTTTACGCTTGACTTTAAACAACCCTCAAAGCAAGAATGCGTTATCAAAAGATATGATATCTTCTTTAATGAATTCTATTAATGCTGCATTTAATGATCACTCAATTAAAGTAATAATAATCGGTTCAAGTGGTAATGTTTTCTGTGCTGGCCATGATTTAAAAGAAATAACAGAAGCAAGAGAAAGCGAAGATAGTGGTGATAGGTACTATAAGGATTTATTTGATTCGTGCTCATCATTAATGCAACTAATTGTTAATTGTCCAAAGCCAATTATTGCAGAAGTTGATGGTGTAGCAACTGCTGCAGGCTGTCAACTTGTTGCAAGTTGTGATTTAGCAATTGCATCTGATGGATCCAAGTTTGCAACTCCAGGAGTAAACATCGGCCTTTTTTGTTCTACGCCAATGGTTGCGCTTTCTAGAAATGTACATAAAAAAAATGCAATGGAAATGTTGTTAACAGGAGACATGATTGATTGCAAAAAAGCAAAAGAGATTGGATTAATCAATGATTACGTTTCTTCTGATGATTTAAGTGCTTCTGTAGTTAATCTTGCAGAAAAGATTGCCAGCAAATCATCTAAAACAGTCGCTACAGGTAAAAAAGCCTTTTATGAGCAAGCTGAAATGTCGTTAGCTGATGCATATAAATACACCTCTGAAGTAATGAAAGAAAATTTATTACGAAGTGATGCAAAAGAGGGTATTAATGCATTTTTAGAAAAAAGAACTCCCAAATGGGATGATGAATAACATACATCTACTAATCAATGTCTTTAGATAATAACCAAAACCTCTTTGGAAGATTAATGATAAGCATTGATGGCACAACGCTGTCTACTTCAGACAAAGACTTAATTCGCAATAGACATGTTGGCGGCATTATACTTTTTACAAGAAACTTTCACTCCCAACCTCAAATCGAAGAACTATGCAGTGAAATAAAAAATATTAAAAACAATATTATTATTGCTGTAGATCAAGAGGGTGGCAGGGTCCAAAGATTCAATGGTGAGTATACACAGCTGCCTTCAATGCAAGTCTTGGGTAATCACTGCATAAGCAACAATAACTATAGTTTTGCTGCTGACGTAGGTTGGTTAATGTCATTAGAGTTAATAGCTTCAGGAGTTGATATTAGTTTTGCACCTGTATTAGATGTAGATAGAAATACAAGTAGCATTATTGGCAATAGATCATTTTCAAATAAGCCACAAAATGTAGTCGACATTGCTTCACATTTTATTCAAGGAATGAGCGAGGCTGGCATGAAAGCAACTGGAAAACATTTTCCAGGACATGGGGGTATTAAAGAAGACAGCCATATTGCCGAACCCATTGATATAAGATCTCACAATGAGCTAATGGATACTGATTTAAAACCCTTTATTGAGTTAAAAGATAAACTATCTGCAGTAATGACTGCGCATATTACATATCCAGATATTGATAATGTTTGCGTAAGCTTCTCTAAAATATGGCTAAAAAATGTTTTGCAAAACAATATAGGCTTCAATGGAGTTATTTTTAGTGATGATTTGACGATGAAAGGAGCTGGCAATACAAGTATGGATGAGAAAGCTATAAAAGCTCTTAATGCAGGCTGTGATATGGTTTTGGTGTGCAATGATTATAAAGGAGCTAACTCAGTTATTAATCGTTTTGAAAAAGAGGATATAGATTTAAATAGTAGGATTGGCATGATGCAAAAAACTAAAACTTGTAACTGGGATGACTTAGCAGATAATCCAAGAGTAATTGAGACTAAACAAATTATTAAAACTTTAGGAGAAATATAATGAGAAGAATCATTACAGGACACAATCAAGAGGGTAGATCTATTATTACTTTGGATGGACCTCCTGCAAGGTCTATTGGTGAAGATGTTGGTGGCTTATTTGAGATATGGAATACTGATGGTGATGCTATTGATACAACAGATTCAATTGATAGGGCAGATAACGATATTGTCTTATCCCCACCAAATAATGGATCTAAGTTTAGATATTTTCAAATAAATCCTACTCCAGAAGGGGTGCCAATGGAGCTTATGCAAGAGATTGCTGCTGATGCTTTTGAAAGAATAGGTGCTGCTCACCATAGAATAGATACATCCAAGCATCCAGCAATGCATAAAACAGACACCATAGACTATATTATTCTATTAAAAGGTGATGTCACATTAATTCTAGATGAAGAGGAGGTAAGACTTGAGCCTCATGATGTTGTTGTTCAAAGAGGAACAAACCACGCATGGGTTAATAATGGAACAGAGCCAGCATTATTAATAGCCGTATTGATTGATAGCGATTTGAAATAAATTAATTAAAAACTAATAGATCCGTTATTAATTTTTTCATAAGTTTCATTAGTAAGCCTTGTATAGCAATCGCTTTTTGGCTCTCGAACAAATACCGCATCGTCATTAACTTTTTCTAAGTGATATGCCTCATCTCTAAGCTCACCCTTTTTTAATTTAAATGTTCCAGTTGTTTCTAATTCTTGAATAATTCTTACAAAAACCGGTCTTGCATATGCAGGAAGTTTTTCATCAACAAAAGATGAAAAAGCATTCCAGTCAAATGAATTTAAATCAGAATTAAAAGCTACCATTCCAGCCCTGCCTTCACTATGAGGAACCTGCACTCCATATACGTTAGCCATATTTACTTGTTCAAATGAGTTAAGTATTTCACCAACTTCATTGGTAGATACATTCTCAGATTTCCACCTAAAGGTATCGCCAACTCTATCTACAAATTGATAATGCTGTCTACCTAATGCAAATCCAACATCCATAGTTTTTAAAAGATCACCAGTATTAAACCACTGGTCACCATCCTCAATAACATCTCTTAAAATCTTTTTTTCACTAGCCTGAGCATCTGTATATCCATTATAAATGGCATTTGGACCAATCTTCATAAGAGCTAATCCTGGAGAGTGGTCTTGAATTTCAATGTATTTTCCATTGGAATCAACTTTTAACTTATCTTCAGCAACATCATAGGCAAAAAGCTTAATATCAAGATTAGTCATGCCTATGGTCTGATCTTTATTTAGAAGGTTCATAAACATTCCATTAGCTTCACTAGCGCCATAAATTTCACAAATTCTTTCAACATCAAACCTATTTCTAAAAGTATCCCAAAGATCTGGTCTTAGACCATTTCCAACCATTTTTGAGATTGGATTATTTATTTCTTCATCGCAAGGATCTTGAAAGCTTAGATATCTGCATAATTCTCCAACATACACAAATGCAGAGGTATTAAACTTTTGTACCTCGCTCCAAAATGATGAAGCAGAGAATTTACGCTTAATAAATGTAGAAGCACCAACTTGAATACATGCACATAGACCAAGAATTAGACCAGTCGAGTGATACAAAGGTAGGCAGTTATACATACAGTCATCACTTGTTAATCTATAACCAGCCATAGTTATATTTTTTGACCCTGCAATAATTTTTACATTTGGAAATAAAGCAGCTTTAGGGACACCTGTCGTTCCAGATGTAAATATATAAAAAGCAGTATCACCTGCCACAACTTTGTTAGTTTGATCTAGATTAGAAGATTTTGATTGATCAAGACCATCTTTTATATTTGATGCCCATCCAGGACAATTATCTGAGTTAGTATCTTCTACCCATAACAAATCAGAAGAATTTGTAATATTAATTTCATCTAAAACACCTTCAAGAGAATTAGATAATTCGTCACCAAAGATACATTTTTTGGAATCAGATGTATTAATACAATGGACAAGCGGGGCGCCCGTAAGGCTAGTATTAATTAAGACACCAATTGCTCCTAACTTATTTATTGCTAACAGTGAGATTACAAAGCTTGGTCTATTTTCCATAAACAGAACAACTCTGTCACCATGCTCTACACCTTCATTTGATAGCTTATTTGCAAGAATATTTGCAGCTTCGTTAGTCTGAGTATATGTCCATACCTCATCTTCGAAATACAGAAAATCTTTTTTACCATGTTCCTGAACTGTATCCTGAAAAGAGTGGGATAGTGATGCATTTGAGTCTAGCTCAGGCCATTTATACCTTACCATTGGAATGATGTATTTAAGTTCAGATATAACTCTAAAGAATTCTTTAATTGAAGCTAGCATAACTATATCCCCCTGATATAGATAAAATTTATTCTACAGATGTCACAATAATCTCATCTGAATCTATTGGTAATACTAACATAGTGCCATCATGAGAAGCAGTCCAATTCTTCATGATTTCATCAACACCTCTATACATAATATTTTCCATTAATTGGTTTCTTGGAGCTGGAAGATGATGATAAAAAACTAAATGACCAACATTTGCTTCTTGTGCAGCTCGGACAATATCAGGAATAGGTGTGTGATAATCTTGAATATCTATCGTTACTTTTGCAGCCATTCTATTACCAATCCTTTCAGCATTTTTATTGATTAAATTAACAAGATCAAGTGACATAGATTCATGAAATAAAACATCAACATTTTGAGAGTTATTTACCAGGTTTTCATCATAAATCGTATCTCCACTAATACTAATGGACCTACCTTTGTAATCAATTCTATATCCTAGTGCTGGATCAACAGGGCTATGAGATACGCTATAAGCTGTAATTTTAAGACTACCATCATCTACTAATATAGGACTATCTAAATTAATAGTATGTGTATCAAAACCAGCTATATCCAATGGGGCAATGGTATCTCCATGATGCTCATTTCTAAAAAAGTAATCTTTTGTATAGGCAAGCTCAATACCATCTGTGAGCATTTGTACTCCCTCTGGTCCATAAACTTTCTGCTTTGAGCCTCTTCCTCCATTAATCCAGGTTGCTTGATGGAAATCAGCAATATCAAAGATATGATCAGAATGAAGGTGGGTATAGAATATTCCCTGAACTCTATCCCATGGCGTATTCCAATCATTAAGATTTTGAGCACTACCTCCACCAGTATCAAAAATAAAAATATTTTCTCCTGCTTGAATTAGTATGCATGTTTCAGCTCTATTAGGAGCAGGAATAGGTGCCCTTGAACCGCAAACTACTGCAGTCAATGCGTCTTCTTCTGGTAAATATGAAGAGGGAGCAGCCATATTCTCAAATGCTGATTCTAAAAGCCTATCTTGAAAGGCAGGTTGTTTAAGTAGGATAAATAATGTAAATGAAATAAAAACTATAAAAATGACTAAGTACTTCAAAAATTTTTTCATTTAGTAAACCTAATCATTATTGTGAATTTAATATTTCCATCATTGCATATGCAGTTTCGTGACCAGAATTTTGATTTTGGCCAGTCACAAATCTTTTTTCATCATCAACCACTGTCATTGTAGCAAAGATGTCTTTAAAAGCAGTTTCACTTTGAAAAATTGCTCCAGCTTTTCTTAATTCTTCTTCAGGATGTTGTGGTGTAAACATAATTCCAAGCTCTTTTAACTGTTTATCGGTAACACCTGTCATTTTTCTGCCAGCAATAAGAAGATTTCCATCTTTATCTTTTGCTTTAATTAGACCAAGAACTCCATGACAAACACCGCCAATAATAGCTTTTGATGAATAATATGCTTCCGATATTTTTTCACCCAGCAATTCTGAAAAACCTAAATCATAAGCTCCGCCCCAGCCTCCAGAAATAAAAATAATATCGTATTGAGTAAAATCTATATCTTTAATTGGTGTTGAGTTTTGTAATTTACTCATCGCTCCAGTATCTTTTTTAAATTTTTTATCTTCCGGCGTATCAATAAAAAATGGAACAGGCTCCATAGGGACCTTGCCACCATTAATACTTGCAATATCTACTTCGATGTTAGATTTTTTGAAATCGTAATAAGGTATTGATAGTTCTGATAGAAAAAGACCAGTTGGTTTTCCCTCAGTCTCACCTGGTTTATTTAGAACCCCATGATTTGTAGCAATAATTAATGCTTTCTTGCCTTCAAGGTCAAAGCTATTTCCATCAAATTTAGGATGAAGTCCTGCTAAATTTAAAATTGATGGCAAAGCTAAGGCTATTACTACTATTATAGAAATAACTATTATTAAAATTTTTAAGACAAGATTTATAACATTCTCCAAGATTTCATTTATGTTATACCTCAATATTGATAGTGTATATTTATATGCTTGTAAGTTCATTGTGCAAAAAATCTCAATGAATTAATATAGATCATTAATTTTTACTATCGATATAAAAGGGGATGATTATGAATAATTCTAAAGAGTATGATTTTGTTGTATACGGTGCTACTGGTTTTACCGGTAAGCTGGTTGTTGAATATTTGGTAGAAAAATATAGCAATAGCCCTGAAATCACATGGGCTCTTGCAGGTAGAAGTCTTGAGAAACTTGAATCTGTTGTGGATTCAAAAAATGTACCTGAAGGTACTGGGTTGTTAGTTGTTGATAGTAATGATATTTCAAGCATTGAAAACATGGTTTCGAAAACAAAATGTATCTTAACTACTGTTGGTCCATATCAGCTTTATGGCAATGATATTGTTGCTCAATGTGCAAAATCGGGAACAGATTATGTTGATCTTTGTGGAGAACCTGGTTGGATGCATGAAAAAATTAATGAACTAAGTGACACAGCAAAGGCTTCAGGATCAAGAATAGTTTTCTCATGTGGCTTCGATAGTATTCCTTTTGATTTGGGTGTTCTATTTCTTCAAAACGAAGTCATTAAAAGGTTTGGAAAGCCTGCTTCTAATGTCAGAGGCAGAGTTAGAGGTATGAATGGTGAATTTTCTGGAGGAACCGCAGCATCGCTTGGAGCAACTATGGCAGCTTTAAAAGAAAAGCCTGAGCTATTTGCAGTTTTAGCTAACCCCTTTGCTCTTTCAAACGGTTTTACAGGACCTGATCAACCTGCGGATATTAAACCAGTTTTTGATGAGAAGTTAGATACCTGGGTTGCACCTTTCTTTATGGCACCAATTAATACAAAAAATATTCATAGATCTAATTCATTAATGAATCATTTTTATGGTGAAGATTTTTGTTATAACGAAATGTGGGTTCAGGGTTCTGGAGATGCAGGAAAGGCAGCTGCAGACTTTATTTCTTCATCAAATCCATTAAGTGATGAACCTAAACCGGGTGAAGGTCCTTCAAGGGAATCAAGAGAGAATGGGAATTATGATGTTTTATTTTGTGGGGATATTGATGAGCAAAGTGTTCATGTTTCTGTAAAAGGCGATATGGATCCTGGTTATGGCTCAACTTCAAAAATGATTTCTGAAAGTGCAATATGCCTTGTAAAAGAATGCGAAGATCTTCATGGCGGTATCTATACACCAGCTCCAGCAATGGGAACAAAATTAATACAAAGACTGCAAGATAATGCTGGATTAACCTTTGAAATAGAGAACTAATGATTCAAGAGAATATAAAAAAATGGCATGATCATATCAAGGGAGATTTTCCAGGAGGCTTTGATGAGCTTTTGGCTGATGATGTTATTTTTTATTCTCCAATAGTTTTTTCACCTCAGAAGGGCAAAGAACTTACGACTTTATATCTGATGGCAGCAGGTAATACTTTTGGAGGCGATAAGGCTAAAGATGGAACACTTGAGGGAACAAGTTTTAGATATACCAAAGAAGTTCTTGAAGGCAATCAGGCGATACTTGAATTCGAAACACAAATAGATGGTAAGTATATTAATGGAGTTGATATTATTACCTTTAATAGTGCAGGACAGATTTCGGAGTTCAAGGTAATGATTAGGCCCCTGCAAGCAGTTCAAATCATTCATGAGCAGATGCAAAAAATGTTAAATCAATTTAAAGATAATGAGTAAATATACAATTTTTCATAATCCAAGATGTAGTAAATCTCGACAAACATTACAAATTCTTAAAGATAATGAGTGCGATACAGAGATAATTCTTTACCTTGAAACTGCTATAGATCAATCTGTTTTAGAAGGTGTTATAAAAAAAATATCTTTATCTCCAAGAGAGCTTTTAAGGAAAGGGGAGCAAGAGTTTAAAGATAATGATTTAAAGAATAAAAATCTTTCTGATCAGGAAATTATAGAATTTATGGTTAAGCACCCAAAATTAATAGAGAGACCAATTGTAATAAAAGGTAATAAAGCTATTTTAGGAAGGCCTCCTGAAAATGTTTTAGAATTAATCTAAAGCACCATCCTCTCTTAGTTGCTGTCTTATTTTAGTGGCACTAATGTCAGTAATAGATTTTTCAAATACCTCTTCTTCAAACACATAGCCAACACCGCGTCCGTATGTAATATTTATAATATTTGGCACAAGCATAATTTCATATTCTAAACCTCTCTTGTAGCCATCCTTGAGAAGCCCTGTTTCGATATTAGTGCATACCGAATCCCAATCAAAAGGATTGTCATCTTGACCATTTCCACCAGATGCTCCTTGAACATCTCTCACTTGAATTATTACTTGACCCGTTTTGGCAATACATCTTTTAAAGAGTTCTTGATGTCCATCATGCCAAGGCTGCCACCTTCCAAGCATTTGAACTGTTGGTTTTTTCCAATCAAACATTTTTTAAAATTTCCTTAGCAATATCATGATGATTATCTTCATTCATTTCTGTAATAAGAAAATCTACGTTTAATGGCTCTTCAAACATCTTGTTCGTGTCTTCAAATCGACCTTCACTTATTGTATTCATCCAAATAGTAATATCAGGATCAAAAGTTTCCTGAGTTGTTCTGGTTGGACATACAAAATCACATATTACATATCTGTTGTTACTTTTTTCAAAATCAGCAAAAGTTTTCATACGCATACTTTGCCTTATTCTTCCTTCAGAAGAAAAATCCCAATCATTGGCCATTTTTCTTACAACATCAGCGTTATACCAAGCTGCATCAATAAGTGGTTGTAATCTTTCTGCTAAATAAGTCTTCCCACTACCTGGAAGACCCATAATTAAAATTTTCATTATTATCTTATTTTTCTGATACTAAACATTTCATTCTTAAAGAACATTTTATCTTCTTTATTAATGGCAGTCCTAACTTTCTTATATGCACTAGGCAATTTCTCTATAGCTTGAATATCTTTATCAGGTATTTGACCTATATATAAAATATTAGCCCATTTAGCATCAACCCCATGACCAAAGAGTTCAGAAACTGTCTGATCAGGACTTCTTTTGAAGCTAAAAGTATATGGTTTTGGTTTTGAATATGCATATTTATTATTCTCACCAACAGGATTATTTTTTAAGAACTCTATGATATCTTTTGCTTTATTAGGAAAGGGATTTTTGTCCTTCCATGCTACTTTTAAAATCTTTTCCACGGTATCGCCACCGCAAGAATGCGTTACTAATAGTTTTCCAGATTTATTCAAAAGTCGCATTAAAGGAGCAATTACATTATTCACTTTTGTTTTTACTTCTGAAGCAGCTCTATAAGCTTGAGACGCAATAATCAAATCATAATTATTATTTTTATAATCATTGTCTATAAAAGGCTCTATGTATCTTTTATGATCTTCTCTGTAAATTCTAATAATGCATGGATTCGCATAAGACGTTCTCGATTTATTATCTATCTCAATGCCCCAATTTTTTTTAATAAAGCTATTTAACTTATTTATCTGTGCATGGAAATCAAATGAATTATCATCCTTTAATACTAAAGTATAAGATTTAACGTTTTTACCTTTAATTTTATTACTGCTTTCTATATGACCAAGTTCAGCAAATTTCACATTAGTCATAGTAACGAGCAAATTAGGATGCTCAACAAACCTATCAGGCATTTTTTCTAAAGTATTCTTAAGATCCTCATAACTAATTTCTTTTCCAGTAATTAGCAATGATGTGTAGGGATGATATTTATGAAAAGTTTTTATTACATTAGATTTTACTGTTCCATCACCGGTTCCAGCATCAAGCACTCTAAGGAAAGTTCTATTCTGTTCCATCGAAGCAATATGTGGTGCAAGTTGCTCTGAAATGGCTCTTTTTTCACTAGTATTTTGAATAAAAGATAAGTATTTTAATCTATCATCAAAGAATCTTTTTTTCCCCATAATCAGCCTCTTCATATCATCATATATCAATTCAAAAATACCTCAAATAATCCATTTACTTATGCAATATTTTGAGATTAAAATAATCTTGTTTTGGGGAGAAAACTTATGCAAGAAACGAAACTACCTTTACTAATTGGAATAGGAGCAAGAATAAGAAAATCTCCATATTTTGATTCAACAATCAAGTATGGAGCTACTGGTTTTACAATTTATAACAAAATGTATTTACCAACTAGTTTTGCTGGACCAGAAAAAGAATATGAAAGTTTAGTAAATGACGTAACATTTGGAGATTTTGCTGCAGAAAGGCAAGTAGAAGTCTCTGGACCCGACGCATATAAATTTATTAGATATATAAACCCAAGAAATCTAGAGAAGTGCGCTATAGGAGACTGTAAATATATTGTATTAACAGATAAGAATGGGGGCATTATTAATGATGCATGTTTGTTAAGACTCCAAGAAGACAAGTTTTGGATTTCTCCTGGCGATGGTGATGTTTTGTTATGGCTTGAGGGTATAGCAATAAACTCTGGCATGGATATTAAAATTCATGAGCCTGATGTATCACCTCTTCAAATAAGCGGCCCTAAAGCTGGTAAGTTAATTCAAAAATTATTCAAAGGAGAGCATGATGATTTGGGTTACTACAAAGCAAGAGAGACATCATTAAATGATATTCCAATGGTTATTGGAAGAACGGGGTGGAGTGGTGAGTTAAGTTATGAGCTGTATCTTCAAAATAGAAAATTGGGTAATGAGTTATTTGAAATTGTTCATGAGGCAGCAAAAGAATTTAATGCGTCTGTCATTGCACCCAATACAATAAGAACGATTGAAGGTGGACTTCTGTCTTATCAAAGTGATTTTGGAAGAGAGCACAATCCTTATACCATTGGTTTAGATAGGCTGGTGGATGTTGATCAAGATGTCGATTTCATTGGCAAAGAAGCATTGAAAAAAATTAAAGAAGACGGAATTTCTGAGAAATTGGTAGGAGTTGAGATTGATGGAGATCCTATACAAAAAGCTCCTGAAAATTTCTGGCCTGTTTTTGATGTAAATAGTAATAAGATAGGAAGGCTGTCTAGATGCTTTTACTCTCCAAGACTCAAAAAAAATATAGGCTTAGCAATTATTGATATGAAATTTACTGAGCCTGGAACATCTTTAGTTATTGAATCACCAAATGCTCACTTAAATGCACAAGTTCATGAATTACCCTGGTTTCCAGCTGAAAAAAGTACTAATCTAGATTAATGCGTAATTTATATCTTTGTTTTTTTACAATTTTTACCATGAGTGTTTCTTCTATGATTATTGATAACCTGGATGATACAAGAGCTAACTGGAGTGCCATTTCAGATAATGTCATGGGCGGAATCTCTGAAGTAAATTTTTATGAATTAGATGATGGCTTAGATAAATTTTATCGATTAGAAGGCAACGTTAGTACAAAAAATAATGGAGGCTTTATTCAATCAGTAATTAGATTCTCGATAAATGCTCAAGATTTTCAAGGAGTCAGATTTAAAGTAAGAGGCACGAGCGACGATTATTATCTATGGATAAGAACACCTGCAAGCAGATTTCCATGGGATAGGTATATTGCTTCCTTTCAACCTGAGGAAGACTGGTCAATAATTGAAATTCCTTTTTCATCATTAAAAAAATCAAATTTTTATATGCGAGGAAAAATGAACACATCCAAAATAAGAACAATTGCATTTGCTGCATACGGTAAAGACTTTCAAGCCCAATTAGACATAGCCAATATAGAGCTATATTAATCAAAATGTTTAGTAGCGATGATAGCTCATATATGAGCTTGGCTATTCAGGAAGCAGAAAAAGCCTATGCTAGTAACGAGGTTCCAGTTGGGGCCATCATAGTTCAAGAAGATAAAATCATTGGCAAAGGAAGAAATAGGGTGATTGCAAATCAGAATGTTACATCTCATGCTGAGATAGAAGCGATAATAGATGCATCAAAAAAAGTGCAAAACTACAGATTAAACAAGTCAATAATCTATGTTTCACTGGAACCATGTCATATGTGTGTTAAAGCAATAATTGATGCAAGAATTGATGAAATAGTTTTTGCTGCACCTGAACCTAAAACCGGCAGCATTATTTCAATTGATAATTTGCTTGATAGGATTCCTTTTAATCATAAAGTTTCATACCGACATGGGCTAATGAAAGAAGAAAGTTCAAAACTTTTAAAAGATTTCTTTAAAAACAGAAGATAGCTAGGATATTTTCTTTTCCATTCTGGTATGAGGGATTTGAATATCAGATTCATACGGACCAACTTCAAAATAGCCAAGCGATTTATAGAAGGCAACGGCATTTTCTCTTGCATTTAACATGATTTGATTAGCCCCTTGATTAATAGCCTCTTCTTCTAGTTTTTTAATCATTTTTGAGCCAATGCCAGATCTTCTTAAATCTTCACTTACTCCCATATATCTAATTTGGGCTTCCTCAGAGGTATTTAAATGAAGTCTTCCACATGCAAGAACTTTACCCTCTGAAGTAACTCCCATAAGATGAATACTTACTTCTTCTAGATTATCTTTAAGAGGTATGTGGGACATTTTTAATGGTTTGCGCAGTACTTCCCATCTAAAACTGTCGTATGTTTCCCACTCTTTTTCTGAAGCTGGTGACCTGATTTCAAAATTGTCGACCATTAAGATATAGCTATATATTTAAATCCACCCAAACAGGGCAGTGATCAGATGGTTTTTCCATAGCTCTCGAATCATAATCAATGCCAACATCAGATATTGACTCGCTTAGATTATTTGAAACCATGATGTGATCAATTCTTAAGCCTCTTTTGGGATCATCATCAAACATCTTAGATCTATAATCAAACCAAGAATATATTGATGATTCATCAGGAAACTTTGTTCTCCAAGAATCAACAAAACCTATATCCTTAATGCTATTCCACATCTCTCT
>OAPQ01000029.1_pt1 | contig 17989 bp, 15 predicted proteins | sample 1498871 | NCBI WGS metagenome assembly OAPQ01 (sample SAMEA3275646, study PRJEB22092) | marine metagenome | biome: ENVO: 01000023; feature: ENVO: 00002042; material: ENVO: 00002149 | collected 2014-06-21T11:10:00+00 | depth 0 m
AGCTTTCTCATATCTTTTATTTGCTTTTTTAGTTTTACCTTTTTTTTCATACTTTTTTGCTTGTTTTATAAGTGAAACTGCTTTGTCATAATTAGATTTAACTTTTGATGAGCCATCATCAGTGCCAGCTGCATGTGAACTAATTGAAAATAAAGTTATTAAAAAAGATACAATTAAATATTTTTTTATCATTAAATAAATTTCTCCATTAAATTTAAAGGTTTTAGTTTGAGTCCGTTATCAATTAAATTATCTTTAATTGACTTTGCTGTAGCTAACGAACTTTCATTATCTCCATGTATGCATACAGAGTCTATTTCACAAGGTATTTGCTTTCCACTGTGACAATTAAGTGACTGAGTTTTTACCATGTTTAATACATGTTTTTTAGCTTCTTCAGGATCAGTAATTAATGCGTGTGGTTTTTTTCTGGAAACTAGATTTCCATCATCTTCATAATTTCTATCCGCAAAAATTTCACAGGCAATCTTCATATTAAATCTCTTGGCAGCCTCTTCCATTTTGGAACCAGTAGGAACAAGGTAGATTAAATCTTTACTAATTTCATTGATAGTCTTAGCTAAAGTTGTTGCTAGATCAATATCTTCACAAGCCATATTGTTAAGTGCACCATGAGGCTTCATATGAGTAACTTTTTCTCCATAATTATCAGCAATTTTTTGTAAAATTTCATATTGGTCAATTATCAATTTTCTAACTTCAGCAGAAGATAAATTCATTCTCTGTCTTCCAAAATTCTCAGGATCATTAAATGAAGGATGTGCACCAATACTCACACCATTTTTTTTTGATATTTGAACCACTTGATTCATTGACTCATCATCACCTGCATGAAATCCACAAGCAACATTAGCTGAATTTACTATTTCAAGTAAATCTGGATCATACTTGTTAGAATGTTGTTTAGATTTTTCACCTAAATCACAATTTATATTAATTTCCATAGTCTTAATTGTTGAAGTATAACATGGCATGATAAAAAATATATCAAATCTTGGTGACGCAGCTCTTTATTGTGATTTTGGAACTGAGGTTAATAAACAAATTAATTCTAAAGTGATTAGGTATTTTAATGCTATTAGAGAAAAAAATATTAAAGGAATTAATAATCTTACTCCTTCTTATAATAAACTAATAATTTCCTACGATCTTGAAGTAACAAATTTTAAAGAAATTAAAGATAAAATTGAGTCACTTAGTGAAAGTGAAGCGCCTAATATGAATAATAAAAATTTAGAAATACCAGTTTGTTGTGATTTAACTTTTTCATTAGATATGGAAAGATTAGAAAAAAAACTAAACTTAAAGAGAACTGAGATTTTAGAAAATTTTTTTAACAAAGAATTCTTTTGTTATATGACAGGGTTTATTGCTGGAATGCCTTTTTTAGGTGATTTAGATGAAAAAATGAGAGCTCAACGTTTGGAAACTCCTAGAGTAAAAGTTCCAAAAGGTTCAGTCGGCATGACGGAACAATTTGCTAATATCTATACATTTGAAAGCCCAGGTGGTTGGAACATAATTGGTAATACACCACTTGAAGTATTTGATAGCTCCAAGGAAAAAGAACCAAATTTAATTAATCCAGGTGATACAGTTAGATTTAAACAGATTTCATTAGAGGAATATAAAAATTATAATGGTTGATAATTTCTTTAAAGTACTAAGACCAGGTATAAATACAACTTTTCAAGATAAAGGTAGAGATAATTTGTATCATATAGGTATTCCATTTAGTGGAGCGATGGATAATAGAAATTATTTATTAGCTAACACGTTAGTGGGCAATAAATTAGACACACCTGTTATTGAGTTCGCTTATCAGGGGCCATTATTAAAATTTTATGGGAATAAAATTAATATTGTTATTACTGGGGATGTTATCTTTAAATTAATTCAAAAAGGTAAAGAAATAGATGGAAATTGTTATGAAAGTTATCAGCTAGGTAATGAAGATGAGATTAATATTCTATCAACAAACAAATCTGTTTATGGTTACTTAGCAATTTCAGGCAATCTTGATTTAAAATTACAGTGGGGTAGTTGCTCAATTAATACAAAAGCAAACATTGGCTCAAATGAAGGTAAAAAATTAGAAGAAGAGCAAAAAATTAAAATTTCTAAGATTAATGAAAATATAAATAAAAAGAAAATTAACTATCTTAATTCAAAAATAGAAAATATTAGAATAATCAGAGGAACTAATTTTGATTATTTTTCAGACGAAGGAAAAAAAATTTTTTTAGAAAAAGAATTCACAGTTTCAAAATTATCTGACAGAATGGGGATGAGATTAGAGGGTCCAAAAATAGAAAATATTATAAATACTAATATTAAATCTGAAGGTTTGTTGAAAGGAGTCATTCAAGTGCCAGCGGATGGTAATCCTATCATAATGCTGTCAGACCACGGAACAATAGGTGGATATCCAAAAATTGCTGTTGTTGCTAGTGTTGATTATGACAGATTAGTTCAAATATCATCTGGATCTAAAATAAAGTTTAAAGAAATTGAATTATCTGATGCGGAAACTTTATTTAAGTTGTATCAAATGGAAACTCAGAATTTACTTTCACAAATTTAATGAACATAATCACAAAACTTCCGGGTCCACTATTAGTATTTCTTGGAGCATGTAGTTTAAGTTTTGGTGGGCTAATTGTTAAATCTTTTGAGGGTTCAACCTTATGGCAGATATTATTTTGGAGGTCCTTATTTTTTTCTCTAACTGTCTTGGCTTTTTTAATCATTAGCTATAGACAAAAAACATTCAAAGCATTTAAAGACTCAGGATTACCAGGTTTTATAGGTGGGATCATTTTATCATTTGGTTTCTGTGGTTATGTTTTTGCAATGTACAATACAACAGTTGCTAATACGAATTTTATTATATCTCTTCAAATTTTATTTTTAGCTATATTGGGATACTTTTTTTTAAAAGAAAAAATTTCTGCGATTACTTTAACTTCAATTATTCTTGCTATGACAGGTGTATTATTAATGGTTGGTAACTCATTAACACCTGGTGAATTATCTGGAAATTTAGCAGCTTTTACAATGCCAATTACTTTTGCAATTTTAATAATTATTGTTAGAAAATTTCCTACAGTTGATATGGTTCCAGCACAATTTTATGCTGGAATATGTTCTTGTTTAGTTGGCTATTTCTTGTCGACAAAAATTATGATTTCTCCACATGACATATTTTTAGGGTTTTTAGCAGGTTGTTTTCAAGTTGGTTTAGGTTTTATTTTCATCACTACAGGAGCAAGAACAACACCTTCTGCAATGGTTGGAATAATTATGTTATCAGAATCTGTGCTTGGTCCTATTTGGGCCTTTCTGTTTGTAAGTGAAAGACCATCAACGTATGGATTGATTGGTGGAGCAATAATTCTATTTGCCGTTTTAATACAGTTTTATTCATTGTTATCTAAGAATAAAAAAAGTATTTCTCATTGACCATTCTTAAATAATTGATAAGTTACTTCTTAACGGGAGAGACTACTAACTTTGTAGCACCGAAGGAGCAACCACCCAGGAAACTCTCAGGTAAAAAGGACCGTAACATATTAACTCTGGAAAGAGATTAAATTCTCGCCGAAGGAGCAAAACTCTCAGGCAAATATACAGATGGGTACAAAGAGTTGATATGGAAATAAAAAAAACATCTTTAAATAAACTTCACAAAGACAATCAAGCTAAGTTTGTAGAGTTTGCTGGTTATGAAATGCCAATTCAATACAGCTCAGGTATTATTGAAGAACATAAATTTACAAGATCAAATTCTGGAATATTTGACGTATCACACATGGGACAGTTATTTATTTATGGTGATGATAATTTAACTAATGATTTAGAAGAGATTTTTCCACTAGATTTACATAATTTAAAATTGAATTCATCTAAATACAGTTTTCTAATGAATGATAAAGCCGGTGTCTATGATGATTTAATTATCACAAAATTAGAAGAAGGGTTTTTAATCATTTTAAATGCTGCGTGCAAAGATAATGATTTTAAAATTTTATCTAGTTTACTGAAAGACAAATACAAAATGGTTTTAGATGACCAAAGATCATTAATAGCTATCCAAGGGCCTAAGTCAGTTGATATTTTAAATCAAATTTTAAAAACAGTTGCTGATTTGAACTTTATGTCAGGTAATTGGTTTACGTATAAAGATCAAAAACTCTATGTGACAAGATCAGGTTATACAGGAGAAGATGGATTTGAAGTTTCAATTTCTAATGAGTTAGCTGAAGTATTTACTAAACAATTATTAAAAAATGGTGCTAAATTAATTGGTCTCGGGGCAAGAGATACATTGAGACTTGAGGCTGGTCTTTGTTTGTATGGCCACGAACTTAGTACTGAAACGACCCCTATAGAGGCAAATCTTAAATGGGCAATTTCCAAGGAGAGACTGAATAAGGGCGGATTTATTGGATCTCAAAATATTATCAGTCAGATTAGTGATGGAGCAAAAAAAATTAGAGTTGGTATCAAACCTGAGGGTAGATTGATTGCTAGAGAAAAAACAAAAGTCTATGATGAAAACGAACAGATGATTGGAGAGATAACGAGTGGAACATTTGGTCCAAGTGTTAATGGACCAATAGCAATGGGTTTTGTTGATCGTGCATTTTCAAAAAAAGAAACAAAAATTTTGTTGGAGGTGAGAGGAAAAAAATATCCTGCAAATATTTGTGGATTACCATTTTATAAAAAAAGTTATGTGAAAGGAGCAAACTAATGAGTGAAGTTAAATATTCTAAAGAACATGAGTGGATTAAAGTGGAGGGCGATGTGGGTACAATAGGTATCACACAGCATGCTACAGAAATGCTTGGAGATATAGTTTTTGTTGAATTGCCAGATGTGGGCTCATCAGTTGAAAAAGATGGTAATGCAGGAGTTGTAGAGTCTACTAAAGCTGCAAGTGATGTTTATACACCTATATCAGGTGAGGTAATGGAAAATAATCAAGCAATTGTTGATGATCCGGGAAAGATAAATTCAGATCCAGAAAATGAAGCTTGGTTTTTTAAATTAAAAATAAAAGATAGTAGTGAGTTAGATAGTTTGATGAATAAAGAAGAATACGACAAATTTGCAAAGGAGAGTGGAAACTAAAATGCTTAAAAGTTCTCAAAAAGATTTTATAAAAAGACATATTGGTCCATCAGAAGCTGATCAACAAAAAATGCTTAATGAGCTTGGTTTTGACAGCCTAGATGACTTAATTTCTAAAACTGTTCCTGAAAAAATCTTATTAAAAGAAGATCTTGGAATTGGTGAACCAAATTCTGAATATGAAGCTTTGAGAAAGTTAAAAGTTATTTCAAAACAAAATAGAATTTATTCAAATTTTATTGGCATGGGGTATTACGGTACGTATACACCTTATGTAATTTTAAGAAATATATTAGAAAATCCTGGATGGTATACTGCTTATACTCCTTATCAGCCTGAAGTTGCCCAAGGAAGATTGGAAATGCTTTTGAATTTTCAACAAATGATAACTGATTTTACAGGTTTAGATATTGCAAATGCCTCTTTATTAGATGAGGGAACAGCTGCAGCAGAAGCTGTTGGATTGAGCTACAGAATTTGTAAAAATGATTCTAATATTGTTTTTGTATCAAAAGATTGTCATCCACAAACTATTGATGTCATAAAAACTAGAGCAGAGCCTCTAGGTTTAACGGTTGTGGTAGGTGACGAATCTACTGATATAAAAGAGGATATTGTATGTGGGATTTTACAATACCCAGGAACTTTGGGAGACATTAAAGATCCAAGTGAAGCAATAAGTAAAATTCATAAAAATAATGGAAAAGCTGTATTGGTTTGTGATTTATTAGCTTTGGCTAAACTAAAAACACCAGCTGAACTAGGAGCAGATATTGCAGTTGGTAGTTCTCAAAGATTTGGAATTCCAATGGGATATGGAGGTCCACATGCTGGTTTCTTTGCAACTAAAGATGAATTTAAAAGATCTATGCCTGGAAGGATCATAGGTGTTTCTGTTGATAGACATGGAAATAAAGCGTACAGACTTTCCCTTCAAACAAGAGAACAGCACATAAGAAGAGATAAAGCTACAAGTAACATTTGTACAGCTCAAGCTTTGCTTGCAATTGTGTCTGCTGCGTATGCAATTTATCATGGACCCGAAGGTTTGAAAAAAATTGCAGAAAACACATCACAATTAGCAAAAAATTTTGCAGATAAAATTAAACAATCAGGTTATGAACTGTATTCAGACCATTTCTTTGACACAGTAACAATTAAAACTTTAGATAAAACTGACTCTATTTTTAGAAATGCATTACGACAAAATGTAAATATAAGAAAAGTTAATTCCGAGATGCTTTCTGTTGCATTTGATGAAAGAAAAAATGTTTATAGAGCTAATCAGTTATTAAAAATTTTTAATTGTTCAGAAGCAATTAAAGAAAATTTAAATGAAAATTTAAATAATTTGCCAAAAAATTTATTAAGAACATCTGAATATTTAACTCATCCCGTTTTTAATAGTTATCACTCAGAAACAGATATGCTTAGATATCTTAAAAAATTAGAGGACGCTGATATAGCTCTTAACAGATCTATGATAGCTTTAGGTTCGTGCACAATGAAGTTAAATGCAGTTGCGGAAATGATCCCAGTTACCTGGAGAGAATTTTCCGAACCCCATCCGTTTGCTCCTGTTGAACAAATGGAAGGATATAGAACCCTGTTTACTGATTTAAAAAATTGGCTTAGATCAATTACTGGGTTTTCAGGTGTATCTTTGCAACCAAATGCTGGTGCTCAAGGAGAGTTTGCAGGCTTGATGGTTATCAAAAAATTTCATGAAAATAATGGAGATAAGAATAGAAATGTTTGCTTAATACCAAGCTCAGCACATGGAACAAATCCTGCAAGTGCACAAATGGTAGGCATGAAAGTAGTGGTTATAAAATGTGATGAACATGGGAATGTTGATATTGAAGATCTTAAAGAGAAAGCAAAAACTCACTCAGAAAACCTTGCAGCATTAATGGTCACGTATCCATCAACGCATGGAGTTTTTGAAGAACAAATTTCTGAAATATGTGAGCTTATTCATGATAATGGTGGACAAGTCTATATGGATGGAGCAAATCTAAATGCTCTTGTTGGGATTGCAAAACCTGGAAAGTTTGGTCCTGATGTTTGTCATATTAATTTACATAAAACATTTTGTATTCCTCACGGTGGGGGAGGACCAGGAATGGGACCTATAGCATGCAAGAGACATTTAGAAGTTTATTTGCCAAATCATTCTGTAATTAAAGATTGTGGGCCAGTAACAGGTATGGGTGCGGTTTCTGCGGCTCCATGGGGAAGCTCTAGTATTTTATCTATTTCATGGATGTATATAAAAATGATGGGCTCTGAAGGACTTAAAAAGGCATCACAAGTAGCGATTTTAAACGCAAATTATGTAGCTCATAAATTAAAAGATGCATTCCCAATATTATACAAAGGTAAAAATGGAAATGTGGCTCATGAATGTATTATTGATATTAGAAAAATAAAATCAGAAATAGGGATTACAGAAGAAGATATTGCAAAAAGACTAATCGATTTTGGTTTTCACGCTCCAACTATGTCATGGCCGGTTGCAGGAACGATGATGATTGAGCCAACCGAAAGTGAAGGTTTACAAGAAATTGATAGGTTTTGTAATACCTTAAAAAAAATCAAAGAAGAAATTGATAAAGTTAAATCGGGAGAATACGATAAAATTGATAATCCAATTAAAAACTCACCACACACTCATGTTGAACTAATCGCGAACAAATGGGAACACAAGTATGAAAGAGAGGAAGCAGCATATCCATCAGAGTTTTTAAAACAGATTAAATACTGGCCACCTGTTGCAAGAGTTGATAATGTCTACGGAGATAAAAACCTAGTATGTTCATGTCCATCTATTGATGAATATAAAGATACTGCTGCATAAAATAATTTATTAATGAAAATTGCTGTAATTGGGTCAGGTATATCTGGATTAAGTTCTGCATATTATCTTTCAAAAAAACATAAAGTCGATCTCTTTGAAAAACAAGATCGTTTTGGCGGTCATTCATACACGCTAGACATTAAGCTTAATGATAAAGAAAAAGTTGCAGTTGATATAGGATTTATGGTTTTTAATAAAATTACATATCCAAATTTAATAAATTTTTTTAAAGAAAATGAAATTGAAATTGAGGAAAGTGATATGTCATTTTCAGTTACTGTTAAAGGTACAAATATTGAATATTGCGGAAAAGGTTTAAATGGTATTTTTTCAAATAAAGGAAATCTATTAAATCCTAAATTTGTTAAAATGTTTTTTGAAATTATAAGTTTTTATAAAAATTGTGAAAATTTAGACCCAAACTCATTAGATAAGATTACCTTGGGTGAATATTTAAACAATATTGGAAAATCTAAATATTTTGTTGATTATCATATTATACCTATGGTTTCTGCAATATGGTCAATGCCACCATATGAGGCCTCACAAATGCCATTAGTATTCTTTTTAAATTTTTTTAAAAATCATGGATTATTCAAACTTAAAAATAGACCACAATGGTTTACAGTTGCCAATCGAAGTAAAACTTATGTTAGTAAAATACTTTCCAAAATTAGTGGAGAATATTTTAAAAATTATGAAATCAACAAAATTGTAAGAAATAGCAATGGTGTTAAAATTTATTATGGTTCAGAAAGTGAATTTTTTACTTACGACAAAGTTGTTCTAGCATCACATGCAGATGAAAGCTTGAAAATCATTTCAGATATTTCAGATAGAGAGAAAGAAATTTTAAGTAATTTTAAATACAAACCAAATAGGGCAGTCATCCATTCTGATGAAAGTGTAATGCCAAAAAATAAACAAGCTTGGTGCTCATGGAATTCCTCATTAAATCCTGAAAATAAGGAACATTCTTCAGTTACATATTGGCTTAATCAATTACAAAATCTTAAAATTGATAAAAATATATTTTTAACGATAAACCCTTTTTTTAAAATTGATCATCATAAAGTGTTTAATGAAATTGATTTTACCCATCCATATTATGATGAAAATGCTCTACAAAATCAGTCAAATTTAAAATCAATTCAAAATGTAAATAATACCTTGTTTGCTGGAAGTTATTTTGGTTACGGATTTCATGAAGATGGAATAAAATCTTCAATGGAGATGCTTAAAACCTTAAATGATTAACTCAGCTATTTATAACGGTCAAGTAATACACAAAAGGTTTAAACCTAAAGTTCATAATTTTAGATATAAAGTTTTTTCTCTGTTAATAGATCTTTCTGAATTAGAAAAACTAGATCAAAATATTAATTTTTTTTCTATCAATAAATTTAATTTAATTAGTTTTTATGAAAAAGATCATGGTGAAAGAAATGGCTCTCCTTTAAAATTATGGGTACAAAAAAATTTAGAAAAAAATAACATCCAAGCTAAAGATATAAAAATTAAAATTTTGTGTTACCCAAGAATTTTTGGATTTGTTTTTAATCCTTTAAGTGTTTTTTATATTTATAATTTAGAAGATAAGTTAATTTCAATTTTATATGAAGTTAAGAATACATTCGGTGAACAACACACATATATATTTAAAGTAATAAAAGATTCAAATTTGATACAAAACAACTGTTCTAAAAAATTTCATGTATCCCCATTTATTGAAATGAATTGTAATTATTTTTTTAGGTTATTAAAACCAGGAAATAAAATTTCAGTTGTAATTGATCAATACGAGAATGAAGACAAAATCTTATACGCCTCTCAAGATGGAGTTAGAAGTGATTTTAATACAAAACAATTGATTAAATCTTACTTAAAACACCCAGTAATGACATTTAAAATTATTTTAGCGATACATTTTGAAGCGTTTAAATTATGGGCAAAAGGAATTAAATTCATTAAAAAAAAAATAAAAGTTAAAAATAATATTACATTTGAAAATTAATGATTTTACATAAAATTGCTGACAAGATAATTTTTAACATTTTAAAAAGAATAAGTGTTGGATATTTAGAAATTACTTCAATATCTGGCGAACTTTTAAAATTTGGTAATTATGATGATAAACTTAAAGCGGATTTAAAAATAAAATCCTCATCTCTAAGCTATAATTTGATTAAAGGGGGAAGCGTTGGTTTAGCCGAATGCTATATGAGAGATGAATTTGAAACTAGTAATTTATCTAATCTAATTGAATTAGCAGCAAGAAATATAAGCATTATTCATAAATTTTCTGGAATATTAGATTTAAAATTTTTAAATTTTATTAAAAATAAATTTGTCAAAAATACCAAAAGTAGAAGCAAAGAAAACATAGCTAGACACTATGATCTTGGAAATGATTTCTTCTCACTATGGCTTGATAAAACACTTACTTATTCTAGTGCAATATTTGATGAGCAAAATAAAGACTTATCCAATGCTCAAAATAATAAATACCAAAAATTAATTAATTTAATTCAACCTAGTAATGGAGATAAAGTTTTAGAGATAGGTTGTGGTTGGGGTGGGTTTGCCGAATACCTTGGTAAAAATTATGATGTTAAATTAGATTGTATCACAATTTCAAAAAAGCAATTCGAGTATGCTAAAGAGAGAATCCATAGTTGTGGTCTTAATGAAAAAGTAAATATTGAAATTAAGGACTATAGAGACTTAAACAGTAAATATAATTCTATTGCATCAATTGAAATGATTGAAGCTGTAGGACAAAATTATTTAGAAAGTTATTTTAAAACTATAAAAGATAATCTATCTGATGGTGGCAAAGCTGCAATACAAGCAATAACAATTGATGATAGTCTTTATGATAGATATAAAAATAAACAAGACTTCATCCAAAAATATATTTTTCCAGGTGGTTTTTTGCCCAATAAAAATACTATTAATAAACTTGTTTCTAAAAACGGGCTAAGTGTAAATTCATATATTTCATATGCTGATCATTACGCAGATACACTTGCTATATGGAAAGATGAATTTAACAAAAAATGGAGTTTAATTAAAGATCAAGGATTTGATTTAACTTTTAAAAGAATGTGGGAATTTTATCTTTCATATTGTGAAGCAGGTTTTAAATCTAAAAATATTGATTTAATTCAATTTTCACTTCAAAACAAATAATACATATAGGAGAAGTTAATGCGTCATATAAAATTTATTAGATCAATTTCATTGATAATTTCATTATTCTTAATTACAAGTTGTTCAAATAATAGCGCCATGAAACCTGAAGATTTTAAAAATAAAGAACCAAGATTAGTTATAGAAGAGTATATGACTGGAAATGTTAAAGCTTGGGGCGTATTACAAAATAGATCAGGAAAAGTAACAAGACAGTTTTCAGCTGACTTAAATGGATCTTGGGATGGGAAACAATTAATCCTTAAAGAAAAATTTAATTGGGACGATGGTGAGGTTCAGAATAGAGAATGGATAATTAATAAAATAGATGATCATTATTACGAAGGTACAGCCGGTGATGTTGTTGGAAAAGCTAAAGGTTTCTCTTATGGGCCAGCTTTTAAATTCGAATATGTTTTGTTGGTACCAGTTAAAGGCAAAGAAATGAAAATTACGTTTGATGACTGGATTTTTAAACAAGATGATAGAGTTGCTATTAATAGAGCTACTATGACTAAGTTTGGTTTTAAAGTTGCTGAGTTAACAGTCGTGTTTGTTAAAGACTAGTAATCTATTTTCTTCATTCCTTTAGCAACAAATTTAAAATAAAGGCTACTCGGTAATATTTGAAGAAATTTTAAAAAATAAGTAAAAACTTTTGGAAAATGTATTTCAAATGATTTTTTAGCAGTGAGTCCTTTAAATATTTCATTAGCAGCAAATTCAGGAGATTTTATCATTGGCATTGGAAAATCATTTTGATCAGTCATTGGCGTTTTAATAAAACCTGGACTAACTAAAGAAACTCTTACATTTTTTTGCATCATGTCAAAATTTAAACTTTCTGCAAAGCTGGTAAGAGCTGCTTTTGAGGCACAATATGCACCGGCAGCAGGTAATCCTCTGTAACCAGCAACTGAAGATATTATTGATATTTGCCCACTTTTTTTTTCAGAAAAATAATCATAAATAGAATTTATAGAATTCATTGTTCCAAAATAATTTACTTCCATAATCTCTCTTATTTTATTTAGATTAAATTTTTTCTCTGATTTTGGATCATGCATACCAGTACCAAATACACAAATATCAATTTGGTTAAATTGCTCAATTATTTTTTTTGCAACTATTTTACAATTTTCTATTTCTGTTACATCTAATGGAAAGGGGTAAATATTTTTATTAAGTTCGTTGAGTTCATTTAGTAAATTTTCACGTCTAGCAGATGCAGCAACAATCCAACCACTTTCTGCAAATTTAATTGTTAATGCTTTACCTATTCCACTACTAGCACCTGTAATCCAAATAACTTTTTTATCTCCCATAATTTATTGTATAATAGATATGTGTTAAAAAACAAATTCATATCATTCTTACTATTAAGTTTAGTTACGTTTTCGGCTTCTTTCATTGGAGGTTTGGCAACAATTAACTTTAAGGAGCCATGGTATTCATTGTTAATTAAACCTTCATTTAATCCTCCAGATTGGATATTTGCTCCAGTTTGGACCACACTTTATTTGATGATGACATTCGCTATATGGGTTTATTGGCACAATAAAAACAGAGATATGAACACCGTCTATATTTATTTCATCCATCTAGTTTTTAATACAACTTGGAGTATAGTTTTTTTCGTACTGCATAATATGTTATTAGCGTTAGTTATATTGGTAATTTTAATAGTTTTAATTGTTATACTTATTTTTAGGTTCAGACGTGTCAACTTGGTTAGCTCATATCTAATGATTCCCTATGTACTTTGGTGTACGTTTGCTTTAATTTTAAATTTTAACTTAATAATGTTAAATTAAATATGGATGATGTTGTAATTATTGGTGGTGGAATAATAGGTGCTGCAAGTGCTTATTTTTTGTCTAAAGAAGGAAGAAAAGTTAAAGTAATAGAGAGAGACCCAACTTATAAAACAGCTTCCTTTCCACTGTCTTTAGGTGGATTCAGAAGACAGTTTTTTCAAAAAGAAAATATCTTACTTGGAAAATTTGCAAGAGAATTTATTTACCAAATTCCAAATCTTTTAAAAACTGAAAAAAATCCTAACCCTACTGCAAGTATGGTTACTAATGGATATTTATTGATGTTTGGCCCAGAACATGCTGATGAGCAATATAAGGCTCTTGAAAATCATAAAGTTTGTGAAGCAGGAACAAAAAATATTAAAGGCTCTGAATTATCTAAAGTATTTCCCTATATAAATAGTGAAGGCATAGAAACAGCAACTTATACTGATAACCAAAGTGAAGGTTGGATTGATCCATTCATGTTTCATAGTGCTCTAAAAAGTAAAGCTATTGAGCTTGGTGCTGAATTTATTAAAGGAGAAGTTAAAAGTATTTCTGAAATAAAAGCTAAAACAATAATATCTGCTGCTGGTTGTTGGACTAAAGAATTATTGGAAGATATTCCAGTTGTTCCTCAAAAACACACAGTTTTTAGAGTTAAATGTCCAAAATATATAAAGGAAATGCCTCTTACTGGTGATTTAACTACAGGTGTTTATTGGAGACCTGAAGGGGGAGAGTATCTAGCTGGATCTCCAAACTCTGTTTTTGATGCAACTGATTTAGAACCCGCATGGAATGATTTTGAAGAATTAGTATGGCCAGCATTAGCACAAAGGATACCGGCATTTGAAGAATTAAAACTAACTGGTGGATGGGCTGGTTATTATGATTGTAATAAATTAGATAACAACGCGGTTGTTGGTAAACATCCAAAATTTGATAATGTTTACATGGCCTCAGGATTTACTGGTAGGGGTCTTATGCAAGCTCCAGGGATTGGAAGAGCCTTAACAGAATTAATTACTACTGGATCTTATCAAACAATTGATATTAGTGATTTTGCTGTTGAAAGAGTGCTTGGAAATAACGCACGACCAGAACCTTACGTTCTATAAATTAAGTTCCACAAAATGTTTGATAGTTGTCATCAAGTGAGGGTAACTGATAATCTTCAATATCTTTTTGCTCATCGTATGGGTTATCAAATTTAGATAACATTTTATTCATTACCTCTAAGTTATCTTCATTAGCTGCTTTCAAAGCCTCTTCTACTTTATGATTTCTTGGTATAATTACTGGGTTGGTTTCTTTCATTAGCTCTAAGGATTTCTCTTTTGAATTATCATTTATAGAAATTCTATTTTGCCATTCATTTGACCAATTAATGAAATCTTTATCATTATATAAGCTGTTGTTACCAATCTTAATGTTCATCAAATAACAAAAGGTATTTGTGTAATCTGCTTTGTTTTTTTCCATCCAAGATAGCAAATCATCAATAAGCTTTTTATCATCTTTACTTTTTCCAAATAAACCAAGTTTATCTCTCATCATATTAAGCCATTTTTCTTCATAAATATTTTGAAAGTTATCAATTATTTCAGTAGCTAATTGAATGGCTTTATCTTCATTTTTATCAATGAGTGGAATTAGACATTCAGCAAATCTTGATAAATTCCATTTCGTTATTGGGGGTTGATTTGAAAAAGAATATCTTCCAAGTTGATCGATAGAGCTAAAAACTGTTTTAGGATTATAGTGATCCATAAAAGCACATGGGCCATAATCAATAGTTTCACCTGAGATTGTCATGTTATCTGTATTCATAACACCATGAATAAAACCAACTCGCATCCAGTTAACTACTAATTTACATTGTCTTTCCATTACAAGATTAAGTAAATCTAGTGCTTTATTTTTAGAGGATTGAATTTCTGGATAATGTCTGTTGATTGTGTAATCAACCAATGTATTTAAGTCATCAATATTTTGCTTTGCTGCAATATACTGGAAAGTTCCAACTCTTATATGACTTGAAGCAACACGTGTTAAGATAGCTCCTGGTAATAAATTTTCTCTAACAACTTTTTCACCAGTTTTGACTACAGCAAGGCTTCTAGTTGTTGGTATTTTTAAAGCATGTATAGCTTCACTAATTATATATTCTCTTAACATGGGTCCTAAAACTGCACGACCATCACCACTTCTTGAGAAAGACGTTCTACCAGAGCCCTTAAATTGAACATCATATCTATTGGTATTATTTACTAAATGTTCTCCTAACAAAACAGCTCTACCATCTCCAAGCATAGTAAAATGTCCAAATTGATGACCTGCATAAGCTTGAGCTATAGTAGTAGATCCTTTTGGTAAAGTATTTCCAGAAAATATTTGAGATAAATCTTTTTTTTCTATTTTAGAAAAATCTAGGTTTAAATCTTTAGCTAATTGATCATTTAAAACTACTAACTCAGGATTATGAACGGGGGTAGGTTTAACTTCTTCCTTAAAGGTGTTAGATAATTTTGAATATGTGTTATCAAAATGCCAACCAATGGTCATTTTGATTAACTAACTTCTGCTTGATTTTCTTTAGGTTTAACTTCGGTTTTAAATTGGTTTGAAATTTTTTGAACTTCAACAGAAGAAACTTTATATTCAGCACACATAGTCTCTTCATCTTTACCATGACCTGTAACCATATTGACCATATGTTCTGGAAAATGAAATGTTGTAAATACAATTCCTTCTTTAACCTTATCAGTTACTTCTACTTTTAAAGCTACTTCACCTCTTCCAGAGTATAGTCTTCCAATATCACCAGTATTAATATCTCGATGTGCAGCATCTTTAGGATGAATTAAAAGAACATCTTCATCAACAATATTAATGTTTTTAGTTCTTCTTGTCATTGTAGCAGCATTATAGTGTTGAAGAACTCTACTTGTTGTTAAAATTAAAGGATAATCTTTTTTGTTTTCCTCAATTTCTGTCGACTCTTTCCAGTCAAAATTCTTAAGCTGTCCTTTTCCTAATTTAAATGTTTCAGTATGAAGAATTTGTGTATCTGTTCCGTCTTCTTGAACTGGCCATTGTAATCCTAACTTACCAAGTCTTTCTCTTGTCACTCCTTTAAAGAAAGGAACAACATCTGCAATTTCTGATAAAACTTGATCAGCGTTATATGTGGGTTGATCAAAACCTAGTTTTTGCATCATATCTGTTACAATTAATCCATCAGGTTTTGTTCCAGGTAAAGGTTCAACAGCTCTGTTTACTCTTTGAATTCTTCTTTCAGTATTTGTAAATGTACCGTCTTTTTCCAAGAAAGTTGTACCAGGCAAGACAACGGTCGCAAGTTTTGCTGTTTCACTCATAAAAATTTCTTGAACAACTAAAAGCTCTAAAGAATTCATCGCTTCAACTACGTGTGCACTATTAGGATCAGTTTGAACAATATCTTCTCCAATAATCCACAGACCTTTTAATTCTTTATCAATTGCTGCTTCAAACATTTGTGGAATTTTTAATCCTGGTTTAGTCGGATGGGTTACTCCATATTTTTCTGTATAGAATTTTTGATTGTTTGCATCTGCTACTTCAAAATAACCAGCACCTTGGTGTGGTTGACAACCCATATCAGCTGCACCTTGGACATTGTTTTGACCTCTAAGAGGGTTCACTCCAACACCTCTTCTTCCAATATTTCCAGTAATCATTGCAAGATCTGCTATTAGCATTACAGTTTTTGAGCCTTGTTGGTGTTCAGTTACCCCTAAACCATGGAATTCCATAGAATTATGTGCTGTTGCATAAGCAATTGCTGCCTCTTTAACAAGCTGTTTATCTACACCTGCAACTTTTGCTAAATGATCAACATCTTGTCTTTCAATCTCTTTGATAAAATTATCAAAACCTTCAGTTCTATCTCTTACAAAATCTGCGTTGTGTAGTTTTGATTTAATGATGAAATGTAACATCATATTAAGAACCGCAACATTTGTTCCAGGTCTAAGTTTGATGTGATAATCTGCAAGCTTAGCAAGCTCTGTAGTAATTGGATCTAGTACAATTAATTTTTTGCCCTTCATTACTTGTTGTTTAATTTTTGCGCCTGTGACTGGGTGAGCGTTAGTAGGGTTGGCACCTATTACTAAAAACAAGTCAGCAAAATAAATATCCTCTGTAGAATTTGTTGCAGCTCCTGTTCCAAATGTTTGTTGCATACCCCACGCTGTTGGTGAATGACAAATTCTTGCACAACAATCTACACTGTTAGTTCCAACAGCAGCGCGTATCATTTTTTGAAAAACATAGTTTTCTTCATTAGTACATCTAGCTGAAGAAATTCCTGCAAACGCATCAGGACCATTATCATTTGTAATTCTATTCATTTCTTTTTTTATAAAGTCATAAGCTTCATCCCACGATGCCTCTTCAAATTTTCCATTTCTCTTGATTAATGGAGTTTTTAATCTGTCAGGATGATCATAAAAACTAAAAGCGTATCTTCCTTTAATACAAGTATGTCCTGCATTTACTTCTGTTTCTTTTGGAGTATCTATAGCAACAACTTTGTTATCTTTGATTGATGCTTCTAAATTACACCCAACTCCACAATAAGAACATGTTGTTCTAACTTTTTCATCTACATCAGCAGATTTTGATTTGAAAACATCAGAGATTGCATCTGTTGGGCAAGTATGTGCACAAGCTCCACAAGATACACAAGAGCTATCACCAAACATCATGTCATTGTCTGTTGTAATTTTAGACTCAAATCCTCTGCCACTCATTGTTAAAACAAAAGAACCTTGTATTTCATCACACGCTCTAACGCATCTTCCACAGTTAATGCAATTATCTAAGTTCATTCTCATATAATCATGAGAAGTGTCTCTTGGAATTCCTTTGTGCTGCTTTGGACTGTTATATCTGTGATCCGAAATACCTAAATCATTAGCAACTGTTTGAA
>OAPQ01000032.1_pt1 | contig 17711 bp, 17 predicted proteins | sample 1498871 | NCBI WGS metagenome assembly OAPQ01 (sample SAMEA3275646, study PRJEB22092) | marine metagenome | biome: ENVO: 01000023; feature: ENVO: 00002042; material: ENVO: 00002149 | collected 2014-06-21T11:10:00+00 | depth 0 m
GAAAGCTTAAGTTATCCAGAAGATACAGCAGCAAGAATAATGCAGCGTGAATTTACAGCAATTCCCAGTAATTGGTCTGTAGGTCAAACAATTGATTATTTAAGAGAAAATAAAGATCTTCCAGAAGAATTTTTAGAAATATTTATTACGAATGAGGAATTTAAACCAATTGGTACAGTTCCATCTTCTCGTGTGTTAACAACTTCTAGAGATACAAAAATGCTTTCAATTATGTCTGAGTCTCAATTATTAATACCAGTAGATATGGATAAAGAAGAGGTTGGGAATTTATTTGAGAACTACAACCTAAATTCAGCTGCTGTTGTAGATAAGAATAACAAATTAGTTGGCATGATTATGAGTGATGATGTTTTGACTGTTTTAAAAGAAGAAGCTGAAGAAGATGCATTGAGATTGGCAGGGGTAGGTGATGAAGAAATCACTGATGGTGTCATAACTAAAACTAAAAGAAGATTTAATTGGCTTCTATTAAATTTATTTACAGCCTTTTTAGCTACTTGGTGTATTAGCTTGTTTGGTGCAACAATTGAACAGATGGTAGTATTAGCTTTTTTAATGCCTATAGTCGCCTCAATGGGTGGTAATGCTGGAATGCAAACATTGGCTGTAACTGTTAGAACAATAGCAACAAATGATTTAACAGAAAATAATTTTTCATCAAATGTTTTAAAAGAATTTTTTATAGGAATTTTAAATGGAATTATATTTGCAGCTATTAGTGCATTTATTGTTCAAATTTGGTTCCAAGACAATACGTTGTCAATAATAATTTCAATTTCGATGGTTTTAACTATGATCATCGCAGGACTTTTTGGTATTTTAGTTCCAGTCACTTTAAAAAAAATAAATATTGATCCTTCTATTGCTTCCAGTGTATTTGTAACAACAATTACAGATGTAATAGGTTTTGTATCATTCTTAGGTGTAGGTGCTTATTTTCTATAAGCTTAAAAATTATCAATTAATCTAATACCTTTATAATAATAACTTAGGAATATTTTTGATTTCTGGTATTTATTTGAAATTGTTAGGTTTTTTGTATTTCTATTCTCCAAATATTCTATTTTAATTTTAAAGAAACTTTCAAATTCTTTTTTTGATTTTTGTAAAAATCTATTAATATTGTTTGTATTTTTAATTTTATTTTTCAAATTTAAAAATAATTTTGAAATTTTTTCAACATCATTTAATTCTTGTTTATTAAGTAAAAAATTTCTTGATGATAATGCTAGTTTATTTTTATTTCTGATGGTTTTGCATCCTATTACCTTTGTGTTAAATTTTTGTTCAATAAAATTTCTTACCAAAAAAAATTGTTGAAAATCCTTTTTGCCCATATATATTTTTTTAGGTTTAATTAATGTTGTTAATCTATTCATAACATCTAAAACACCCTCAAAATGGCCTTTTCTATGTTTGGCACAAAGTATTTTGTCTTTTTTTTTAAGTCTTATATGTGATTGTTTTTTATCTTCGTAAATATCATTAAATTTAGGAATATATATAAAATCTAACTGTCTTATTTTTTTTAAAATAGATAAATCATTTTTAATATTAGATGGGTAGGATTTGAAATCTTTAATATCATTAAATTGTTTTGGATTTACAAATATACTCACTATTGTTTTTTTATTTAATTGAATTGATTTTTTTATAAGAGATATGTGACCATCATGAATACCACCCATTGTAGGTACAAAACCAATATCGTTAAAAGGGTTCAATGTTTTGCGTAAAATATTGTTATTTAATATAATTTTCATTTGTATTAAAATATTTAATAAGTAAAACATTTAAATGATTAAACAAGCTATTATTCCACTTGCAGGATTGGGCACTCGTCTACTACCTTTAACGAGTGTTTTTGCAAAAGAACTTTTACCCATTAATGGAAAACCTGGATTAGAATATATAATAAATGAATGCATAGACGCAGGCATTAAAGAAATAATTTTCATTATATCAAAAAGAAAAATGATGATTAAAAAATATTTTTATAATGACAAATTTTATAATGATTTAATTAAAAAAAAAAAGATCCAAGAATTATTGAAGAGTATAAAAAAATATTAAAATATAGAAAAATGATTAAATTTGTCTATCAGAATAAGCCAAAGGGAACAGGGGATGCTGTTCTTAAAACTAGAAAATATATTAAAGACAAATATTTTTTAATGTTATTACCTGACGATCTTATAATCAAAAAAAATTGCTCTAAATCAATGATTGTTTCTCATAAAAAATATAAAGCATCCATTATGGCAAGTATGAGTGTAAACAAAAAAACTGTTTCAAGATGGGGTATTTATAAACTTTATAAAAAATTGAATAAGAGAGATTCATTAATTAATAGTGTGATTGAAAAACCAAATATTAAAGATGCCCCCTCCAATCAGGCTGTAATAGGCAGATATATATTACCTAAAAAAATCTTTTCAAAACTAAAAAATTTAAGACCAAGTAAAGGAGGAGAAATTCACATTACTGACGCCATTCAATTGTTAATTGATAATAATGAAAAATTCATTGCCCATAATTTTTCTGGTAAATATTTAGACTGCGGAAGTATGGATGGGTATATAAATTCTTCTAAGGAGATTGCAAAATTATGAAACTTTGTATGATTGGTACAGGTTATGTGGGTCTTGTAAGTGGTGTATGTTTTTCTGATCTTGGTAATGAAGTTATATGTGTTGATAGAGATCAAGATAAAATAAACAAACTTAAACAAGGCATAATTCCTATTTATGAACCTGGGTTAGAAGAACTAGTTCTTAAAAATTATAAAAATAAAAGATTAAAATTTTCAACAGATTTAAGTAGTTCAATAAAAAAATCAGATATAGTTTTTATATGCGTTGGCACTCCAACAAAAAAAAAAGGTTCTGGTGCTGATCTTAGCCAAATATTTTCTGCAACAAAAGAAATATCAAAATCTATTAATAAATTTAAAATAATTATAACCAAATCAACTGTTCCAGTAACAACTGGTGATGAAATTGAAAAAATACTATCAAAAAATGTAAATAAAAATAAATTTTCAGTAGTATCGAATCCTGAATTTTTAAGAGAAGGTGAAGCTATAAGAGATTTTATTTATCCTGATAGAGTTATAATTGGTACTAATGACAAAAAGTCAGCTACAAAGTTACGAAATCTTTACTCGCCATTAATATCAAAAGGAGCAAAATTTATATCTACTAATCGAAGAGCAGCCGAACTTATTAAATATGCTTCTAACGCTTTTTTAGCGACTAAAATTACCTTTATTAATGAAATTGCAAATTTATGTGAAAAAGCTCAAATTGATGTTGAAGATATTTCTATTGGTATAGGATTAGATAAAAGAATAGGTAGTCGTTTCTTAAGATCAGGTCCAGCATATGGTGGATCTTGTTTTCCAAAAGATACTAAGGCTATCGTTACAACTGCAGATAAATTTAAAGTAAATTTATCAGTGATTAAAAGTGTTATTAAATCAAATTCTTTAAGATCAAAATTACTTTTAAAAAAGATCAACCAAATACTTAATAACAAAGTTAGAAATAAAAAGATTTGTTTTTTAGGAGTTACATTTAAGGCAAATACTGATGACATGAGAGACTCATCGAGTTTAGAGATGATACCATTTCTTTCAAAAAAAGGAGCTAAAATAAAATATTATGATCCAACAGGATTCAAAAAAGAATTTAAAAATATTAAGAATGTAAATTGTGTAAACTCAATAAGGGATGCTGTTGAAGGGTCTGACCTAGTAGTATTACACACAGAATGGAATGATTTTAAATCTATTAATTTTAAAAAACTGTATCCATCTAAAAATCTAAAGATTTATGATATGAGAAATATTTTTTCTTCACTAAAAATTAAATCACAAGGATTTAAATATTATGGTATCGGAAGATAAAAATTAATTTAGTTCAAAAATAGCATCAACTTCAACAGACACTCCCAATGGAAGACTGTTTGTACTTACTGCTGCTCTTGTATGCATGCCAGCATTACCAAAAATTGAAGCTATTAAATCAGAAGCACCATTAATTACTTTTGGTTGTTCAGTATAATCCTCAGTTGAATTAACAAATCCAGTTAGTTTAATACAAGATTTTACTTTTGATAAATCTCCATTACATGCTTTTTTAACTTGAGCAACAATACTTAATCCACATCTTTCAGCTGCTTTATACGCATCATCTGTCGTTAAGTCTTTACCAACTTTTCCTTTGATCAATTCTCCATTTGAATTTATTGATATTTGACCCGAAACATAGAGTAATTTTCCTGAAATTTTAGTTGCCTCGTAAGAGCCAACAGGTGCTTTAGCCTCAGGTAGTTCAATATTTAATTCATTAATTTTATCGTCAAAATTCATTATTTACCTTTTTTCTTTTTTTTAGTTTTCTTATTTTTATCGTATTCTTTTCTTTTCTCAATAAGGATTAATGCTTCCTCCATTGTTAATTCAGTTGGATCTTTTTCTTCCGGAATTGTTGCATTTAAAGACTTATATTTAATATACGGGCCATACTGACCTTTCATTACTCTAACAGGTTTTTTATCTTCAGGATGCTCTCCTAGATCTTTAATTATTGAAGAAGACATTCTTCCCGGTTTTGCCTCTGCGATAAGGGTAATTGCCCTGTTAAGACCAATTGAAAATATTTCTTCTATGTTTTCAATTCTAGCAGATTTATTTTCACATTTTAGATATGGACCAAATCTTCCAGTATTTAGAGTAATTTCTTTTTGATTTTCTGGATTTAATCCTAAAGACTTAGGTAAAGAACATAAAAATTGAGCTTTTTCTAAATCAATACTTTCTAACTCTAGGCCTTTCGGTATTGAAACATTTTTTAAAAGTTCGTTTACATCAGCTTTAAGTTTTTTTGTTTTCTTTTTTTTCTTTGTGATTTTTTCATCAATTTTTTCTTCAGGTATTTTTTCGTATTGAAGATAGGGACCAAATCTCCCATTTTTTAAAAATATATCATTTCCATTTTCATGTTTACCTATGAATTTTGGTTCTGCTAATTGAGATTGTGCTGCTGCTTTTGCTTTAGATAATGGTCTTGTAAATTTACATTCAGGATAGTTTGAACAACCAATAAAGGCACCACCTCTAAAGCTATTTTTTAAACTAAGTGAACCTGTATCACATAATTTACATTTTCTAACAACTTTACCATCTTCATCTTTGTCAAAAATTAATGTTCCTAGACTTTCATTTAATAAATCTAGAACTTCTCTAGTTCTTTTTTCTTTTACTTCTGAAACGTTATTATTAAAATCTTTCCAAAACATTTCTAAAACTTTTATCCAACTTTCTTTTCCAGTGGTAATTTCATCTAGTTGGTCTTCTAATCCAGCTGTAAAATTATAATCGACATATTTAGAAAATAGTTTTTCTAAAAAAGCAGATATTAATTTTCCACGATCTGTAGGAAAAAATCTTTTGTTAAGTATTTCTGCATACCCACGGTTTGCAATTGTAGATATGATACTTGCATAAGTTGAGGGTCTACCAATACCAAGTTCTTCTAATTTTTTTACCAAACTTGCTTCAGAATATCTTGGAGGAGGCTGAGTAAAATGTTGTTCGTCAATAAGGGACTCAATATTAATTGGTCCTTTTGACATTTCAGGTAAGATAGCTTCATCCTCATCTTTGTTTGGACTTGGGAATACTTTCAAGAAACCATCAAATTTTAATACAGATCCGCTAGACCTACATATTGTGGCACCATCTTCTGTAGTTATTGTTATTGTATTTCTGTCAAATTTTGCAGTCTCCATTTGAGATGATAAGGCTCGGCCCCAAATTAGATTGTATAGTTTTTGTTGATCTGTGCTCAAATATTTTTTAACAGAATCTGGTGATCTACTTATATCTGTTGGTCTTATAGCTTCATGAGCTTCTTGAGCATTTTTTGCTTTTTTTCCAGAATAATTTAGAGGTTTTTCAGGTAAATATTCTGTTCCATATTCTTTTTTAATAAAATCTCTAAAATCTGAAACTGCATCAGCTGAAAGGTTTGTCCCATCAGTTCTCATGTAGGTAATTAATCCTATTGTTTCCCCATCTATTTCAATACCTTGGTATAATCTTTGAGCAATTTGCATTGTTCTAGAAGCTCCAAATCCCAACCTACTTGAAGCAACTTGTTGCAAAGTTGATGTTGTAAATGGACCAGATGGGTTTCTGCTAACAATTTTTGAAGAAATATCACTTATATTGAATTTCTTATTTTCAATACTTGCTATAGCATTATTAATTTCATTTTTATTTTTAAAAGAAAATTTCTCTATTTTTTTTCCTTCTAATTGAGAAATGCTTGAAGTAATTAAGTTTTTTTTTTCATCTTGAAAATTAATACTTAGGGTCCAAAACTCTTCAGGATTGAAAGACTCTATTTCATGTTCTCTTTCAGTTATAAGTTTTAAAGCTACAGATTGTACTCTACCGGCAGATTTTGATCCTGGTAGTTTGGTCCAAAGAATAGGGGATATATTAAAACCAACCAAATAATCTAGAGCTCTTCTAGCCATATAAGCATCAACAAGTAAGGGTTCAATTTGTCTTGGATTATCTATGCCGTATGTTACTGCCTTTTTAGTAATTTCATTAAAAACAACTCTTTCAACTTCTTTATCTTTTAAGAGTTTTTTTTCATCTAAATATTCTTTTACGTGCCAAGCTATCGCTTCACCTTCACGATCTGGGTCTGTTGCTAAAATAATTTTACTTGAATCTTTTGCTGCATCAGTAATTTCTTTTAAATACTTTTTAGAAAAGCTATCAACTTCCCATTCCATTTTAAAATTTTGATCAGGATCAACTGAACCATTTTTTGATGGTAAATCTCTAATGTGGCCATAGCTAGCTAAAACCGTATAATTATCACCTAAATACTTATTAATTGTTTTAGCTTTTGCTGGACTTTCAACTATGACTAGATTCATAATTTAACAAACTACTCAAAAGTCTTTGATAGTCAAATTAATAAATTTTTGTCTTACTTTCTTCTTTATTTTTCAACCGTTTAATATTTTCTCTATGGGTAAAGAAGATCAAAACAAACATTATTCCAAAAAAAATAGCATTACTTATTTGGTCTGTTATCAGGATATAAATAGGTATTGATATAGAGCCTATAATAGATGAGAGTGAAGAGTATCTAAAGATTAAAAATATAATGCCCCAACTTGCTGTAAATATAATTCCTAGTAATAAATTTATAGAAAATAAAATTCCAACATAAGTAGCCACACCTTTACCACCTTTAAATTTGAGCCAAATAGGAAACACATGTCCTAAAAAGGCACACAAAGAAGCTATATATATTAGGTCAGGATAATTAATTTTAACAAAAATAACTGGAATTATAGCTTTAGCTATATCTAGTATTAATGTTGAATAGCCTATAAGTTTATTTCCTGTTCTTAAGGCATTTGTTGCACCTATATTCCCAGAACCTATTTCCCTAATATCTTTATTCAAAAATATTTTAGTCAAGATCAAACCAAATGGAATAGAGCCCATTAAATATGAGAGAATACCAACAATAAAATAATCCATTATTATATCTTAAATAATTCCTTACCTTTTACAAAGGTATTAGTTACTTTACCTTGAAGTTTTTTATCTTCAATTGAAGTATTTTTAGATTTTGAAATTAAGTTTTCTTTTTTTACTATCCAAGGTTTGTCTAAATCCACAATACAAAAATCTGCATCATTTCCTATTGAAAGATTTCCCTTATCAATACGTAGAATTTTTGCAGGATTAGATGTTAAGGCCTGTATTATCGTTTCAAGTTTTACTGATCCATTATGATATAATTCTAATGATAGAGATAATAATGTTTCTATTCCTGAAGCACCAGTTGCTGCTTGTGAAAAAGTTAATCGTTTAGACTCTTCATCCTCAGGCTTATGATCTGAAACTATTACATCGATAGTTTTGTCTTTTAATCCTTGAACGAGCGCTTCTCTATCCTCTTCTTTTCTTAAAGGAGGAGATAATTTTAAGAATGTTTTAAAATCACCAATATCATTTTCATTAAGAGATAAATTATTTATTGAGACACCGCATGTAAATCTAATATCATTTTTTCTCTCTTTAATTACTTCAACTGATTTTCCAGCTGAGAGCTGAGATATATGATATCTACATTTATTTTTTTCAAGAAGTGCCAAGTCTCTTTCTATGATTATTCTCTCTGCAATATCAGGTATTCCTGATAAGCCTAGTTTAGTTGCGATAATACCTGAATTTATCATTCCATTTTTTGAAAGATGATAATCTTCAGCATGTTGCATTATTAAACAATCCAAGTCTTTAGCTGAATTCATTATTCTAGACATTAAACTTGTATTTTGAATAGTCTTAACACCATCTGTAAAAGCTATTATTCCTTTTTTGGCCAACAAACCAAATTCGGTCATGTTAGTACCTTCAATGTTATGTGTTAAAGACGCACAGGGAAAAATATTAATTTTAGATTTATCTCTTCCTCTTCTTTTTAAGAAATCTACAATTGATACATTGTCTATTATTGGATCTGTATTAGGCATTGTAACTACCGATGTTACTCCACCAGATAATGCTGCGTTACTTAAAGTTCTAAAATTTTCTTTATATTCATAACCTGGTTCACCAACAAAAACTCTCATATCTACAAGTCCAGGAAAGATGTATTTACCCTTTAGATCTATGGGCTTTTCTCTAGTCGGCAAATTATTAGAGTTTACTTTTTTACCTATTGCTTCAATTTTTCCGTCTTCTGATATTATTAAACCACCATTTTCATTTAATGAATTATAAGGGTCAATAATGTTTGCGTTTATAAAATATTGTTTCTTCATTTATTCACAAAATATTTTCAAGCAAGCCATTCTAACAGCTACACCAAGTTCAACTTGTTCCTTTATTACACTTTTATTAATATCGTCAGCTAGTCTTGTATCGATCTCAATTCCTCTATTCATTGGGCCAGGATGCATAATAATTGCATCTGACTTTGCGTGATCAAGTTTATCCGGTGTTAATCCATAATATTCATAATATTCTCTGTTTGATGATAGAAATGAACTTGTCATTCTTTCATTTTGAAGTCTTAACATCATTACTATATCGCAATCTTTAAGTCCTTTTTTCATATCTGTAAAAGTATTAACCCCAAATTTTTCAATTTCTTTTGGCATTAAGTTTGTTGGAGCAACAATATTAACCTCTGCCCCTAACATTGTGAGCAAATAAATATTTGATCTTGCAACTCTTGAGTGGAGAATATCACCACAAATTGCAATTTTTAATCCTTGAATTTTTTTCTTTCTATTAATTATTGTTAATGCATCTAATAAAGCCTGAGTAGGGTGTTCTCTTCTACCATCACCAGCATTTAGTACAGCACAATTAACTTTCTGAGATAATAAATTACAAGCACCTGAGTCTTGATGTCTAATTACAATTATATCAGGGTGCATTGCGTTTAAAGTCATAGCGGTATCTATCAATGTTTCACCTTTTTTAATGGCAGAGTTCCCCATATTCATAGACATTACATCTGCCCCCAAACGTTTACCTGCTAGTTCAAATGAACTTTGTGTTCGTGTAGATGGTTCAAAAAATAGATTAATTTGTGTTTTTCCATTCAAAACATTTAATCTTTTATTTTTACTTTGATTAAGTTTGATGAATGATTGTGACTCGTTTAAAATCAGATTTACATCATTAATTGATAAATCTTGGATACCTAATAAATGTTTTTGAGAAATTTTAACAGCTTTGTTTGATTTAGTTGCCATTAAAATTAACTCTATAACTATAAAGTAGTGTTATGGCAAGTATTAATTCTTTAAAAAATCTATAGCGCCCTGAAGTATAAAGGCTGCAGCATTTTGATCTATATTTTTTTCTCTTTTACTTACATTTACATCTAGTTGACTAGATAGATTAAAGGCCCCAACCGTTGAAAGTCTTTCATCCCAAAGACACACGTCTACATCAATAGCTTTATCTATATTATTTGAAACATCATTGACTGATTGAGCCGATCTACCCAATGATCCATCCATGTTGATTGGATTGCCAATTATAATACCTTTAATATCATATTCGTTAATCAGTTTTTTTAACTCTTCAATTAATTCATTAGTATTAGTCTTATTAATGGTTTTAAATGGTGTTGCTATAGATTGCTTTTCATCACATATGGACACACCAATTCTTTTTGAACCTAGATCTAATCCAATCAATCGGCTGGTTTCTGACTGCTTTTTTTTTAAATCTTCAATAGTGATCATATTGTATATTTTTAACTTAAGTGATAGTTTGCGACATATTTAAATACCATATGAGCATTGATCTTAAAACCATAAAGCATATCTCTAAATTATCAAGAATTTCAGTTGATGAACAAAAAGCTGAAAAACTCGCTGGTGATTTAAACTCAATTTTTGAATTTATTGAAAAATTAAATGAATTAAATACAGATAAAGTTGAACCACTAACATCAGTTGCTGAAACTACATTGAAATTTAGATCTGATGAAGTCAAAAGTGAGAATATAAGAGAACAAATTATAAAAAATTCGCCTGAAGATAATGAAGATTTTTTTGTTGTACCAAAGGTTGTGGAATAATGTCAGATATAACAACTCAGTCATTAACTTCATTAGTTAAGAATATTAAAAATAAAAAACTATCTTCTGAGGAAGTAACCCAAGCATTCGTAGATCGTTCAGAAAAATCAAAAGAATTAAATGCTTACATTACAGAAGATTTTTCTAATGCAATCAATAAAGCTAAAAAATTTGATCAAAATCCAAATTTAGATTTAAAACTACCTGGAATACCTATGGCCGTTAAAGATCTCTTTTGTACTAAAAATATTAGAACTACTGCAGGAAGCAAGATTTTAGAAAACTTTATTCCCACTTATGAGTCTACTGTTACGCAAAATATTTGGAACGAAGGTGCTATACTGCTTGGAAAGTTAAACTGTGATGAGTTTGCCATGGGATCTTCAAATGAAACAAGCTTTTATGGTAATGTGCAAAACCCAATAGATAATGGATTAGTACCCGGGGGTTCATCTGGTGGATCTGCAGCAGCAGTTTCTGGTCAACTTACACCAATCACAATTGGTACAGATACAGGTGGTTCTATTAGACAACCAGCGTCATTTACCGGTACAGTAGGTTTAAAACCTACTTATGGTAGCTGCTCAAGGTATGGAATTGTTGCTTTTGCATCTTCATTAGATCAAGCAGGACCAATGGCTCAAAATGTTGAAGATTGTGCACTACTTCAAGAAGTCATTAGCACTTATGATAAAAAAGATTCTACTTCGATTGATTTTAAAAGAAATGATTACAGCAAAGAATTAACTAAAAATATTAAAGGTAAAAAAATTGGTATACCTAAAGAATATAGAGTAGAGGGGATGCCTAAAGAAATAGAAGATTTATGGCAAAAAGGAATACAGTATGCAAAAGAATGTGGTGCCGAAATAATAGACATTTCTTTACCGAACACTAGTTACGCTCTACCTACCTATTATATAGTTGCGCCGGCTGAAGCTTCATCAAATTTAGCAAGATACGATGGTGTAAAATATGGTTTTAGAGCAAAGGGTGAAAATTTAATTGATATGTATGAAAAGACTAGATCTGAGGGATTTGGTGCAGAAGTTCAAAGACGGATAATGATAGGCACATATGTTTTATCCTCAGGATATTATGATGCTTATTATTTGAAAGCTCAAAAAGTTAGAAAATTAATCAAAAATGATTTCGATGAAGCTTATAAAAAAGTTGATGCAATATTAACACCATCCACTCCTAGCTCAGCTTTTAAAATTGGTGAGAAAAAAGATGATCCAGTTTCTATGTATTTAAATGATATATTTACGGTACCTGTAAATCTAGCAGGTTTACCAGCAATATCAATTCCAGCTGGTCATGATGCATCTGGATATCCTCTTGGATTACAAATTATAGGTAAAGCTTTTAAGGAGCAGGAAATATTGAATGTTGCTTATGCAATGGAGGATAAAATAAATTTTAAAAATAAAATTACTAACTGGTGGATTAAATAATGGCTAAAGATAAATCTGAATTTTTAATCGAAAGACATAATAATGTTTATGAGGTTGTTATTGGTTTAGAAGTACATGCTCAAGTAACCTCTAATTCAAAATTATTTTCATCTTCTTCTACAAAATTTGGAGCAGAACCTAATACGCAAGTAAGTTTAGTTGATGCAGCTTTTCCAGGTATGTTACCTGTAATCAATGAATTTTGTGTAAAGCAAGCGATTAAGACTGGAATAGGGTTAAAAGCAGAAATTAATAAAAGATCAGTATTTGATAGAAAAAACTATTTTTATGCAGATTTACCTCAAGGTTATCAAATTTCTCAATTTAAATACCCAATAGTAGGTGAGGGAATAGTTATTCTTGATATGCCTAACGGTCAGAAAGAAGTTGGTATTGAAAGACTTCATTTAGAACAAGATGCTGGAAAAAGTATTCATGATATGGATCCACAAAATACATTAGTTGATTTAAATAGATCAGGTGTAGCTTTAATGGAAATAGTAAGCAAACCTGATTTAAGAACACCTGATGAGGTAAGTGCTTATATTAAAAAACTAAGATCTATTATGAGATATTTGGGTACTTGTGATGGTAATATGCAAGAAGGTTCATTGAGAGCTGATGTAAACGTTTCAGTAAGATTAAAAGACTCCAAAGAACTAGGTACACGTTGTGAAATTAAAAATGTTAACTCTATAAAATTTATGCAAATGGCAATTGATTATGAGGCTAATCGACAAGTTGATTTAATAGAAGAGGGTAAATCAATTGACCAAGAAACAAGATTGTTTGATACAAAAAAAAATGAAACAAGATCTATGAGATCCAAAGAAGATGCTCATGATTACAGATATTTTCCAGATCCAGATTTACTACCATTAGAAGTCACTGACGAATTTATTGAACAATTAAAATCTGATATTCCTGAATTACCAGACGATAAAAAAAAAAGATTTATAGATGAGTTTAAAATATCTGCTTATGAGGCTACAATTTTGGTATCAGATATTGAAACAGCAAAATATTTTGAAGAAGTTGTAGCAAAAATGGGTAAGAACCGTGATATGAAATTAGCAGTTAATTGGATTACAGGTGAATTATTTGCTGTCTTAAATAATAAGAATTTAGAAATATCTGAAAGTCCAATAAGTGCAAAAAATTTAGCTAAGTTAATTAATCTGATTAAAAATGGAACAATTTCTGGAAAAATAGCCAAAACAATATTTGAATTAATGATGGATGGAGACAAAGATCCTCAAGTTATTGTTGAAGAAAAAGGTTTAAAACAAGAAAGTGACCCTAAGGCCTTGGAAGCTTTAATTGACAAGATAATTGATGATAATCGTGAAAAAGCTATTGAATATAAGAATGGTAAAGAAAAATTATTTGGTTTTTTTGTGGGTCAAGCAATGAAAGTGTCAGGTGGCAAGGCTAATCCTCAATTGATCAATGAGATATTGAAGAAGAAACTTTAATAGATGGGTGCAAACCTAGAAATAACAGAAAAATTACAAAATTATATCAATGATTTTGGCTTAACATTAAATCCAGTTCAACGAGAAATAATTGATTATAATAACACATTAGGTGACATCAAAAGGATGCAAGTTGATCCTTCTCAATGTTATTTTCTTCATTTGATTATAAAAATATCAAATATTAAAAATGTGCTTGAAATTGGAACCTTTACTGGTCTTAGTGCACTTTCAATTTCATTAGCTTTACCTAATGATGGTAAACTTATAGCACTCGATAAAAATGATGAAACTAATAAAGTTGCTGTAAATTTCTTTAAAAAAGCAAATCAAAATCACAAGATTGAAACAAAAATAAAACCTGCTCTTGAAAGTTTAGACGAATTAAAAAAAAATAAATTTGATATGGTTTTTATTGATGCAGATAAAATGAATTATAAAGAATATTATGAAAGATCTTTAAAGCTAGTAGATAAAGGTGGATTGATAATTATTGATAATGTTTTATGGCACGGTGAGGTAGCAGATAAAAATAATCTAGATAAATATACCGTCAATATAAGAGAATTTAATTCACATGTTTCCAACGATAAAAGAGTGGAGCAAATTATAGTACCATTAGGTGATGGGATGACTGTTTGTAGAGTTTTATAATGTTTGAAGTTTTAGGATTTTATAAATTTATAAATATTAGATCTTTAAAAAAGAATAAAGTTTTACTTCAAGATTTTTTAATTAAAAAAAAAGTTAGAGGAACTATTATTATCGCTAATGAAGGTCTAAATGGAACAATATCTGGTGACAGTAAAGATATACAAAGTACTATTAATAAATTAAAAAAAATTTTTTCTTTCAAAGAATTTGATAATAGCAATAAATCTAAATCTATTTTTCAACCATTCCACAAGCCAAAAATAAAAATTAAAAAAGAAGTAGTTCCTATGAGCTTAACTTTAAATTCTAAAGAAAGAAATTTAGATACACATTTAGACCCAAATCAATGGAATAAATTAATCAAAAAAAAAGATACTCATATAATAGATACAAGAAAACCTTTTGAATTTGATGTTGGGACGTTCAAAAAATCAGTTAACCCTGATGTTGATAATTTTAGAGATTTTCCTAAATACCTAAACAAACTTAAAAAAGACAAACCTGTCGCTATGTTTTGTACCGGAGGAATTAGATGTGAAAAAACTTCTGTTTATTTGAAGAAGAAAGGATTTAAAAATATCTACCAATTGAATGGTGGTATTTTAAATTATCTAAAAAAAACTAAGGAAAAAGATAGTTTGTGGAAAGGGGAATGTTTTGTTTTTGATAATAGGATAAGTCTTAAACATGGGTTAAAAGTTGGAAGTTATTTTATGTGCAGTGGTTGTAGAAAGCCAATTTCACCAAAAGATAAAAAATCTAAAAAATATGAAGAGGGTGTTTCTTGCCCAAATTGTCACGATAATTTAACTGACACTCAAAAAGCAAGATTTAGAATGAGACAGAAACAAATAAATCTTGCTAAAAAGAGCGGATCAAAGCATATATTCCAGAAAGAATTTAAATAGAAAATATATTGTCTAAACAAATAAATTTAACAAAGGATCCTATTTGGGACTTATTAAGAAAGGTAACGATACCTGCAAGTGTAGGTTCATTATTTCAAACTTTTTATAATTTAGTTGATACCTGGTTTGCTGGGAGAATTTCAGCAGAAGCTATTGGAGCAATAGCTAAATCATTTCCAATATATTTTGTAATCATAGCCGTTGGTGTAGGAATTGGCGCAGCAACAAATGCATGTATAGGTAATTTATTAGGGGAAAAGAAATTTAATAAGGCATCACTATTTATTGCTCAATCAGTTATTTTTGCAATAGTAACATCTGTTATAGTCACATTATTTGGATTAAATGTTTCTAATTTTCTCTTAGGTGTAATGGGCTCTGACGCTTCTAGTATTACTTTAACAAGAGAATATTTAGATATAATTTTCTACGGTACTTTCATCGTAATGATACAAATTTCTTTAAATGGTGCTCTTAATGCTCAAGGTGATACTAAGAGTTATAGAAATGTATTAATATTTAGTTTTTTCTTAAATATATTTTTAAATCCATTATTTATTTGGGGTTACGGGTTTATTCCTGCTTTTGGAATAGGTGGACTTGCTATTGCAACAGTAATTTCTCAATCTATTGGAACATTTTATTTAGCTTATAAAATTAACTCATGTAAATTAAGAAAATATTTATACATACAGTGTTTTATTCCTAAATTAGATATGTTGAGAGAATTATTTTCTCAAGCACTTCCTATAATGTTTAGTATGCTTTTTATAGGAGTGGGTATATTTAATATTTTATACTTTATTGGACAATTTGGAGAAATGGCTACTGCTGGCTATGGTTCTGCTTTAAGGGTTGAGCAAGTTTTTTTATTACCTGTTATTGGTTTAAATACAGCAGTGCTTTCAATTGGTGGGCAAAACTTTGGTGCAAAGAAATTTAATCGTATAAGAGAATTATATACAAAGGCTCTTTTATTTGGCTCTTCATTTATGATTGGAGCAGGAATAATATTATTTTTTGGTGCAGAATTTTTTGTATCTCAATTTACTGATAATATAGAAGCAATTAAACATGGGGCGCTTTATCTTAAAGTTGCAGCTTTAATTGGTCCTATTTACCCAGTATTTTTTATCACTACAGCAGTATTCCAAGCTCTTAAAAAACCAATTTATAGCCTATATTTAAGCATACTTAGGTTAACTGCATTTCCATTTTTATCTTTGTGGTATGTAATTAATATAAGGGGAGGTGATTATAACGATATATTTTACACAATAATGGCTACTAACTGGGTAATGGGTATTGCTCTAATAATTTTCATTGGGTATTTTTTAAATAATGTATTTAAGCAAAAGAAAAGCCATTTTAGTTATTAGTATTTCCATATTAGTATTTTTTTTTACTTATACAGATATTAAGTCTCAAGATATTAAAATAACAGACGGAGATACCATCAAAGTAAACGGAGAGAAAATAAGGTTTAGTGGCATAGATACTCCAGAATTAAAACAAATCTGTATAAAACAAGAAGTTAAAAAACCATGTGGAATGACAGCCAAGCAAATTCTTATAGATAAAATTGCTGATAATAATGTTACCTGCGTTAATGAAGGTAAAGACCAATACAAAAGAACATTAGCTGAGTGTTTTGTAAATAACGAGAGTTTATCAAGTTATTTAGTTAGAAGTGGTTATGCATTTGCTTATAGAAGATATTCCAAAAAATTCATACCCGATGAAGATTATGCCAAATTTAATAAACTTGGTATGTGGTCAATGGAATTTGATTACCCATGGGATTGGCGTAAAAAAAATTAGTATTTAATCTGTTTTTAAATTTTTCTCTAATTTTCTTACAAAGAAAGAAACAATTAATATCAACACCAAATACTCCAATATTAAAAAAGTATAAATTTCTAAAGGTCTATAAGTTGTAACAACTAATTCATTAGCTTTTCTGGTTAAATCACCGATACCAATTATTGATACTAGTGATGACATTTTAAGTACATAAACAAATTGATTTCCAATAGCCGGCAAGATATTTTTTATTGCCTGAGGAAGTATTACTAACCTTAATCTTTTAAAAAAATTTAAACCTAATGAGCTTCCAGCTTCCCACTGTGCTTTTTTAATTGAGTTAATTCCTGCTCTAAAAATTTCTGCTTGAAAAGCACTTTCACTTATAGCTAGAGCAATTATCCCGGAAACAAATGGACTAAAGCTAATACCTGTCATTATTGGTAAACCATAGTAGATCCATAAAATTAAAACTAATAATGGTACAGCTCTTACAATTTCAACATAACCAATATTTATGTAAGTTAAAAATTTGTTTTTTGCTAATGAGGGAATAGCAACAACAAAACCCAATATCATAGATATAACAATAGACACTACAGAGATAAAAATTGTTGTAGTTAATCCACTTAATAAGAATTTTAAATTTGTTAATCCTTCAACATTATTAGGTGAAATAACAAACCATCCCAATTCTTGATCTGTACAAGAAGAGAGAGGTAATATTAAGAGTAAAAAAAATATATTTTT
>OAPQ01000034.1_pt1 | contig 17236 bp, 21 predicted proteins | sample 1498871 | NCBI WGS metagenome assembly OAPQ01 (sample SAMEA3275646, study PRJEB22092) | marine metagenome | biome: ENVO: 01000023; feature: ENVO: 00002042; material: ENVO: 00002149 | collected 2014-06-21T11:10:00+00 | depth 0 m
AACTAAGACATCTAAAAAGAAAATTTAATATCTAATTTATTTTTTTAAACAATTATTAACTAATATTGCCATCAAAATCCAAACGATAAAAGTTTCTCCATGACTAAACACATAGTCTGCTCCACCAAAACCAGCAATAATATTTATTGCATAGATAATAATAGTTGATGTAACAAGACTTATTAACAAATCTCTTAATGCACATAAGTATTTCATAAATAAACTTTATACATATTCATTTATCATGTAAACTTCATTATATGAGTAATGTAGGCTTTATCGGTGTAGGATACATGGGCTATGGAATAGCTAAAAATATCTTAGAAAAAAATAATAACTTATTTGTAATTGCTAATAAAAATAGAAAACCAATTGAAAAAATTGTGAGCAAAGGCGCAAACGAAGTAAAAACCATAGAAGAATTTAAAGAAAAACAACTAAACGTTTTAGTTAAATGTGTAACTAACACCCCTATTGCAAAAGAGATAGCTTTAAAGCTAGCAAATATTTTAGATAAAAAAACTTTAATAATTGATATTACAACTCACAATAAAACAGGATCAATTGAAACAGAAAAAATTTATCAATCTAAAAACATTAATTATATAGAGTGCCCTGTAATGGGTGGTCCTGTTCAAGCAGAAGAAGGTGTCTTGGGCGGTATTGTTGGTGCAACCGATGATAACTTTAAATTAGCAGAACCAATTTTAAAACTTTTTTGTAAAAATTATTTTCATTTCGGTCCTGTTGGAATGGGTGCAAAATCAAAGCTATTAAACAATTTTTTAACACTGGGAAATGCTGCTTTAATAAATCATATGGCAAAAGCAGCTAAAAAATTTGATTTAGATTTAAAAAAATTATTTGATGTAGCAAAACTTGGCTCTGGAAATTCAGCTGCACTTATTAGAGTTTTTGATGCTTTGCTAGAGGGAGATTTTAAGGGATTTAAGTTTACAGCAACTAATTCTGTAAAAGACTTAACTTACATTCAAGATCTATTAAAAGATTTTCCAGAAGCTGAAAAAATTGCAGAAGATAATAAAAATTATTTTCAAAAAGCTGTAGATGATGGTTATGGCGAAAATTTTATTAGTGAATTAATTGATAAAAAATAATTTAAGAGGAATTAATTAAGTTATCGGGAATCTACTAAAGCGGTAGGTTGTATTCAAGAAGTATATTTACATTTAAATTAAAAAAATTAATTGAAATAAGTTTATTAATAATTACCTTTATAACAAGGAGGTCATTATGTTAAAACTTACACCACCTGATACTTAGCTGAAAAAACAATCCATAAAACAAACTAAAAAAATCCAAACGGATTTAAAAGCCAAAGAGGCTAAATAAGGGAGCTCTTTAGGACTTATCTTAAAGAGCGAACCCTTAAAATTTTTTGATTTAATTTAATTATATAAAACTCTAATTTTAATTTTGGAAATTTTTTGATAACTATTTTTTTAAGTTTTTGAAATGAATTTTTGTGAATTTCATCTTCAATGAACTCCTTTTTATTTTCAGCTAATTTAATAGCTCCACAATCCTCGTGATTAACCACTATTAATTTTTCAATTTTATGTAAATTAATAGAAGTTTTAAGATTATCTAAAAAGGTCTGGTGCCATTTTTTAAATTTAGAATGGGTAACTCCCACAGCAGCACCTGCTATTGTAAAAGAACTATGTTTACTAACTAAATTCTTTTTTTTTATAAACTTAAAAACAGGGAGTTGAAATCTTGGATCTATACAAGATAAAACCATAGCTTTATATTTTGATTTCATTGTTGGTAATCTACTTTAAACATTGCTTCATTTCTTCTGTTCATTGGTAGTGTAAAAGGGCTATCATATGTTGCTCTAATGGGTGCACTTATAATTGTTACATTATTGATCTTTAGTTCTTTTTCTAAAATTTCTTTATGTTTTGTAAAATTACTATCAGAAGCTCTACCAGAATACCTAATAACGGCATAATACCCTCCTTCAATATTAACTATACTTACATCTGTGCTACTTGGCTTTGGAACAGTATCTGAATTGAATTTTGAAGGTAAATAAAACTGCATTGTCATACTCCCATTTTTTTCAACTTGAGTAACTGGTGTAGTCATAGCTATTTTTTCTTGAGTGTCGTTCCTACCAGATATGTAATTAAATAGTTTTCTAAAATTGCTATCTATTCCAGCTCTAGATGTTTCTACTGCTAAACGATTTAGATATTTTCTAATCTCATATAATTCATTTTTTATAATAACTTCATATTTTGCTTCCTCATTAGCCATGATCATAGAGTAGGGTAAAATTAATAAAGTACAAAATATAAGAACATTTAATTTAAGAAATTTCATACATTTAGATTACTTTATACTCAAAATTTTGAGTTTTTTCATTTATCTGTATCAATTTAGCACCATTTCTCGTATGAAATTTTGTTGCCATGTCAGTTAATGGTGAAAGGGTAACCAATCTATTTAGATGATTTGATTTTTTGATTTTTTTAAATACCTCTTTGACTATTAACTTACCCCCACCCTTTTTCTTAGACCAAACTGTATAGGCTATTGCAATTTGACCACCACTTTGATCTCTCATCGCACTTTGTAAAAAAGCATCAGTGCTTAGTTTCTCTAGCTCATCAACACTCTTTGGAATTATATTGGTGTAAGCAAAACACATAACAGCATGAATTTCACCTAGGTATTCAACACCATATATTTTTCTACCATATCCAGTTCTAAAATTGTTATCTAATTCTGGTCTTACAGGATCTTCTTGGGTATTACATTCTTTAAGCTCAACAAGTTTAGCACCTTTAATCCAACCAAAAAAGTTATCAATATTTTTACTTAATACTTGTCTATTTTTTCTTAGTCTTGCTTTAATTCTTGGATTAAATTTTTTATTCATATCTTAACTAAGTTTATTTTAACATTTATTAAAATTTAAAGGTTTGTAAATAAATCATATCAGATAATCATACAAAAGCTTTGTACTTGTTACAAAAATTAAAGCATATATAAAATTGTAAAATAATTTTTCTTCTATAATTTTAAGTAATCTATATCCAATTAATATACCTAATAAAGCAACTGGAAATAATAGTACTGACTGCTTAAATGATTCAAAATTTGTCATAGATAAATTAATATAGAGTGGAAGTTTAATTAAATTTACAAGCGTAAAAAAAAATATTCTTGTGCCTACATAAATTTCTTTTTTCATTCTAAGTGGAAGTAAATAAAGACTAGTCGGGGTTCCACCAGCATGAACGCAAAAACTTGTAAAACCTGCAACTGTGGAACAAATTCCACCTTTGAAGAGATTTTTTTCTGATTTAGCTTCTTTATTTTTTTTAAAAAAGAAATAATGCCCAGCAAACAAAAATCCCATTAAACCGATAATAAATTTTAATAAATCTTCAGAAAAATATGAAAAAGTTAACGATCCAATAATTATGCCAATAGCAGCAAACGGAACCATTAATTTTAAAGTTCCTAAATCAAATTCTTTTCTATATTTATAAACTGCAATAAAATCTGAAAATATTAAGATTGGTAAAATAATTCCTAAAGCTTGATTTAACGGCATCACTATTGTCATCAATGGAACGGAAATTAAGGTCATAGAGCCACCCAAGCCTGATTTTGCAATTCCGTATAAAATTATTGCTGGTATAACTGTTAAGAAAAATAGTTGATTTATTTCCATTTATAGAGAGAGTTGAGTAATTTTGAACCTAGTGGACTAATTGGTTCTTGAAGTACAATTTCTTTTCCAGTTTTTTTTTTTACTAGTTGCAATAATTTAGTTGCTAATCCTTGTTTTCTAAAAATTGGATTAACAAAAATATATTCTACTTCACCTTTCTTGTTAAATCTAACAAATCCAAGTGTTGTATTGTCATTTTTGTATGTGAATACACCGTCAGCCTCATCCAATATATAATTTGAAAAATCAATGCTGTTCATAAATCCTAGTAATTTAGAAGAAGAATTATGATACCAATAGCAACGATTATAGAAGTTAAGACTATATAATTAAGCTTAATTTTAAATCTTTTTAGAAAATAATCGCTAATTTTTTCCCAAAATAAGACAATTAAAAAAAATATAATTACAGGTAAAATAAACTTTATCATATTTTAAGAATTATTATCACTTACGTAAACTGATACTCCTCTTGTATTTAAATCTACATCAAACTTTTTATGTAATGGTGGAAAAGCTCTTTGTGAACAATCTAGTCTGTCACATGTTCTACATGACACACCAATTGGAATCTCAGTTGATTTATCGTTAATATTTACATTTTCTGTATAAACAAAATCTTTAGCGTACTTAGCTTCACAACCAAGTCCTATTGATAAAATACTTTTTGATTGTCCAAATCGTCCAATACCCTTTTCAACAGTTCTTGCAATACAAACATATTTTTCACCATTAGTCATCTTGCTTACTGCAGCCTGAATAACGCCAGGTCTCGTTAACGCTGAATAAACATTCCATCTTGGACATGCTCCACCATATCTGGGTATATCAATACCTGATAAAGAAAATCTTTTTGAAATATTTCCTGCCATATCAACTCTTAAAAAATGAAATGGAATTCCTGGAAGATTTGGATCTTGTAAACATGTTACTCTATGAGCAACCTGTTCAAACGATGTGGCAAATGTATTTTGTAACAATTCTAAATCATATTTAAGTTTTTTACACTCTGTATGAAATAATTTATAAGGCATTAATATTGCTGCACCGCAATAATTTAACAAAGCAACTTTTGTTAGTTTTTTAGATTCTTCAGAAGGAAAGCTAAACGTTGATAAATATTTATCAATTTCTTTACTCGCTCCTTCCTGGGCAATCTGTGCTGCTGCATGTAATTTTTTTGTCTCCAATGAACTATAATCACTTAACAAAAGTTCTTTTTTATTTTTATGATAAATTTTTGAAAAAGGTTTATTTTCTTCTGGTATTACATCTATAACTTTGATTGAATATTCAGACTTTAAATATTCGCATAAGGCAATATATCTTGTTCGATTATTTTTTTGAATTTTTTCAAAAACTTTATTTGCAAACTCTTCTAATTTTGGAAAATAATTTCTATTTTGTTGTAGAAAATCTGAAATCACTTCACCTGGAAATGAATTTTTTCTATTATCTACTATCTTTCCAGATATTTTTTCAATCTTATCAATTAGTTCATGATCTTTTTTTTTTAATATGTCCCCTAATCTTACAATCGCTTTACCAATTTTGGGATTTGTGCTAACTAAATCTTTAACTTCAGGTCCCAAAATATCTAAGTCTTCAAATAAACTATCATCTAAAATTTCAGAAATTGTATTTTGTAAGTTAAGATCTGTCTTTGACGTTAGATCAGATAGCTCAATATTTAATTTTTCACAGACACTTAACAATAAGTCACCATCTATTTTTCTTTTTCCACTCTCGATTAAATTTAAATAACTCGGAGATATGCTTAAATCTTCAGCTAATTTGTTTGCCTGGAGACCTAGTTGTCTTCTAAAAGCTTTGATTTTTGGCCCTATTTTTAAATTTATTTGACTCATATTTACTATTTGTAAATTTTGTAAATTTATTTTTACAATTTTTTTCTTTGATTTACAAGCATTTTTACGATTTTTATGGAAATTGTAAATCTTGTAAATTATAAAGTTTACATGAATAAAAAATTAAATAATAACGAAAATGAAGCTCAAATCATAAAAAAAGAGGATTTTGATCAACATAACAGTAGAGGTATCTACATGAGAGATGATCATTGCGATTGGGGTTCTAGTGGAATGAGTGACCTTATTAAGTCTTTAGACGATAATAACTAATTCTTTTTCTACTAATTCAATTTCTTAAAACTACTAACATCATAGGACTATTAATAATGAGTGCAGAGAATATCTCATACGATTTAAAAAGATTTACTGGAATTAAACGTGATTATACAGATGATGAAGTTGAACGTCTTCGAGGTTCAATAAAAATTGAATATTCTATGTGTAAAAATCAGTCACAAAAACTGTGGAATTTATTAAATTCAGAGCCTTATGTTAATACACTTGGATCGTTATCTGGTAACCAAGCAGTACAACATGCAAAAGCAGGATTAAAAGCAATTTACCTTAGTGGATGGCAAGTAGCAGCCGATGCAAATACTGCAGGTGAAATGTATCCTGATCAATCTTTATATCCTTATGATAGTGCTCCAAAATTAGTTGAAACTATGAACAATTCTTTGGTTAGAGCTGATCAAATTCAACATATGGAACTTCAAGATGGTGACATGAAAAAAGAAGACTCAGTTGATTATATGCTGCCAATCATAGCAGATGGTGAAGCAGGATTTGGTGGACCATTAAATGTATTTGAGTTGACTAAAAAATTTATAAGAGCTGGAGCAGCAGGTGTTCACTTTGAAGATCAGTTAGCTAGTGAAAAAAAATGTGGTCATATGGGTGGTAAAGTTTTAGTTCCAACTGGAACAATGGTTAAAAATTTAAAATCAGCAAGGCTAGCTGCTGATATTGCTGAGGTTCCATTAATTATTTTAGCAAGAACGGATGCCAATGCTGCAAAATTAATTACAAATGATTTTGATGAAAATGATAAACCATTTCTAACAGGTGAAAGATCTCCTGAGGGTTTCTTTTACGTGAAAGATGGAATAGAACAAGCTATTTCAAGAGGACTTGCTTATGCACCTTATGCTGATTTGATTTGGTGTGAAACAGCAACACCTAATCTTGCTGAAGCTAAAAAATTTGCTGATGCAATACATGAAAAATTCCCTGGCAAATTATTAGCATACAATTGTTCACCTTCGTTTAATTGGAAAAAACATTTAAGTGATGATGAGATAGCTTCATTCCAACAAGAAATTGCTAAGATGGGTTATAAATTTCAATTCATTACTCTTGCAGGATTTCATACTCAGAACATAGCTATATTTGAACTTGCAGAAAAATATAAAGCAGAAGGTATGACTGCTTACTCAAGAATACAGCAACAAGAGTTTTCTAGAGAAAAAGATGGATATACTAGTGTTAAACATCAAAGAGAGGTTGGAACTTCTTACTTTGATGCAGTTTCTAATACTATTAGCAGCGGTAAAAGCTCTACTACTGCAATGGCAGGTTCAACAGAATCTGAGCAATTTTAAATAAAAATAGAATCCCTCTAATTTTTTTAGTAGCCCCAACTGGGGCTATTTTTTATTTGAAAAAGATAATATGGACTGTTAGTTAACAAAAATGAATAATAAAAACTTTGGTTTTGGAACACAAATTAGAAAATCACCTTATTTTGACTCAACTGTAAAATGGGGTGCTACAGGTTTCTCAGTTTATAACCATATGTACATTCCAAGAGATTTTGGGAACCCTGAACAAAATTTTTGGAACTTAATTGAAAAAGCTATTCTTTGTGATGTTGCAGTTGAAAGACAGGTTGAAATCACTGGACCAGACGCTTACAAATTTACACAATTATTAACTCCTAGAGATCTATCAAAACTAGCTGTAGGTCAATGTAGATATGTTTTAATCACAAATAATGAAGGTGGTATTTTAAATGATCCAGTTTTATTAAGATTAGCTGAAAATCATTTTTGGTTATCATTAGCTGACAGTGATGTTTTGCTATGGGCACAAGGTCTAGCTGTTAACTCAGGTTTAAATGTGCAAGTTAAAGAACCAGATGTTTCTCCACTGCAATTGCAAGGTCCTACTTCTGGTGAAATAATGGTTAAACTTTTTGGAGAAGATATAAAAGATTTAAAATATTATTGGTTAAGAGAATATAATTTGGATGGTATTCCTTTAATTGTTTCAAGAACAGGTTGGTCAAGTGAACTTGGTTATGAAATATATTTAAGAGATGGTTCTAAGGGAAATGAACTATATGAAAAAATAATGTTAGCTGGAAAAGAACATGGTTTACAGCCAGGGCACACTTCATCAATTAGAAGAATTGAAGGTGGAATGCTATCATATCATGCTGATGCTGACATTAATACTAATCCATTTGAATTAGGGTTGGATCGTCTTGTAAGCTTAGAGAGTGATATAAATTTTGTAGGCAAAGATGCTTTAAAGAAAATAAAGCAAAATGGAATTACAAGAAAACAAGTTGGGTTAGTAATTGATTGTAAACCATTAAAGGGACCCAATACAATTTTTTGGAAAATTACAAAAGATGATAATCAAATAGGCAAAGTTACTTCTGCAGTTTATTCACCTAGACTTAAAAAAAATATTGCTTTAGCAATGATTTCAGTTGAACATTCAGAGGTAGGAAATGAATTTAAAGTAACTACAAGCGAAGGTATATTTGGCTGCACTGTTGTTGAAAAACCTTTTTATGATCCTAAAAAAAAGATAGCCAATAGTTAAGATTTAATATTATAGCCTTTTTTAAGAATAAACGAAACAGCAGTTATACAAATAATCAAAAATACAATCATTGAACTAATACTTTTCCAAATATTAAAATCAGCCACACCATAAAAAGAAAATCTTAAGCTATCAATTAAATAAACTACTGGATTAAAATAAGATATTGTTTGCCAAAAAGGTGGTAGCATATCAAGAGAGTATAAACTTCCACCTAAAAAAACCATCGGTGTGATTACTAATGATGGGATAATAGACATTTGTTCAAAGTTTTTACTAACAACGCCGATTAAAAATCCAAATAACGCAAAAGTAAATGAGACTAAAACTAATAGAAATATCATTAACATTGGATATTTGACAGTTACATCAGCAAAAAATGAAGCTGTAATAAAAATTACCGTACCAACCATTAATGTTTTGGTAGCTCCTGCTCCAACAAAAGCGAGGACTGTTTCAAGTGTTGAAATAGGTGCTGCTAAAATTTCGTTAATCGTTCCGTTAAATTTTGGAAAAAATATTCCAAATGAAGTATTACTTATTGATTGAGTTAATAGAGTTAACATTAATAAACCTGGAACAATAAACGATCCATAGCTAACACCATCAATGTTTTCAATATATCCGCCAATAACTGAACCAAAAACCACAAAATATAATGATGTAGATATTACTGGTGACAGAATAGACTGACCAATTGTTCTTATAAATCTATTCATCTCATGAACATAAATAGCTTTGAATCCGTAATAGTTAAATTTCATTATTTTCCTTTACCAAATTAACAAATATTTTCTCTAGAGTGCTTTGTTCTGTTTTTAAATCTTTTAATTTTAATCCAGTATCTTTCAAATCTTGTAACAAGTCAGTAATACCAGTTTTTTTAGCTTGAACATTATAAGTGTAAATTAAAGACATGTTCTCTTCACCTATTTCAAGACTATATTTAAGTAAATTTTCAGGAATTTCTGTAATTTTTTCTTGTAATTCTACAGTCAACTTTTTATGGCCCATTTTTTTAATTAATTCTTTTTTATCTTCAACAATAATAATTTCACCTTGATTAATAACAGCTACTCGGTCAGCAATAGCTTCAGCTTCTTCAATATAGTGTGTTGTTAAAATAATTGTAACTCCAGTTTTTCTAAGATCATCAACAACCATCCACATGTCTCTTCTAAGCTCTACATCTACTCCAGCTGTTGGCTCGTCAAGAAATAGTATCTTAGGTTCATGAGATAAAGCTTTAGCAATTAAAACTCTTCTCTTCATTCCACCAGATAATTGTCTTAGTCTTTGGTCTTTTTTATCCCACAAACTTAAATCTTTTAAAATTCTCTCAATATGTTCTGGCTTAGGTGCTTTTCCATATAACCCTCTAGAGTAAGACACAGTATCAAAAACAGTTTCGAAAGACTCTAAATTTAACTCCTGAGGAACAAGTCCTATTATTGATCTTGTCTCTCTATAATCTTTAATAATATCAAAATTATCTACTGTGACAGAGCCTGAAGAAGGTTTAACAGTACCACAAATAATACTAATTAAACTTGTTTTGCCCGCACCATTAGGTCCTAGCATTGCAATAATTTCACCTTGTTTTATTTTAAGGCTAACATTATCAAGTGCCTTAAAGCCATTATCGTAAACTTTTGATAGATTATTAATAGATATTTGATTGTCAGACATTCAGATTACTTAGTTATATAGAGGTTATTTTCTGAATTTCAATAACTTAAAGGTAACAGTGATAAGAGACCATTAAAAATGGTCTCTTAATTTGATTTTTTAATTAATTTCTTTTTATCTTAAGAATTATCGCTGGAAGAAAAGTTGCTATGATAAAAGATAAAAATAATAATGATTGTAAAATGAATGGAGAAAATAATTCTTTAGACACCAATACTCCTACAAGTAAGCTTTTGGAAAAATCAGGAAATGGAAATAATAAAAATCCACCAACCAAACCAATCACTATTGCAATATAAGCAGTTCGTTCATTAACATCTTTATTATAAAAACTATAGAAAACTGTATAGACAAATGCACAACAAAACAAATCTGCTAATAAAAACAAATATAAAATATCAAAACCTTTTGAAGCAATAAAGAATGAAATTAAAGATATTACAATAATAAAATATTTAGATAGCCTTAAATAATCAGTTTTTTTATTTAGATTAAATGTTGCTTTTCCATCCACTACAAATAAGCTTGAAATTGCATTTACCAAAGTATCAACAGTTGAAATTGTTAATGCTAATCCAAGTGTAATTATTAGCAATGATAGAGTTTGGGTTTGTTCTTTTAATAGTAATGTAAAAAATCCTAAATCAGGTCTTTGACTTGGATCTATAGAAAAAGACACCATTCCAGTAAATCCCATAAAAAAAACTACTGGTATAATTATAAAAAAAGAAATTAATAAGCTTTTCTTAAGAGTTTGATAGTTTTTTGCAGCATAAACTCTTTGCCAATTCCCTTGATGAAACAAGTTTGTTGCAGCTACTGCAATAAAAAAAGTTAAGCCAGCGGTATAACTTGGCATATAAGAACTGCTTAATAATTGTGGATTTTTTTGTTCAATAAATTCAAATGAAAAAGTATTTCCTGTATTAGACAAAATATAAGAGATTGAAATTAATAAAAGCATACTGATTACAATCATTTGAATATTATCAGTAAAAATTGATGCTCTTAGACCACCATACAATGTGTAGGTTAGTGTTGCTAAAAGTACAATTAATGCTGTAATCCAAAGTTCTGTTCCTGAAATATAATTTATTAGCACTGCTACGGCAGTAACCTCTGCGCACAAAAATATAAACATATAGAATATCGTCATTAACAAGATTAGTTTAAACAGGCTTTTTCCAAATTTCTTTCTCATAAATTCTATGAGTGATGATCCTCTTGGAAACTCAGTTCTGATTTTTTTTCCTAAAAAGATTAAAAAAATCATTGGAAAAGCAGTACCTAACGCATAGCCTATTACAGCACCTATCCCACCCCATGTTGCTGCTGCAGCTGGGCCAAATAAAATCCAAGCCCCTAATGCTGATGCAACCAAACTTGTTGTTAATGAAAATAATCCTACATCCCTATTTGCTGTAAGGTAATTATTGATACCTTTGAATTTTTTAGAATGATAAAGACCTAAGACTGTAAATATTAAGCTTATAACAATAACTAATGATAACGATGCTGATTGACTTATAAAGTATGTTTTATCCATTGTTCTCCCTTTCTGAATTACCGGACAGGTTCTTAGGGTTTAATCTCAGTCTGTTAAGACACCCCTTTAAAGAGTTATTATTATATTTTAATAGTAATTGATAGTTTTATTTAAAAAAGATGTTTCTCAATTAAATAGTACAAAGTGTAAATGATTAGAGAACAGCAAATAATAATAAATACTTTTTCTTGATTGCCCATTATTTTTGGCTTTTGTGATTCATTATCTCAATCATACATTGAGTAGCATACTCTCTCCACTCGGAAGAACTTTTGGTTTTAAGATTATTTAAATGATCTCGATTACTTTTAATATCATCTTGATGTTTTAATTTATCAGCACCATTAAGATTTTCTTCCATACTTGATAAATTTGTTTCCATTGCTTTTATCCATTCATTACCAAGCTCAACACATTTTTGATCATCTTTTTCATCACAAATTTGTTTGAAAAAATTAAAAATTACATCGTCAGTTTTAATAGCAGTAGTCATTGCTACTTGTTACATGAGCCAATGGATGCTGGGCCACAAGTTTCACCACTAGTCCATGTTGCTCCAATTAAATTAGCACCATCAAAATTAGCATTTGTAATATTAGAAGAGGTAAAATTAGCTTCCATTAAATTTGCGTTTTGAAAGTTAGCTTCAATTAAAGTAGCACCCATAAAGTCAACTCTTGTTAGGTTAGAGCCAGTAAAATTAGTTTTTTCAAAATTTGCACCTATAGAAATAGTTTCATAAAGGTTTGCTCTAACAAATGTAGACTCTGGAAAAGTTCCAAATGATAAATTTGAATTCATCATTATACTTTTATCAAAATTTACTTGGATAAAACTTGCAAATGAAAGATTTGAATTTGGAAGATAACTTCCTTGTAAATCTTGTGCATCAGAAAATCTACAATTTGAATAATCAACACTATCTGTTAAAGGATCATCACATGCAGCGTTACTGTTTGTGAAAAAAAACAAACTGAAAATTATAAAAAGAATTATTTTCATTACTTATGTTAACAAATAAAAATTAATTAAACAAATATTCTAAAAAAATATGTATTAATTTAGGCTAAATTGTGAATTTGCTCTTCAGCATCTTTGATTGATTTTTCATAGTCTAATGCCATTTGATCAGCACTAATTATATCGACTTTATCTATGCCAAAAAAATTTAATATATATTTTAACCAAGGTGTTAGAAAATCTTCTTTGCTATTCAATTTTGTTCCTCCTGATGTAATAACTAAATAAGCACGTTTGTTTTTTAATAATCCTACTCTTCTTCCGTCAGGTTTAAATTTAAATGTTTCTCCAATTCTAGCAGCCAAATCAGACCAAGCTTTAAGAGTTGCAGGAGGTCCATAATTATAAATTGGAGCTGAAATAATTATTACATCACTCTCTTTTAGTTCGTTAACTAATTGATCAGAAAGTTTGAACATCTTTTTATGATCTTCCGTTTGATCTTTTTCATCAATTTTCATACCAGACTCAGTTAAACCACTTACAAAAAGCATTTCATCGTCTAGATCTCTATAGATAACTTCATCACCAGGCTTTTTAATTTTATCTAATACCTTTTTAGCTAAAGCCCTTGAAGTAGAACCTTTTTTTCTAGCACTAGAGTCTATTTGATAAATTTTCATTAAATACTTTTTAACCGAAATTCTGCATAAAAGGAAAAACTTTAATTATATAAAAACCAATAGTTTGTAATTGATTGGTTAAAATTAGAATACCTGTAATTAAGAGAATAATTCCTCCTATTTTTGAAATTAAATTTATATTTTTTTTGAAATTTTTTGAAAAAACTAAAAATCTCTGGATTAAATAACCTGACAAAACAAAAGGTATAGCAAGACCTATAGAGTAAAAGGTTAATAGAATAATTGCTTTTGATAAAGTTTCTTCAATAGAAGCTAAAGCAAGAATGGAGCCTAAAATTGGACCTATGCATGGTGTCCATCCAAATCCAAAAGCTAATCCTATTAAGTAAGGAAATAATATATTTTTTGACTTTTTTGCTTCAAATCTTTTTTCAAAGTTTAAATAACTAATATTAATTAATCCAATCAATTGTAGAGAAAAAATTATTATAACAACTCCTGCTATTACTCTTAATGTTTCCGAATTTTGCAAAAGTGTCTGGCCTAAAAAAGATGCTGAAGCCCCTAAAATAATAAATACTGTTGAAAACCCAAAGCAAAATAAAATTAAAGGTAAGATATCTATTTTTTTTGATTTCAAAATTTCTTGTAATGATTGACCAGAAATAAAAGAGACATAACCAGGTATTAAAGGCAAAACACAAGGAGATAAAAAACTAATAAGTCCAGCTCCAAAAGCTATTAATAATTCAATCATTTAACCAGTATTTTTCATAGCAGCAGATATTCCAGCTATAGATGTCATCAAAGCATCATCAAGAAATTTTTTATCCAATTTGTTATATTTTTTATTGTTCAATTTTTTCATAATACCAGCTTGTAATAAATTTAACATTTCTGTGTAATTATTTCTTATAAATAATGCTTTTCTAAATTCTTTTCTCTCTTTAATTACTTCTTTTGGAGTAATTTTGTTATGTAGTTTAACCAATGCTTCAAATTGAAATCTCAATTTTTTACCAATTCTTTTTAACGCTGTATCAGCTAAATTATTTTCATAAATAATTGAAATTTCTGTATCAACTTTTGAAATCACCATATCTAAAATATCCATTGTAGATACAAAATAAGGCCAATTTCTTTCCATATCAGTTAGTGTTTTTGAAAACTTTTTAATTGATCCATACCTTAATGCTTCTGTGGTTCCAAGCCAAGCAGGTAACATTAATCTAATTTGAGTCCATGCAAAAACCCACGGAATAGCTCTTAAACTTTGAATGTTATCAACATTTTTTCTTTTGGTAGGTCTTGATCCAATAGCAAGTTTGCCAAGAGACTTATGTGGAGTAACCGTTTTAAAGTATCTAATAAAATCTTCACTTTGATTAAGATTTTTTCTGTAAGCAGATGTCGATATTTCTGACATCTTTTCAATTAAATCTCTCCATTTTTTTTTAGACTTTGGAGGAGGATTCAATGAAGCATCCATTACAGCTCCTATATAACTACATAGATTATATTCTGCTAAAGGTTTGTAGCCATATTTTTGCTGAATAACTTCTCCTTGATCAGTAATTCTAATTTTTCCATTAACAGTATTTGAAGGTTGTGATTTTAATGTTGCCTGGATTGGCCCACCTCCTCTTCCTGCAGAACCACCTCTACCATGGAAAAATACTAAGTTTATTTTATATTTTTTTGCAAGATTTCTAAGTTCTTCTTGTAGTTTGTATTGATGCCAACTAGCAGATAATTTTCCAGCATCTTTACTCGAGTCTGAGTATCCAATCATTACCTCCTGGTGATTATTTATTAGTTTTCGGTACCATGACAATTTAAACAAATTTTCCATCACATCTTTAGCATTTTTTAAATCATCCAATGTTTCAAAAAGTGGCACTACTCTTAATAAAGAATTTGTTTGAGCTTGTTTTTGTAAAAAGTAGACTGATAAAATATCTGAAGCTTTTGACGTCATTGATATTACATATGCACCAAGGCATTGTGAGGGTTCTAGTGATATTTGTTTAAATGTATCCCAAACTTCTTTGTTTTCTTTATCTCTAATATTTTTTCTATTTAAAAAATATTTTTTTTGTTTAATTAAATAATTTAGTAAATTTATTTTTTTTGTTTCACTTAAATTTATATAAGTGATTTTGTATTTTTTTTTAATAACTTCATTGACTAATTTTTCATGTCTTGAAGATTCCTGTCTTATATCTAATTTTGCAAGGTTAATCCCAAAACATCTAACTCTTCTAATTAAATCTAAAAGATCTGAATTACCTACATGTTGTCCACGATTTAAATTTAACGAGTCTCTTATTTCCCTTAAAGGTTTTAAAATTTCATTTCTATCTTGTAGTAATTTTTTTTCTTCAAGGGGAACATTCTTATTTAAATGACTTTCAATTAATTGGTGTGTTTTTCTAATCTTGTCCCTAATTGGTCTTAAATACACTCTGTAGGGTTCAAATGTTTTTCCAACAACCTTCCTAATTTTTTTTGAACATTCTTCCATGGATAGGTCTTGAATTAACTTCGTTAATTCTTTTTCATATAGTTTTGCTGCTTGCCATCTTGAAAATAAAATTACTTTTTTTGTAACTTCTGCCGTAACATTTGGGTTACCATCTCTATCACCCCCCATCCATGATCCAAATTGAATTGGGTTAAAAGTTCGAGGCAAATCTTTGTTTAAATTTTTTCTAAAAATGTCATTTAATCTTTTGTAAACTTTTGGAATTGTATCCCATAAACTATCTTCAATTATTGCTAGACCCCATCTTGCTTCATCTAACGGTGATGGCTTAGATCTTTTCAATTCATCAGTTTTCCATATTATTGTAATTTCGGTATAAATATCTCTATCTATTTCAATAATTTTAGATGGATATTTTTTATACAAATGTCTTTTTTCCATCAGATTAATTAAATTAGCGTATTTTTGAATTAAGGTTCTTCTCTTAACTTCAGTTGGATGAGCAGTAAGAACAATGCCAATGTCTAAATTTTTAGCTTGTTCGTATATTTTGTTATTAGAAATGCTTTTATTTTTAAAAAGTCCATTAATAATATCTTCAATAAATATATTTTGGTTTTTATCTTTAAAGTAAGGATTGTCATATTCATTAAGTTTTCGAGATGCATCTAACGATTCAGCAAGATTCATTAAATTCAAAATATGCGAAAATGCTCGGGTAACTTTAAAAGTTTGTTTTGGTGGAAGTTTTTTAATTTCTTTGGAGATTTTTGAAAAAACTTTATTTTTATTTTTATCTAATAAAGTATTCTTTGATAATAACCTTAAACTTTCAACTATTTTATAAAAAACTAAACCTTCTTGATCTTTAATAACTCTGCCAAGAAATGTTCCTAATAACCTAATATCTTCTCTTAAAAGCTTAGTAGGAATACGCTCATAATAAAGATCTCTTTTTTTCATTACTTAAAATAAATTTTTTTTGTAAAATCCCTCTAGAGTTAGTTTTTACACTAAATAAGAATCCTGAATATCTATATTTTTGCAATCCTGCCTTGTTCATACCCTTAGTTGCTGATGTAATAAAAAGTTCATTGTTATTTTGTCCACCAAATGCACAATTAGTAATATTTTGAGCAGGTAAATTAATTTTATATATTAATTTAGCATTTTTATTGAAAACAGAAACGCATGCTCCATTAAAGTGAGCCACCCATAAATTTTTATATTTATCCAAAGTCATTCCATATAATGGGTAATTTATCTTCACTGAACTGAACATCTAGTTCCACAAAGAGGGCACCAGCTTCAACAGCTTTGGTGATAGATAAGATAGTATTTTCAGGGTATTTTCCACGAAATCCACGGTGTGCCACTAATTCATTGGCGTTAATGGGTGAAGCTGAAAATGTCTCTAGATCCATTGATTAATTCCTCGCTGGTACAAAAATGACGGCATTCGATGTTATCCTTAAGAGACTTTAACAATAAGGACTAA
>OAPQ01000035.1_pt1 | contig 17187 bp, 13 predicted proteins | sample 1498871 | NCBI WGS metagenome assembly OAPQ01 (sample SAMEA3275646, study PRJEB22092) | marine metagenome | biome: ENVO: 01000023; feature: ENVO: 00002042; material: ENVO: 00002149 | collected 2014-06-21T11:10:00+00 | depth 0 m
TTTTCATTTTTGATGGAAATATGGCATACAAAATACCTTCAATAAAAAGAAAGAGACCAAATGCTATGATCAATTCCTTCATAAAATTCGTTATTCTGATTTAGGCTTTATATTTCCAAAAAACTTAAAAAATTCACTGTCAGGAGATAAAATTAAAGATGTATCTCCACCAATTAGAGCGGTTTCATATGCTTGCATTGCTCTATAGAATGCAAAGAATTCTGGGTCTCTTCCAAAAGCTTCGGCAAAGATTTTATTTCTTTCACCATCACCTTCCCCTTTCATGATCTCTGAATCTTTATTTGCATTCGCTAATATCACTGAAACTTCTTTATCCGCAGTAGATGTAATAGTTACTGCCATCTCGGCTCCTCTTGCTCTAAATTCTTTTGCTTCTCTTTCCCTTTCAGTCTGCATTCTTCTATAAATAGCATCACTGTTTGCTTGTGGAAGGTCGGCTCTTTTAATTCTAACATCTACAATCTTTATTCCAAATTTTTGAGCTTCTGTGTTTACTCCTTCTTGGATTAAAGACATTTGTTTAGATCTATCTTTGGAAAGTAAAGTTTGTAATTCTTGTTGACCTAAAACATTTCTAATTCTTGAGTTAATAATTGTTGCCAGTCTTGATCTTGCAACTCTTTCATTTCCAACTGAAATATAAAATTTTAAAGGATCGATAATTTTAAATCTTGCAAAAGCATCAACTATTAATCTTTTTTGGTCAGAGGCAATAACTTCAGCTGGTGGTGTATCAAGATTTAAAATTCTGCTATCTAAAAAAACAACGTTCTGAATAAAAGGTAGTTTAAAATTTAAACCTGGTTCAACTATAATCTTTTTGGGATCACCAAATTGAAGAACAATTGCTTGATTAACCTCTTTAACAATAAATACTGAAAAGAAAACTAATGCACCTAATACAGCTATTATTGGTAATAATATTTTTTGTGCTTTCATCTAATTAGTTACCTTCTTTTTTCCAAGTTCAGGTAGTGGTAAATAAGGAACAACACCTGATCCTGCATTTTTTTCAATAATTACTTTATCAATATCAGCTAAAACTTTTTCCATAGTCTCTAAATACATTCTCTCTTGTGTTACTTCTTTTGCTTTATCGTATTCATTAAATATAGATACAAATCTACTTGCTTCACCTTCTGATGCTGCAACAACTTTTTGTTTATATGCTTCTGCTGCTTGCATGATTTTTGCTGCTTCCCCTCTTGCTCTTGGGATAACATCATTTGCATAAGCTTCAGCTTCATTTTTTGATCTTTCCATATCCGCTCTTGCGGCTTGTACATCTCTGAAAGCATCAATTACTTGGTCTGGTGGATCAGCTTTTTGAGTTTGAACTTGTGTAACTTGGATTCCACTATTGTACTCATCTAATATGGATTGAATAATTTCTTGAGTTTCAATTTCAATTTTAGCTCTTCCCTCAGTTAAAATTGGTTGAATATCACTTTTAGCAATTACCTCTCTCATTGCTGTTTCTGCTGCAGCTTTTACAGTTCCTTCAGGGTCTTGAATTTCAAATAAGAATTTGCCAGCATCTTTAATTACCCAAAATACTGAAAAGTCTATGTTCACAATATTTTCATCACCTGTTAACATTAAACTTTCTTGAGGTACATCTGCTACTCCACCGCCTTGAGAAAATCCACTATCTCTCTCAGATCTAAAACCAATATCCATTCTATTAACTTTAGTAACTTTAGGTGTTTCAACTGTCTCTACTGGGAAAGGAATATGATAGTTAAGACCTGGTTGAGTTGTTTTTATAAATTTACCAAATCTTAAAACAACACCCTGTTCATCTGGAAGCACTCTATATAGTCCGCTTGCTAACCATACAAAAACTAAAATAATTAAAATTAAGCCAATTGGTTTTCCACCTGATTTACTTCCACCAGGTAAAAATTTATTAATTTTGTTTTGAATATCTTTAATAATTGCATCTATGTCTGGTGGTGTTGGGCCTCTACCTGAACCATTTCCACTTCCTCCAGGAGGTGTTCCCCATGGACTTCCGCCTCTACCTTTAAAATCGTCTGACATATGACAAAGTATATAGTGTCTTTATTATAAAAAACAAGTAATGATAAAAAAATGACTGATAAAAAGCCAGAACTTAGTGACGCAATGAAAAAAAAATTGGAGCCCAGAAAATTCATTAAAAATCCAATTTTAGGAACAAAGTTTACCATTGCAATCTCAAGTGCAAAGGGAGGAGTTGGAAAATCGACATTTGCAACGAATCTTGCATTAGCTTTAAAACAAATAGGATGCAAAGTTGGTCTGCTCGATGCTGATATTTATGGTCCATCCATTCCAAAGATGTTTGATATTAATGAAAAACCTAAAAGTGATGGTCAAAAACTAGAACCAATAATTAAATATGACATTCAATGTATGTCGATTGGTTTTTTAGCTGACCAACAAACTCCGATGATTTGGCGTGGGCCTATGGTTACAAGCGCTATTAAAACTTTTACTCAAAAAGTAAATTGGAAAGATTTAGATTTTATTATTGTTGATATGCCTCCAGGAACTGGGGACACTCAATTAACTTTTTCTCAAGAAATTAAAATGGACGGAGCAATCATAGTCTCTACTCCTCAAGAAGTAGCTTTATTAGATGTAAAAAGAGGGATTAAAATGTTTGATAAACTAGGAGTTAAAATTTTAGGGTTAGTGGACAATATGAGCTATTTCACAGGTGATGATGGAAAGAAATATAAAATTTTTGGCGAGGGTGGTGTTAGAAAAACTGCAGAGGAGTTTGAGAAAGAATTTTTAGGAGAAATACCTATAAATCCTGAAGTTGGAAAGAATGGAGATGAAGGGAAGCCTATCGTTGAAGCAAATCCTGAACACGAAATTTCTAAAATTTATTTAAATTTTGCGAATAAAATTAAATCAACTTATCTTTAAGATCAAAAGCAATCATTAACTCATTCCACTCTCTCTTTGAAAGTCCTGAGCTCTCTACATCAACGTTTTCACCTTTAATAAGTTTTTGTATAATTGCCTTTCCTTTAGCTGAAACTTCTGTGCCACCAACCCTATAATCCATAAATGCATCATAAGTTATAGGAACCCATTTTTTAACAGTATCCAACATAATATCTGCGTAAACTCTAATTTCATATTGAGCATGACTGTCTGCTCTTAATCTTAAAAAATTCATCAAATTTAATAAATCAGTCTTCCAATACCACTGGGTGTAAGTATTTAAAGTTAAATTCATTCTTGCAAGCTCTCTTGCTAATCCTTTTTTATTCTCATCAATAGTTGAACCATCAAATCTTTCATTCAACATCGTCTCGTAATTATCATATGTTCTTTCTGAGTCATCTTTTAGAAGTTCTAAAACTTCTTTAGCTTGTTCACCTTCCAATACGTCTCCTCTACCTTGCCTATTACTTGAAGATTGGGCTGCTAAATTTTCTGCACTTGGTAAATAAAACTCTTTATCTAAAATTGAGTATCTTGCTGAGTATTCATTTACATTAGCAGTTCTATGTCTAATCCATTGTCGTGCGATAAAAATTGGAAGTTTCACATGGTATTTGATTTCACACATTTCAAATGGAGTGCTATGCCAATGTCTCATTAAATATTTAATTAGGCCTGCATCTGTTGAAACTTTTTTAGTTCCTTTGCCATAAGAAACTCTAGCTGATTGAACTATCGATGTGTCATCACCCATATAATCAACAACTCTTACAAAACCATGATCTAATGCTGGCATTGCTTCGTATAGAATATCTTCAAGTGCAGGAGCGGTAACTCTTTTTGTTTTATTCTGTTGAGATTGTTGTTCTTTAATCTCTTGTGTTTGTTCGTTAGTTAATTTCATGATTTTTATTGAATCTCTTTTAAATGCTTTTATATTAATAATGTTGGTTTTCCAACTATGACGATAAACGAATTTCGTAATAACCATTGCGGACGTGGGGGCAGTACCCACCACCTCCACCATTACAACTTATGGGGGTGAACTAGATTCGACGGGTGACTAAAGGCTATTCTTTTGTTCGGAATTGTTCCACCGTAACGGGCTAATTTATAATTGCTAACGAAAGTTACGCACTTGCTGCCTAATTAACTTTGTTAATTAAGTAGACGGGGTCCGGGGCACCTGGCAACAGAACGCCCCCTAAAAAAATAATTTATTTTTTTAGTTCTGCTTGAGCAGCAGCTAATCTTGCAATTGGAACTCTGTAGGGTGAACAGGATACATAGTTTAAACCCACTTTAGAACAAAACTCAATACTTTTGGGATCTCCACCATGTTCACCACAAATTCCAAGTTTTAAATTTTTATTTTGACTTTTTCCCTTTTCAACAGCAATTTCAACTAAGTCTGCAACTCCATCATCTATAGATACAAATGGATCTATTGAAAATATTTTGTTATCTAAATAATCGTTTAAAAATTTTCCACTATCATCTCTACTAATTCCAAATGTTGTTTGTGTTAAGTCATTAGTCCCAAAGCTAAAAAATTCTGCATGTTTGGCTATTTCTTTTGCTTTTATTGCCGCTCTTGGTAATTCAATCATTGTTCCAACCATAAACTCTATTTTAACTTTATTCTGTTTTTGAACTTCACGTGCAATATTAATTACTAAATCTTTCATTATCTTTATTTCAGCTTCGGTAGATACTAAAGGAATCATAATCTCTGGAAAAGCTGATTTAATTTTTTTGTTTTTTAATTCAGCTAATGCTTCAAAAATAGCTCTGCATTGCATTTCATAAATTTCTGGAAAAGAAATACCAAGTCTGCATCCTCTATGACCTAACATTGGATTTTGTTCATGAAGTTCTTCTATTCTGGACTGCACCTCTTTAATTGGAAGATCAACCACGTTTGCGACCTCATTTATTTCTTTTTCTGTTCGGGGCAAAAACTCATGAAGAGGAGGATCTAATAATCTTACAGTAACTGGTAGGCCACTCATAATTTTAAAGATTTCTATAAAATCTTTTTTTTGATGTGGTAAAAGTTTTTCAAGAGCTTTAGCTCTATCTTCTGTAGTTTTAGATAAAATCATTTCACGGACAGATAAAATTCTTTCTTCATCAAAAAACATATGCTCTGTTCTACAAAGTCCAATACCCTCTGCTCCAAAATCTTTAGCTGTCTTTGTATCTTTAGGTGTTTCTGAGTTTGTTCTAATATTTAATTTTCTAAAACTATCTGCCCATGACATTAATTTAGAAAAATCACCTGAAATTTCTGGTTTAACTGTTGCAACACTCCCTGAAATAATTCTACCTGTGGATCCATCAATAGTTATAATGTCACCTTCCTTGATTTCTATAGACGAAGTTTTAAATAATTTGTTTTCATAACTAATATCAATTTCACTTGAACCAGAAACACAAGGTCTGCCCATTCCTCTTGCAACTACAGCTGCATGGCTTGTCATTCCTCCTCTTGCAGTCAAAATTCCTTTAGCTGCGTGCATTCCCTGAATGTCTTCTGGTGATGTCTCTATTCTTACTAAAATTGTATCTTGCATCATTCCAGTTAATCTTTCAGCTTCCTCAGAGGTAAAAACAACTTTTCCACTAGCTGCACCTGGGGAGGCTGGCAAACCATTAGCTATAACATTTATTGAGCTTTTTTCATCTAAAGTGGGATGAAGTAATGTGTCTAAAGAATTAGGGTCAATCCTTAGAACGGCTTCTTTTTTTGAAATTAATTTTTCTTTGACCATATCAACTGCGATCTTTACTGCTGATTTAGCCGTTCTTTTGCCAGATCTAGTTTGAAGCATCCACAGTTTTTTGTTTTCAACTGTGAATTCCACATCTTGCATATCCTTATAATGTTTTTCTAATTTTTTTAAAATTTTATGAAGTTGCTTATAAACATTTGGCATAACTTCTTCCATTGAAGGAGCTTTTACTTTCGCTTGTTGTCTTGCTTTTTTAGTTATGTACTGTGGTGTTCTAGTACCAGCAACAACATCTTCACCTTGTGCATTAATTAAATATTCACCATAGATTTCATTTAATCCATCTGAAGGATTTCTTGTAAACACTACTCCTGTAGCACAATCATCACCCATGTTACCAAAAACCATTGACTGAACATTTACTGCTGTTCCCCATTCAGCAGGGATTTGATTTAATTTTCTATAAACTTTTGCCCTATTACTTTCCCAAGATAAAAATACTGCGCTAATTGCCCCTAGTAATTGCTGATAAACATCCTGAGGAAAATCTTTTTTAGCTTTTTCTTTAACAGTTCTTTTAAAATCAACTATCAAACCATCCCAATCATTTTCATCAAGATCGGTGTCTAAAAGAACTCCTTTTGTAAGCTTATAATTTTCAATTAATTCCTCAAAATGATAACCCTCAACTCCCATTACTACATTGCCGTACATTTGAATAAACCTTCTATAACTATCTTTGGCAAATCTTCCATTTGAAGTTTTTAAAGCTAGGGCATATACAGTCTTATCATTTAAACCTAAGTTTAAAATTGTATCCATCATTCCTGGCATAGACACTCTTGCTCCAGATCTCACAGAGAGTAATAAAGGATTCTTCAAATCACCAAATTTTTTACCTACATCTTTTTCAATAATCTTTAATTCTTTTTTTATTTGAGCTACCAACCCCTTATTCAATTTTTTTTTATCCTTATAAAAAAGTTCACATACTTTTGTTGAAATCGTAAATCCTGGTGGAACTGGAAGACCCATTCTTCCCATTTCAGATAAATTGGCACCCTTGCCACCTAAAAAATTTTTAGGGTTTTTAATTTTTTTACTATCTTTAGATTTAAAATTTAAAATTAGTTTTTTCATTGATGGGAATCGATTAAAGAAAAATTAACATAATAATCGAACGTTTTACATAACATTTGAATTAGTTCTAGTCTGTTTTTTTTTATTGTGATGTCCTCATCATTAACAATTACATTGTCAAAAAACTCAAAAATAACTTTTTTAGACTCGGCCAGATTGTTGATGGATTGCTCAAAATCCTCGTCTTTATTAATATTTTGAAAATATTTTTTTAATTCATTAATCCTTTTATATAAGTTTTTTTCGAAATCAGTTTTAAAAATACCAGGGTCAGTTGAATTTGATAATTCAAGGTTTTCATCTTTTAATTCACTTTCCAATATACTTGAAGCTCTTTTGTAACTTGAAACTACATCTGCTCCGTTAGTTTGATTAATCAACTTATTTAAACTTTTGGCCTTACCAAAAATAATTACAGATTGATCTAAATTAAGAAAGCTTGAAGAAGCTAAAATAATATCACCACGAATTTTCTCTTCTTTCATATAAAATTTTAATCTATCCATTAAAAAATTTGATAATTCACTTTGTAAGGATTTATTTTCAAATTCAAAACCTTGATCCAGATACAGGCCAGCTGAAAAACTAATTAAATCTCTTATTTTAAAATCTTTTTTATTTTCAACTATCGTTTTAATTATCCCAAAAGCTAACCTTCTTAAAGCAAATGGATCTTTTGAACTTGTAGGCTTTTGATTTATACCAAAAAAACCGACTAGTGTGTCTATTTTATCAGCTAGCGATAGTGCTATACTATATGGTTTTTTAGGCACCCGTGAATTTGGTCCAGCTGGTAAATATTGCTCACTAATAGCTTTGCAAATATCTTTCTCAAAGCCCTGGGCTTCTGCAAAATAACCACCCATAATACCCTGAAGTTCTGGAAATTCTCCAACAAGCTCTGAAACTAGATCAACTTTACAAATGGATGCAGATAATTCAACTTTATCTTTGCTGATTAACAATTCATCAGAAAGCATACCTCCAAGCTTTCTCATTCTTTGAACTTTATCAAAATAAGTTCCAAGTCCTTTAAAGTAATTCATGGATTTTAAACTTGAAACTCTTTTCACTAAATTTTGTGATTTATCTTTTTGCCAAAAAAACTCAGCATCACTTAATCTAGCCTCTACAACTCTTTCGTTTCCAAGTTTTATTAAACCATTTTTGTCATGCTTGTTCGTTACAACTAAAAATTCGTTATTAATAATTCCTTTTTTATCAAATGTTGGAAAATATTTTTGATGATGTTGCATAGTGATTATCAAAATTTCTTTAGGAATATTTAGAAATTTTCTATCAAATTCACATAATATAACATTGGGTTGATCTGTTAGATCAACAACCTCATCAAGCAACTTAGAATTATCTTCGATTATTATATTTTTTTTATTTGAAATTTCATTTAATTTTTTTTCTATTAATTTTTTTCTTTGATTATGATCAATGGTAATATTTAATTTTTTAAAAAAATTATTATAATCTTTAAAATCAATAAATATTTTTTTCTTTTCCTCAAATTCTTTATCTATAAATGTTGAATTTGAAGAGTTTAGATGATGAAAATTAAAAGTTAATTTTTTTTTATCAAATATTGCAAGTATTGATTTTAGTGGTCTGCCCCAATTTAAACTAAAATCACTCCATCTCATTGATTTTTTCCATTGAATTTTTTGTAATATTAAAGGCACCAATTCCTCTAATAAATCTTGAGTATTAAGCTTTTTGGATTTTGTTTTAAAAAAATAAAACTCTCCTTTATCTGTTGCTTTTTTAAAAAGATCCTTTTTAGAAATATTGTTTGATCTAATAAAACCTTCTAATGCTAGTTCTGGGGCTTTTACACTTGGGCCTTTGATTTCTTCAGATTTTAAAATTATTTGTTTTTGTAAGCCTTCAAATAAGATGATTAGTCTATTAGGTGTTGAAAATGACGAACTTTTTTTAAATAAAATAAACTTTTCATTAAATGATTTGATGAAAATATTTAATAAATCTTCTCTTAAATTCTTTTGAAGACTTGAAGGTATTTCTTCACTAAATAACTCTAAAAAAAATTCTGACATCTAGCTTTGACTATTTAACCAAATACTTGCAGCAGCTTTAGTAATATCTCTGATTCTGCTTATATATCCAGCTCTTTGAGCAACACTTATCGCTCCTCTAGCATCTAAAATATTAAATATGTGACTTGCCTTCAGACATTGGTCATACGCTGGTAAAGATAATTTTTTTTCTACAAGAGATTTAGCTTCAAGTTCAATCATATCAAACATTTTAAATAAACTATCAATATTTGCATGTTCAAAATTATATGCAGAAAATTCTTTTTCTGCTTGATGAAAAATATCATGATATTTTACCCCTTCATTATTCCATATAAGATCATAAACATTCTTTTGTTGTTGGGTAAACATGCATATTCTTTCTAATCCGTATGTAATTTCAACAGATACAGGCTTACATTCAAATCCTGCCATTTGTTGAAAGTATGTAAATTGTGTAATCTCCATACCATCACACCAAACTTCCCAGCCTAAACCCGCAGCACCAAGTGTTGGGCTTTCCCAATCATCTTCTACAAATCGAATATCATGTTCATTGTGATCAATACCAATTACTGACAAACTATTTAGATACAATTTTTTAATATTATCTGGTGAAGGTTTAATCAAAACTTGAAATTGATAATAGTGCTGCAGCCTATTTGGATTATCTCCATACCTTCCGTCCGTAGGTCTTCTTGATGGCTGAACATAAGCTGCTTTCCAATGCTTTGGACCTAGCGATCTAAGCGTAGTTGCTGGATGAAAAGTGCCCGCCCCAACTTCTATATCGTAAGGCTGTAGAATAATACAACCATGTTTACTCCAGAATTTTTGAAGATTAAGAATTGTATCTTGAAATGATTGAAATTTTTGTTTTGGTTTTTTTATTTTAGAAACCATATCTTTGCCAGATTGACCTTTCGTCTAAAATGTTGGCTAATTGATCAACTTGATTATTAGAAGAAGAAAGTTTTTGACTTAACCACCCTTTAGTTTTTTCAAATTTTTTAATAACAACATCATTTCCAAATTTTTCTTTTAAAATTTCATGAGCATCACCTATCCCATCTATTAATCCTAGTTCTTTAGCTTTACTACCTGACCAAAATTCTCCAGAAAAAAGTTCTACTTCGGATTTATTTAATTTAGTTCCTCTGCTTTTTTCTACCACATCTATAAAATCTTTATGTAAATCTAGCTGAATCTTTTTTAATCTTTCTATATCTTCATTTTTTTCTTCTAAAAATGGATCTAAAGTGCTTTTATTTTTACCGGCTGTGTGAACTCTTCTTTCAACACCAATTTTTTTAATTAATTCTGTAAACCCAAATGAAGAATAAATAACCCCTATAGAACCAATGATTGAGCTTGAATTTGCATAAATTTCATCTCCAGCACATGAGATTAGGTATCCACCTGATGCAGCAACATCTTCAGCAAACACAATTACTTTTTTTTTACTGTTTTTTGCTTCCTGTCTTATAAAACTATAAATTAAATGTGATTGAACTGGTGATCCTCCGGGTGAATTAATTGTTATTGCAACACAAGATGCTTTTTTAAGAGAAAACGCCTTTTTTATAATTTCTTCTTGGCCAGCAAAGTCTATACCTTGTTTAAATTTTCCAGCATTTCCTATAACACCACTCAGTTTTATATGGGCTACAGTCTTTTTCTTTTTAAAAAAAGAGAACATTTTTTATCCTTAAAGAATTATTTATTGAATATTCTAATTACTTATAAATGAAGAAATAGGTGCGTCAATTGATAAGTAATATATAAAACCCAAATATATTAATTTAATTAAATTATGGGAACTGTAGTTCAGCTTAAAAATCAAATAAACGACTCATATTTTCAACTCAAGGATTCTGTTGAAGATAAGTTAGTTCTTACTGAAGAAAAGATAAAATCAAAGCTAGCCAGTGAAGTTGAATTAGTTCAAAAAATGACTGAGTATCATATTCAAACTGGTGGAAAAAGATTACGTGCCCTTTTAACACTAGGATCGGCAAAATTATGTGGCTACTCACAAGGTTCGAGAGATATCAATCTAGCAGCTTGTGTTGAATTAATTCATAACGCAACACTGATGCATGATGATGTAATTGATGAAGGTGTTGTAAGAAGAGGCAAAGAAACTTTGAATAAAGTTTGGGATAATCATTCATCAGTTTTAATCGGAGACTATTTATTAAGCAGATGTTTTGAAATGATGGTAGAAGATGGCAACTTAGAGATTTTAAAATTATTATCATCAACCTCATCAAAAATTGCTCAGGGAGAAGTTTTACAACTTCAACATAAAGGAGAAGTTGATATGCTTGAAGAAACTTATCTAAAGATCATTTCAGCAAAAACAGCTGAACTTTTTGCGGCAGCAACAAAAGTTGGGGCAATTTTATCAGATGCAGGCAACAAAGAAAAAGATGCCCTTGAATTCTATGGAAGGAATCTTGGGTTAACCTTTCAAATTGCTGACGATACACTTGATTATAATTCTGATTTAAAATTTTTTGGGAAAAAAATAGGTCAAGATTTTTATGAGGGCAAGATTACTTTACCTATTATTTTACTATTTCAAAATATCAACATTAATGAAAAAAAATTATTAATCGAACTTTTTAAAAAAGATTTAAAAGATAAAAATGATTTTAATCAAATTATTACTTTGATAAAAAAATATGAGATTATAAATAAATGTTACCAAAAAGCTCAACATTATATTAATCTTGCTTCAAATTCTCTTACAGTATTTAATGACTCAAAAGAAAAAACTATTTTAAAAAGCCTTACTTCATTTAGTTTAGCTAGAAATTTTTAAGGACTTAATAAAGACTTAATCCAATTTCCATTATCATCAATTGTATATTTCAATCTTTCGTGAATTCTACTATCTCCATCTAACCAAAATTCAATACTCGAGGGAGTTAAATTCCACCCTGACCAATGACTAGGCCTTGGAACATTTTTTTCATCGTTATATTCCTGTTTAAATTCTTTAATTGATTTTATAAGTACTTCTCTATTTTCTATCTCTTTACTTTGTTTTGATGCCCAAGCACCAATTCTACTTTCATAGCCTCTTGAATTATAATATTGATCAGCCACTTTATCTTCTACCTGAGTTACTGAGCCATTAATTCTTATTTGTCTTAAAAGACTTTTCCAATGAAAACACATTGCGGCATTGGGATTTTCTTTAAGTTCATTTCCCTTTTGACTATTTAAATTAGTATAAAATACAAATCCATTTTGACTAAATTCCTTTAATAAAACCATTCTCACTGATGGAAAATTATTTTTACCTGAAGTTGCCAAAGAAAGAGCATTAGGGTCATTAGGTTCTGATTTATTTGCCTCATCCATCCATGCTTTAAACAATTGAATTGGATCATCTAAATCTAAAAAACAGTTATTTAGGCCAAGTGAATTTTTTTGATTCATAATTTAAACAAAATAATCTATACAATATAAATAATGTCATTTAATACTTTTGGAAAGCTATTTCGTTTCTCAACATGGGGTGAATCTCATGGTCCTGCTATAGGCTGTGTGGTAGATGGTTGCCCGCCAAACATAAGCCTTAAAGAACAAGATATACAAATTGAACTTGATAAAAGAAAACCTGGACAATCAAAATTTACAACTCAGCGTAAAGAAGACGATAAAGTTCAAATTTTATCTGGTGTGTTTGAGGGAAAGACAACTGGAACTCCAATATCACTAATAATTTACAACAAAGATATGAGGTCAAAAGATTATGGAAACATTAAAGATAAATTTAGACCAGGTCATGCTGATTTAACTTATTTTAAAAAATATGGAATTAGGGATTATAGGGGTGGAGGAAGATCTTCAGCAAGAGAAACAGCTGCTAGAGTTGCTGCTGGAGCTATAGCTAAAATAGTTTTACAAAATAAGCTGGGGAAAAAATTCAAAGTTATAGGTGCTGTAACTCAACTAGGAATATTAGGATGTGATGTAAATCAATGGAACGATAAAGTAATAACTAAAAATCCATTTTTTTGTCCAGATAAATCAATGATTAAACTTTGGGAAAAATATTTACTGAATGTTAGAAAATCAGGGTCTTCCTGTGGAGCTGTAATTGAAATAAGAGCAAGAGGTATACCTCCAGGATTAGGTGCTCCAATATATTCAAAGTTAGACTCTGATATTGCTTCTGGTTTAATGAGTATCAATGCTGTTAAAGGAGTTAATATTGGGTCTGGCATGAACTCAGCACAATTAAGTGGAGAACAAAACTCTGATGAAATTTCTCAAAAAGGTAAAAAATTAAAATTTAACTCGAATAATGCTGGGGGAATCTTGGGTGGCATATCAAGTGGTCAGGAAATTATTGCTTCCTTTGCTGTAAAACCTACATCATCAATTTTAACAACAAGAAAAACAATTAATAAATTTGGAAAAAATACTACTATATCAGTTAAAGGAAGACACGATCCATGTGTAGGCATAAGAGCAGTCCCTGTCGGTGAAGCCATGATGAACTGTGTTTTATTAGATCATTATTTAATGAACAAAGCACAATGTAGTTAAATCTATTTTTATTTTTTTACTACTTTAATAGAGTCCCTTGTGAATAAAACATCTAAGATTTTTTTTGAAATTTGAGATGCATTTAGTCCAGCTACATCATACATTTTTTTTGGATTATCTTGTTCAATAAATGTATCGGGCAATGTCATTGCTCTAAACTTTAATCCTTTATCAAATATACCTTTCTCAGCTAGCAAGTTTTTGACATGTGAGCCAAAACCACCAATCGACCCCTCTTCTATAGTAATCACTATCTCATGTTCTCTAGCACATTTTAAAATAAGTTCTTGATCTAAGGGTTTTGCAAATCTTGCATCAACAACTGTTACTGACACACCTTTATTTTTTAATTCTTCTGCAGCTAATTTACATTCTTCAAGTCTTGTTCCCAAACTTAAAATACAAACTTGGTTTCCTTCTTGAACGATTCTTCCTTTTCCAATTTCAATTTTTTCATCGATTGAAGGCAAATCAAGACCCACACCTGTTCCACGTGGGTATCTAATTGCACTTGGTTTGTCGTTAATATCAACTGAAGTGTTTATCATTTTTACTAACTCAACTTCATCACTTGCAGCCATAACAATAAAATTAGGTAGTGTTGATAAATAAGTAATGTCAAATGAACCAGCATGTGTAGATCCATCTGCACCAACTAAGCCAGCTCTATCTATTGCAAATCTTACAGGTAAACTTTGAATAGCTACATCATGAACAACTTGGTCATAAGCTCTTTGTAAAAAAGTAGAATAAATTGCAGCATAAGGTTTATAGCCCTCTGTTGCTAGACCAGCTGCAAAAGTTACGGCGTGTTGTTCAGCTATACCTACATCAAACATTCTTTTTGGAAATTCTTTACCAAAAATATCCATACCCGTTCCACCAGGCATCGCAGCTGTTATTCCTACAATTTTGCTATCTTTTTGAGCATGCTTAACCAAGGTATTAGCAAATACTTTTGTATAAGCTGGAAGATTACTTCCACTTTTGGCTTGTTCACCTGTCTTTACATTAAATTTTGATACACCATGATAATGATCAGATGCTTTTTCAGCATAAGAATAGCCTTTTCCTTTTTGTGTTTTAATATGGATCATAATTGGACCTTCATGTTTCAGGTCTCTTGCATTCTTAAGAATCGGAATAAGACTTGTTAGATCATGACCATCTATTGGACCTGCATAATAAAAACCTAATGAGTTAAATAATGTGCCCCCTGTAACTGCAGACCTTAGAAAATCTTCAGCCTTACCCGCTTTGTCACTAAACCGCTTTGAGAATGAAGACATTATCAATTTAATTGTTTCCCTTAGACTGAAATAAATTTTCCCAGTAAATAACTTTGCTAGATAAGTTCTCATAGCACCTACTGGTTTTGCAATTGACATATCGTTATCGTTCAAAATAACAATCATTTTAGTTTTTGATGCTCCTGCATTATTCATAGCTTCATAAGCCATGCCTGCACTTATTGCACCATCACCAATTACAGCAATTACATTGGAGGATTTATTTGCTAATTTGTTTGCTTCAGCAATTCCTAGTGCTGAGGATATAGATGTTGAGCTGTGAGCGGCTCCAAAAGGATCATACTCACTTTCTGATCTTTTTGTAAATCCCGATAAGCCATTTCCTTGTCTTAAAGATCTAATCTTGTTTTTTCTTCCAGTTAAAATTTTATGTGGATAAGATTGATGTCCTACATCCCAAATTAATTTATCATTAGGAGTGTCAAATACATAATGTAGAGCTACTGTTAGCTCAACCACTCCCAAACCTGCACCAAGATGTCCTCCAGTTTCAGAAACTGCACTAATCATCTCTTCTCTAACTTCATCAGAAACTTTTTGCAAATCATTTTCTGATAGTTTTCTTAAATCAGATGGAAAATTGATATTGTCTAAAAATTTATAATTTTGCATTACTTTTGTCTATGTAAAATATAATTCAATGTTTCTTTTATATTTTTAGAATTCGAACCATATTTTTTTAAATTCTTATTTATTTTTAAAATAATCATATCACAATATTTTATTGCATTCATATATCCTAGTAAGCTTATTAGTGTAGCTTTGCCTTTTTTTTGATCTTTTCCTGTTTTTTTTCCAGCTATTTTGGAGCTACCTTTAAAATCAATTAAATCATCAGCTATTTGAAATAATAAACCAATATCAGATCCCATATTTTCAAAAAATTTAATTTCTCTAGTATTTTTTTTCTTAATAATTGCAGGTACAGCACAACAAAAACTAAATAATTTTCCTGTTTTTTTAATTTCCATTTCTATGATCTTATTTTTGGATATCTTTTTTTTTTCATAACTTAAATCTAGATATTGACCACCAGCTATACCTAAGTGACCTGAACATTCAGATAATTTCTTTATCAGATTAATTTTAATTTTTTCACTTATTTTTAAAGTAGGACTTGCTAAAATTTCAAATGCCATTGTAAGTAATGAATTTCCAGCAAGTACTGCTGTGGACTCTCCAAACTTAATATGTGTAGATGGTTTTCCTCTTCTAATTTTATCATTATCCATGCATGGTAAATCATCATGAATAAGAGAATAGGCGTGAATACATTCAACCGCAGCACCGATAGCAATTAATGTTTTGTAATCTATTGATAGTAATGAGCCAATATCAATTAAAACTTTAGATCTAATTTTTTTTCCACCAGGAAATAAGCCATAATTCATGGCTGGAATTAATTTAGAATTATTCTGTTGATTAAGAAATTTTTTCAGAAAAAGGTTTGTATCTTTTGCAATCTTATCAAGTTCAGTTTTCATTTTTTTTTAATGATTTCTTTAACTTTTTTATTTGTTTCTTCACCAATAGATCTAAAATTTTTATGAAATTTTTTTTCAATAATATTGTTTAGCTTTAATAATTGTTGATAGCTTTCGACTGAATTATTTAGATCTTTTTCATTTTCTAAAGATTCTATTATTTGATTTGCCTGGTCTGTTAGCTCCTCAAGTGTACTTGTATTATTATCAGGTAGTAAATTTTTATCTTTCATATAATAGTAATTATTAATACATGAAATCTATTCAATCAAATATCAAAAAAGCTAAAAATTATTTAGATAAAAATCATTGTGTGGCTGTGCCAACTGAAACTGTCTATGGATTAGCTGGAAACGCTTATTCAAACATGTCTGTAAAAAAGATATTTAATTTAAAAAAAAGACCTAAGAACAACCCTTTAATTGTTCATTATTTGGATGTTAATAAGCTTAAGGATGATTGTCATATTGATGATAATTTTATTAAGCTCTATAATCACTTCTCTCCTGGGCCAATTACATTTATTCTGAAGTTAAAAAAAGATAGTAAAATTTCTAAATTTGTAACTAATAAACAAACAAGCCTTGCTGTTCGTTTTCCTAAACATCCTTTATTTAGAAAACTACTTAAAGTTTTGGATTATCCATTAGCTGCACCAAGTGCAAATATATCAACCAGATTAAGCTCTGTTAAAGCATCTGACGTTATTGAAGAGTTTGGATCAAAAATTAAGTATGTGTTAGATGGAGGCAGATGCCAAATTGGTGTGGAGTCTACAATTATTAATCTTTTAAGTAAACCAACAATACTTAGATTTGGAGGATTGGGTATTTCAAAAATAGAAAATATATTAAAAAAAAAAGTTTTAATTAAAACTAATTCAAAAAAAAAAATTGCACCTGGACAATTTCCTTTACATTACTCTCCGGGTATTCCACTAAGA
>OAPQ01000038.1_pt1 | contig 16556 bp, 18 predicted proteins | sample 1498871 | NCBI WGS metagenome assembly OAPQ01 (sample SAMEA3275646, study PRJEB22092) | marine metagenome | biome: ENVO: 01000023; feature: ENVO: 00002042; material: ENVO: 00002149 | collected 2014-06-21T11:10:00+00 | depth 0 m
AAAAACAAAGATTTAAGATTGTATTTTGCTTCCAGCTCGGATGCTAATGCTGAAACATTTTCGTTAAATGCTACATCTGTTGCTTTCTTTGCACTAGCACCGTCTGGGTGTTTAGGGTTGATACCAACAGGTTCACCATTCATTAGTTCACTGATATTAGCAGTTTTACTAATCTTATCTAGTAACTGATGTAGTTTGTCATTTTTATCATAACCGTCAGTCTCATAGCCTGCTTTGCCACGAACTTCTGTACGTTTTCCTGACTTTGTATCAGTAATATTCAGCACCATCATGTCTGCATCACGTTCTAGCTGTAGCTTGTAACCTTCAACTATTTTTCTATTGATTTCACTGAAACGCATATCTTATTCACCAAACTTTTCGTTGTATATTTTTTCTAACTGTCTAGCATTAATCCCATCAAACGCACGTGCAATATCAAATGCATACCCACCTACAGTTTGTCTATTACCTTTAGCTGATACTAGACGATGTAGTGCTTTTAATGCGGCATCCATAAATCTCTCAGATGCAGGAGCAACCGCTTCACGTTGTGGATTAGCATAGTCTGCGATATCTTCTCCCATATCTTTGATACGGTTATGCAGTTTACGTAGTTTATTAAGTCCTTTACCAGTTTTGATTGCTACTTTGAACATACCTATTAGTACGCTAACTGTTGTCTTTGCTACAACTGCCATAAGAATAAGTTCTGCTAATGGAGGGACTGATCCGAAGTCTTCTACTATTTTCTTTTCTACTGCAAATTCTTTGTTTGGAGTTTTAAAGTTCTTCTTACGCATAACTGTCTTAGCGATAAGTTCTAGTTCTTTGCCGTTCCATTCTAGTGCAAAAGGAATATTGATATCGCTCTCTAAATCTTTCATCACTGCTTGCGCATCTGGTCCCAACTGTGCAATTGGTTTACCGTACTTAATAAACTCTTTCTTGAATAGCATTGCTAGTTCTTTAATAGAGATAGGTCGGATGTTTCTTTCATCGTTAACACGGTCAACGAAGTGACGTGTGAATTCAATATCGATGCCAACTTTAGAAAATACTTGGTCAAGTACTTTTTCTAGTGCATCTAGTTGCTGTTGGGTTACTCCACCCTTGTCTAACTCATTAATTTTCATAGAACTATTCCTCTACTGGGTTGTCAATTAGGATTAGATTAAATGTGCTTGCTGCACTTGATCCGGAATCACTAAAAGCACGTACTTCAATATCTGTTTTTTCATCAAACTTTAGTGGAACTTTATAATCTTTAATATAGTTGTTTGCTTGAATTTCAACAACATCTTTCGTATTCCAACTGCCGTTATCAAATGAACGAGCAACAAATGTTGCCAGTGTATCAGCATTTTGTTTGCCACTACTGACTGCCCACTGTGTTAGGTATGCTGTTTTGCCCGCTGGCACTGTGTACACACACATAAACGTCTGTCCAATGCCTGGACCATTGTTGGGACCGCCATCAATAACTGCCAGTGTTTTGCCACCGCCTACTACTGTAATATCGCCCCAGTTAGTACCGTGTGAACCACTGTGTTTAACACGAACACGGAATACACGCAAAAACTCTGCTACACTAGTATCGCCGATGTTTACTGTTTCCACTAGTAGATTGTAATCAGCATCCAAGCCTTGAATCTCTACATCGTGTGCGCCAGCGCCACCTGGTGTATCATCTAATTCGTCACTTGTTACTGTAACTGTGGTTGCTGTGTCTAAATAGTCGTATAGTTCAGCACCGTCCCAGAGTGTTGTCAGCGTATTGTTTGCAATAGTACCTCTGCCAAACTTTTCAATACTAGACACACCGTCTACATCGCCGCTGGCAACTTGAATACCCCAACCATTCAAATTTGCAAGAACACGTAGTGCAGGTTCACCTGCTACATTGTATTCCATTGCGTAATGTGGACCTGTTAAGTTACGGTCACCGTTATCATGTGTGTAATCGCTCATTTATTTCCCCTTACCACTTTCTGCAAGACCAGTAACGTGCCTTGTGCTTTGGTCCTGGGTTCTCACAATTATGTCTTGCTCTAAAACTCTTACGTGCTTTTGGGTTAGACTTTCTAATTTTCATAGTCTTGCCTTTAGCACTTGTACCACCGTGACCGAAGTTAACTTTAACTACATTGCCTTTTGGGTTCTTTACATATACTTTAAACTTTTTAACATCACCTTGCATTGGCTTGTTTAGTTTAACTGTACGTCCTTGATACTCTGCTTCGAACATTCCATTCTCACAATAAGCAAGATCGCCAAACATTTCATGAAAATCTTCGTGATCCTCTAATGTAATGTCTTCTGTTAGTGTAATTTCTTCGGTTACTACGTCTGATATTCTCATTGTACTTTCCCTTTGTTGCTTTAATTTATTTAGTTCGTTAGTAAGGTCTTGTACTTTTTGTTCTAAGGATGCAATACCGATATCATGTTCCGTATCATTCTTTTTACTTACGATTTGTGAATCTTCTACATCTGCTACAAGTGCTGCAACAACATTGTCTGCGTGTGGATATTTCACTTTTAAATTCTTTAATGCATTAACTGTCTTTGGATTGAAACCCAAATCTGCATCTTTCGTTTCATCTTCTGTAAGGATATTCATATCCCACATAATCTCTACTTCTAATAAGCATTCAAATAATGAATCTTCTTCCCAGTTCTCACTCACTGTATTAGAACCTAGTTTGCGCTTGAAGATTTCTACTACATCGTGAGGAATGTCAGGACGACCATACAAGTCTTGTAAGATTTGAACTAACTCACGTTCATCTGCTTTTGCAATCATGTTACGAATTTGAGTAGCAGAGTTAACTGCTTCACCGCGAATTTTGAATGTGAATGTTGGAACTGTTGTGATGTATGAATGCTCACGTAGCGGCTTTGCATTTTCTATTCCAGTCCATTTCTGAACGTGTGCAGGATCGCCATTCTTTTTAAACTTTGGACCAGCTGGTGGGAAATCAAATCTTGGGTCCTCAGACATATCTTTTTCTGATACTGCATATACAACTACTGTGTTGTCTGGATCAAATCTATCTGTAATCTCTGATGCAACGTATGGTATACGTGTTTGCACTACTGCGTTTGGATCAACACCTGCAAGCATCATCATCTTTTTCTTTTCATCGAATTCAAAAGGTGATTTATGTGCATCTGTTTTACCAGAACTTGCGATATAAACTTTAGCACCTTTGTATTGTTGTCTTAGATACTTGAATACTTTGCCGTGACCTACGTGGAACGGATGAAAGCGTCCCGGATAGATAACAACAAGATTTGTATTCTCGTTTTCAAATAAATCAAATAATCTCATTGTGGTAGATTTCCCATGTAAATTGCTTATGTGTATTTATCATTTATGTTAGTTAACAAAAAACCCAGCCGAAGCTGGGTTTAATAATAATCTATTTTATCGTTATATTACCAGAATTTCCACCAAGGTTTTTGCTCTTTGTAATCGTTCATCGCCTCAATTGCATCATCACAATGTTGTATCATTGCCCAACTTGATAATATTTCGTGTTTCTTTTTTTGCTCTAGAACTTCTTCTTTATTCCAATAGAAGTTCTCGCCTGTTGCGTTTTGAAAGACAGCAACTAACTTGCGTCTTTTAACATCAATATATAGAAATTTCATAGTGCTTCTCCCAAACATCTATGTATATTTATCTTATATATGTTAATAAATGGTGCCAATTGAGGACTCGAACCTCACCGCAGAATTGATATGACGCCTGCTGAAATATCTGTTACTGTTAGCTAACCTGCATTGACCTATACTCAAACCATAGATGAAGTAAAGTTCCGCTTATATCGTCACACGGATCATCAAAGAAATTTTCCCACCATTGTTCTTCTTCGTCATCCATGCGTACTCTATCCTCAATCTAATAGAATTTGTAGTATACTGTATTTATTCTATTTTGTCAATAGTTTAATTTGGTCTCGGTGGTAGGATTTGAACCTACGGTCTCCTGGTCCCAAACCAGGCGCTTTACCATACTAAGCTACACCGAGATAAATTGGCAAAGGTGAGGAGAATCGAACTCCTGCTTCTGGTTTTGGAGACCAGCGTGATACCATTTCACTACACCCTCATTTTTTTAAAAACACACTAACTTCAATCCTTTCGGGATCTATGTTCTGCAAAACTTCCCATTGCAGTGGGACATAGTGTGCTTATAAAAAAAGCCCCTAATGAATTAACACTAGGGGCTTGCGTAATATAACTTTTGTTAAAAAGTCACGTCAAAACATTCCCCAATTGCTTGGTGGCCAACAAGTAATATATGTTGTAGTGTTTGACATGTTAGAATCTCTCTTTGTTTATACACTTAATATAGTACATGTTGTACCGAATGTCAAGTGTTTTCTTAAAAATATTTATCTTTTATATGGTAGAGACAAGTGGACTCGAACCACCGACCTTTCGCTTATCAGGCGAATGCTCTAACCAACTGAGCTATGTCTCTATAATGGCTGGAACGATAGGACTCGAACCTATACTCTGCGCTACCAAAAAGCGATGCATTACCATTATGCTACGTTCCATTACCAATATAATTTATGGTACTCCCTAGGGGAATCGAACCCCTCTTTTCAGGTTGAAAACCTGACGTCCTAACCGATAGACGAAGGGAGCATACTATAAAAATGGCGCGGTTGACGGGACTCGAACCCGCGACCCTCGGCGTGACAGGCCGATACTCTAACCAACTGAGCTACAACCGCGTAGTTGTAATATGGTGCGAGATAAGAGACTTGAACTCCTGACATCCTGCGTGTAAAGCAGGCGCTCTACCAACTGAGCTAATCTCGCAATTGAAAATGGAGCGGGCGATCAGATTCGAACTGACGACAGTTTCGTTGGCAACGAAAGGCTCTACCACTGAGCTACGCCCGCTTATAGTTTGGTGTTCCTTTTGGGAATCGAACCCAGTCCTACCTGCTCAAGACAGGCCGATGCTAATTCCATGCGCCATTACAGACTAAGAAACAAATTTGGTGGAGAATATCGGGATCGAACCGATGACCCCCTGCTTGCAAAGCAGGTGCTCTCCCATCTGAGCTAATTCCCCGTTAAACATTTGGTGCGCCTGGAGGGACTTGAACCCCCACGCCGTAAAGCACTAGAACCTAAATCTAGCGTGTCTACCAATTTCACCACAGGCGCATTAATGGTGCTCCCACACGGACTTGAACCGCGGACCTACTGATTACAAATCAGTTGCTCTACCAACTGAGCTATAGGAGCATTATTAACTTCTACTATTATTTATCACTTTTGGTATAGTGACAATTTATTCTGGCGGAGAGGGTGGGATTTGAACCCACGGTGGACTATTCACCCACGCTGGTTTTCAAGACCAGTGCATTAAACCGCTCTGCCACCTCTCCGTATTAAATGGCTCCCTGTGCTGGGCTCGAACCAGCGACAAATTGATTAACAGTCAATTGCTCTACCAACTGAGCTAACAGGGAACAAAAACTACTTACCTCAACACCCCTAGTATCTTCAATCTTAACGCACGGCCTTATTGACGTTGCCGCTCTGTCTTAACTGAAACTAATAAAACTTGACATCTAAGCCTAACAGTTTTAGAGTTTTTAGGTGATCCGCCCTCTGTTCGGATGCTGAGAAAAGTAGTTTATACTTTTGTCTATCATCGATTTGCATCTAAGACCTTATCTAAATTATCAAATAGCGTGAGAGATTCGTTACTCTCTATCTTATATGTTGACTATAACACTTGCTTTTGTTATTGTCAACCTTTTTATTTATTAATTTTTGGGAGCGGATGTGCCGTCCCAAAAAATACAGACTAACCGTTGGTCTGTACGGAGATATTTTTCGCTCTCACCCGTTGCTTAACTTATACTCTTAATATAGTATATCTTGAGTAGAATGTCAAGTCTTTTTTTAAACTTTTATTAACTGCTACTATTATTTATGCAATTAATTTAGACTTCATTCCTAATAGACAATTCTGAGTAAATATGCAAAAAGTCCATTAGCTGTGAGTATGTAGGTCTGCGCCACTTACGCATCTTAGCCATTGTAGCACGAAGTTCAGCCGTTGATGTTGACGATACATGTTCCATTTTTAATTCTTTCCTCAATGATATGCGTTGGTGCTTTATCTAAAACAATGTCAGAATTCAATTCTGCGCATCGTAGTCGTAGTTCTATAAAATGGTCACCGTCTTCTTCTAGTAGAAGATAATACGGATGATACTTTGGATCCCTATCAATGAACCTTTCAAGTCCATCTAGGATAGCCTTACTCAGGAATCGCTCCCTGGCATCTATGATTTGTGACATGTTACCTACTATATTTAAGTTATTGGTTCTTTTTTCTTAACATCAAGTTCTTGTATGCGTTGTTTAAGGTATTCTACAATGACTTGTTCTTCGGGACTTCGGTCTTCTTTTGAAGTCCTTGACCTAAGTGATCTTAATTCCGTATCGAATACAGATGCCATATTCCATTCAATCCCCGAAAGTGCCATTGTGTCCTCCTTGTTGCACTAGTATGTTATACATGAGTCATATCATGTTGTCAATAGCTATTTTAAATTATTTTAAATTATTTTCCGCCTACGTTGAATTCTTGAATAAAACGATATGACTCTGGTATCTCTGTTGATTCCTCAGCGTTCAATGACGGTCTTCCAGTAATAATTGGCGCGTTATCTAATGTTCTGTTTGCTCTACCTGGTAGCTCTTTGGGCTTCGCATTTTCTTCTTGCTCACGTTGTTCATCTTTTATCGCTTCAACGCCTTGTTGCTGAAAGTCATACACTTCTAGTTCGCCACCCCTAGTTTGTCCCTGTCCCTCTTCCAACTCTTTTTGTTTTAGCATCTGTGGGATACCTTTTTCCTGTTGTTCTTTGGCTTGTTCTAGTGCTTCTTTATTTTCATCTGAGTTTACCACCATGATAGATTTTGGTTTTAACTCGCCGGGCACTACTAACCAAACAAATATAAAGTCTCCCAGTGGGTCGTCTAAGTGTGTTATGTAAAATGAGTCAGGTTGTACTTCATCTAATACAGGATACCCTAATAGATTATCAACTGTAGAATACGCAGTCCAACCACTAAAGATAGTTAGTGGGATGATTAATATCATCAATAAGAAATTCTGATAATTTTTGATAGCTACCCATAGTACTACGATTGAGAGAAACACAATGCTTAATAGTATAGGTAGTAAGTCAAAGTTATATGCAGGTATGTAATTCATTTAGTTTCCCCCACCGCCTCTGTTTATTACGATGTTATTTGAGTCTTCATCAAGTGCGATAACTTTTCCATCTTGGTCTAGTTCGAAATTAAATAGTGGGAATACTTGCCCTTTAGTATCATACTTACGGGTTGTCGTGTATACTTCACCATACGGATTAATCTTAACAAGAGTTGCAATGATAGTTCCGGGTGTATTATCTCTAATGACTTCAGTCCCACCACTAGGTCTAGTGTATACTTTTACTTTTCTACTGTAGATATGAGCCGCAACTTGATACCTGCCAGGAACGATTCCACGCATTGTGATAACTTCACGGTTTATTGGAATAGTAACTATTGTACCGTCAGGCTTACGCCACTTATCATTTGACATGCCAAGGTCATCTTTTTCTAGGTTAAGTAGACCTCCTGTTTTATTCGTAAATGAAACTGTTATCCCTTCTGGGTCTCTAACCCATAAGTCAACATCGTCATTCGCGTTTTCATCCCACTCAATAATAATCAAGTATTCAGCCTTCTTGGGAGCGTCTTCTTTTTTAGTTGGTGGGTTAATTAGTAGAAATGCTACAACGAAAAGAAACACGAACCCAACTAGAAGATTAAACAACAAGTCATTTAGTCCTGTTGTACTTCTAAAACGGTCATTGTTTCTTTTAGACATTATCCTCTCCGGACTCTAAATTGACAAGTTGAATTTTTAGAGCCTGAGATAAAATTAGACCTGTTAGTGTAGTGTACAATGCTGTACTCATACCAAGTGCCATTGAACTTAACGCTTCTTTTAGTGTCTCTGGGTTAGCAGTATCGATAGAACCAAAGCTATCACCTAACATCAGAATAAACCCTGCTACAGTACCAATCATACCTAGTGATAGTAGCATTTCACTTGCAAACCATGACACATTCGTTCCGGTTTTGTATTCTTTTCCATTACGTTGATTGTTTGTTAGCATACCAACATATAGTGATGCCACTATGTAGATTGCAATAATAACGAAACTTAATCGTGTTGCATCTTTATTATATAGTTCATTGAAAAAACCAAAGTAGTAACTAACTGTTGCTACTAAGATTGTTAGGCAGAAGAATAGCCACCATCTTAGGAATATCATTGTGTGTCTCCGAATGTTTAGCCACCTTCAGCTAATTTTGTTACAACGTTTATTGCGTCATTAATTGTATTTATCGTTTCTGCTTCTACGTCATCAATCGATATGGTATAATATTCTTCTATATCAAAAACAATTTCAACTGTATCGATACTGTCAGCACCAAGGTCTTTTTTTAAACTCATGTCGCCATCAAGATCCTCAACATTTGTTTTTGTTCGTCTTGCAACTATTTCATAAATTTTATCTTTAATTGTCATTTTGCTTCCTTAATTTAAACTGAAAAGCTAGACCCGCATCCACATGTAGTAGATGCACTCGGGTTATCAATTACGAACCTATCACCGTGCATGTTAGATACAAAATCTACAGTTGCACTATCTAGGTACATAATACTCATACTATCGACTACTAATTTAACATCATTTGTTTCATATATAGTGTCATCATCTGCTATATCAGCTTCAAATCCAAAACCATAACTAAATCCATGACACCCACCACCTTCAACGAATACACGCAATGAAGTATCTGATGATTCATCTTGTTCTACGATAATTTCTTTAACACGTTCAGCCGCCGCTTCTGTAAATATCATACTGAAAAACTTTCTCCACAACCACATTTTGCTTTCTCGTTAGGGTTATTAACGATTTCAAAATGTGAATTAAACCCTTCTGTGATGTAATCTAATGTTGCACCTTTAAGTGCATGTAGGTATTGGTGTTCGATAATAATATCAAACCCATCAAATTTAGCTGCAAAATCTGTAGTAGGATTAAATCCATCCGCAATCACAACTTCATACATTAGTCCGGTACATCCTGCCGTCTTCATTGAAATTTTAATTGATTTTGCGTTGTTATCTGTTAGCCACTTATTGATACGTGTCTCTGCATCACTTGTCAAATACAACATGTTTGATTCCTAGTTCTAATTCGTGTTTCTTTAATTTTGTCTTATCATGTATTGCTGAAATTTCATAGAACCGGTTTAGTAGTCCAGATGCCATAGTATAATTCTGCGTATCATCGATGCAGTACTGGATTTGTTCTTTTATAAAGGTAGTCTGTTCTTTTAGTTCTAGAATGAAATTCTGTATTTCATCAACAGTGTTAGATACATCATACTGTGCGTTCAAGTTATTTATAAACAAGAAATCTTCTGCGTTTGCGCTATCTCTTACATCATTTTCTACACCATTCAACTCTAGAATGTATTTTGCACGGGAGATAGGATCCGCTAAAGTTTCAAATGCACGATGTGCAAATGCTATTTTATCTTTGCTTAAAAACTTATTATCTTGTTTGAGTAAGGTTACAATCTTTTTGTAATGCGTAGTAAGACTGCGCACACTAATATCTTGCTTTTCATCAATCCCAAAGAACTTGAAATAGTTCTTTTCTTCTAGATTATATACTCTTTTAGTTCCGGACATTTGTTTACCTATATATATCAGTATTAATAATACATCATACTGCCATTAGAGTCAAGAGAAAACTACATATTTTTTAGTTTTTCTGACAGTTCATGATATGGTCTTAGTCTTGGGTCCGTCTTGTCTGTTTCATTGAATTCCAGACCATATCTCCAACCTTCAGAAACACGTTCCGAAAGCCATCTATTATGTTTCATCGCAGTTATATCTGCTTCTATCTCGCCTTCTGGCAAGTCGTATTTTTCACTTGTTGTTATTTCCATAGTGTAGTCATCTTGAGTCCATTCATTGATAAGACCCAAAATAACTTCTGCTTCTGCTTCTGTTACTGAACGATTTAAACGAAAATCATACATGTTCTTGTTATCAAACGTGTGATAGATAACCGCAGTACCATCTTCGGTAGCTTCAAATATATTCGCAATTGTTTTCTCAAGTACCGTAATGATACCCTTGATATCATGCGTACCTAATTCCTCGTCTAATGCGAGTCTTAGATGATATTTGAAATTATTCATTTTCATTAGTAACCTTCTTCTTCGTATTCTTCATATTTTTCTGCTATTTTACGTTCTATCACAGTGTCACGTGTGTCAGATGATTTGATTGTAGTATTGCCGCTACGAACTTCAATCTGCTCAAACTTTGTTGAGCTACTATTTACATAAAGTCCAAACCAAGCGGCACCTGAACCTACTAATACTGACACAAGACCTGCTTGCTGTGTATTTGGGTCCGGGAGTGCCATGAACCATTGTACTACGTCATATAGTAGATAGATATACATTGAAATAAATGCTCTTGGAAACAATCTCCATCTACTAAAATATTCCGGCGCGCTCCACCAAACACTATTCTTATTCATTGCATTTCCCCGTTTATATACTTTTCTGCCACTGTACTATCCATTTTCTGTCTGCCTGGGTTATGTGGAAACACACAGCAAGGCTGACAATTATAAAATATATCTTGTTCATCACAATAAGGACGTTGCCAATAGTCTCCATTTTCATCTTGTTCTATCTGCATTTTACCAGCCATATATACTGTTGTCATGTCCCTGCCTTCCTGCACAAAAGAAGTACGAGCTAATTTGTCTAAGTATAATCCATCATCTGATGTACCAAAAAGAGGTATTGCACCTACCCACGTTGGATTACTTGCTTGCCAACTTTCTTCAGTAATATCCGGTTTTGGAGAATACACGCCAACTAAATCACTAAAATTATCACTAATCCAATGTTTTTCAGCTTCCCATTCATTATCTGATAATATGGGGGTTTCTTCACCATTAAACGTTTTAACAAATGTACGCCCACCATTACGTGATGTGTATTTTAAATTTTCATTAATTATACAATTTAGTAATTTTGTATTTTGATCAAGTACCCAATGTAAAATCATAGACCATTTCCTTTATTTTCTTATATGTATTTATCATTTAAGTTCGTAGTTATGATTACAGGCAACAAAAAACCCGACATTTCTGCCGGGTCATTTTGAGTTTAATTGTCACGTGCTGTATTAGATTGAACCCCAATCTTCTGGAGAGAATACAATCCAATTTGTGCCGTCATAGCCTTCAAACTTCATTGTTGATTCATTGAAGAACATCATTCCAGCTGTAGCTGGTGATGGACGATCTGCTGTTACGCCTTTTGGTAGTTGAATTACAGTAGGATAAAGAGCACCTGAGTTATCAATTACAACTTGTCCTTGCGAATTAATAATATTACCTTCAAGGTTGCCTGTAACATTTCCGTCTACATTGCCTACAACGTTACCTTGAACATCACCAACGACACCACCTTGTATATTTGCATAAACAATAGGTTTCGGCGATGCAGTATCATCAATAATGAGTGTCTGCCCAGTTCTATCATAAACTGCACCGTTCCAATTACCTATAGTAGTTGTTCCGGTAAAATCTGCACTACTTCCAGTGAATACAGCATTACCACTAATATTAGTTGTAACTGAATTTAATGTTGTTGCGTTTGCTGTATCAACTGTCAAAGAAGAATCTAAATTATTAGTTCCGCTTTCTAAAACTTTATTTGCGCCAGATATATCGTAAACATCACCATATATGTTGCCCATTAGTCCGCCAGTAAATGTAGCACTTGCACTTGATACATCAACTATAACGTTTCCATTATTATCAACTACATCACCACGGAATGTTGCCGGTGTGCTTCCATCACCTGGGTCTAATACAATCGATGCTGTATCAGTTTCATCTGCTAAATTATAGCCAACTTTAGTAGCATATGAAGAATCTGTATCAGTAAAGCTAAAAACACCAGTTGAGCTATCATACGATATACTACCAGTTGCTGAAATAGCTGATCTTGCATCTGCATCGGTGTACAGATTGGATGCGTGAATTGCATCTGCTACTAGCGGGCCATTCACTGTAACTGGTCCAGTAACTGCTACTGGTCCAACATGTGAAAGAGTATTCGTTGAAGTTTCTAATTGCCAAACATCACCAGTGTACCCATCATACGCGATTGGATTTTCTGAAATCGAACCCCAATCACTAGCAAGTCCGCCAGTAACTTCATGTGATTCCCATGTGTTTGAAAGCCCATTGTATCTTAGAAAATGACCATCAGCAAGTCCAGTCAAGTCAACATCTGTCATTTCAGATATCTTATCTGCTTCTGCTAGAGCTTGCCATGTATTTTCTGAGGTTCTGAATTTAAGTGTTCGTACATTAGTATCGAACCAAATATCATTTGTTCGTACTGCGTATCCATCTGATACGTGCGGGTCATTTAGTCCTTGATAGAGTGTTACGCCACTCTTACCAATCTTGAAATAGGGAACACTCGTACCCTTTGCATTTAGTGTTACTGCCATCGTTTGTCCTCAACGTCTATAAATTTCGCCAGTCAGAGAGTTAACTCTGTCGTTAAGTTATATTCTATTATAATCTATTTATCAATTATAGCATAAACTTCGTATATTTGTCAAGCATAAAAAAAGAGAGGGCCTCTTTCGAAGCCCTCTCCTAACTTTAGTCGAAACTAAAATTCAAACTGAGTAATCAGAGATTACATTTGCTTGAATTCTGCTGTTACGATTACGTTACCAACTGTTGGTGACGCTGCAGAACCACCGTTACCGATGTTTGCAGTTAGCGTTGCACCGCCTGCTGTTGCGTTTTCGTAACCTAGGTCGATGTTGTAGATGCCGCCTTCTGAAAGGTCTACATCGTTAACACCTACTAGTGTGTTTGTACCATCTGTCACTGTTAGTTCGTCTGCGCCAACAAATGCTGTTGTCACTTTTACAGTTACTTTGTTTACATAGTATGCTTTGCCTGCTACGTTTTGTACTGTACCGATTGTGAATGATGATGCACCGTTTGCTGCGAATGATACGCGGCGTACACGGTCGTCTGAGCCAGCTGTTGAACCGTCAACATATGATTTTGATACAAGTGCTTCACCTGGACCTGCTGACATATCGTAACCTGCTGGTGCTAGTATTAGCCCATCACCTTTTGGTGCTAGTGTTACATTAACATCTGCTGACGTACCTGCTGCTGATAGTTCTAGACCACCAGTGCCGTTTGTCATTACGAAGTTGTCTGCTGCTGATGCTGTTTCAACGAATGTTGCGATTGCTGTATCGTCTGCACCTAGGATTTGAACGTTGCCGTCTGTTGAACCGCCGTTACCACCTTTGATGATTACTGAACCTGAATCACCATTAGCTGAACCGTTACCACCTTTAAGTACTAGATCACCTGCTAGACCAGTTGATGAATCACCACCTGCTACTGTTAGGTCTGTATCTGCTTCACCCTGAATTAGAGCTTCACCTGATTGACCAACGATGAATACGTCACCACCATTTTGACCTTGTAGATACATATCTACAGCGCCTGTGCCTGATGCATTCTTAGCTGTTAGTGTTAGCTTGCCTGCTGCGTTTGTTAGGTCTAGGTATTCTGCTGTACCTGATGCTGCATTTGATGCATCAATTACTGCTACGCCTGAACCGTTACGTACATGTGAAATGTACTCATAGCCTGCTGCTGAACCGTCTGACATTAGTACTGTGTTATCAGCGCCTACTGTTGATAGACCTGTACCACCGTTTACGATGTCTAGTACGCCATTAACATCTTCTGATGCCGCTAGTTCTACTTTACCGTAGCCTAGTGAACCTGAAGCGTTAACTTTTAGTACTGTTGAGTTAGCACCTTTTGCTAGTTCTGCTACACCTGCACCTGACATTAGAGCAATTGAGTCATCTGCGTATGCTGATGTATCTGTTGCTGTACCGCCATTTGAACGTGATAGTTCAGTTGTTAGCTCTAGTGATGCCGCTGTTACGTCACCTACTGTTAGTGCTTCTGAACCTAGTGTCCATGTATCATTTGTTTCATCCCATAGGAATGATACGTTTGATGATGTACCACGTACTACTTCAAAACCTGCATCTAGCGTTGGAGCTGCTGCTTCGTTTGAGTTTAGTGAGATGATGTTATCTTCGATAGCAACTGTTTCTGATAGTGTAGTTGTTACTGCACCTGAAACTGTTAGGTTACCGTTGATTACTGCGTCACCTGACACGTCTAGTGAAGCGAATGATGCTGCACCTGCGTCTAGAGTGTTTGCACCAAAATCACCAGCTACTGCGAATGTTGCCGCTGTGTCTGTTAGTGTCATTTTAGTTGCTGTTGCGTTATCATCGATACCTGTTGATGCGAAGTTCGAGATTGAACCGCCATCAATTTTGTCACCTGAGATTTGGTCATCTGCTAGTGTTAGTGTACCTGATGCGATATCTAGTGAACGACCTGCGCCTACTGTGATATCGTAGCCTGACATTGCATTAGCTGAACCTACTAGGTTTGCTGATGAAATTGCGCCACCGTGTACTTTGTTACCGTTGATTGAATCATCGTCTAGTGTTAGTGCTTTGCCTGACATGTCAACATCTGTACCTGAGATCGCGCCACCAGTGATAGTTGCGTTACCTGAGTTTAGGTTTGTCGCTGTTACTGTTGCAAGTGATGCTGTACCACCTGTTAGAGTTACGTTGTTTGAACCTAGTGTTGAGAATGTACCTGCTGCTGATACTGCACCACCAATTACAACACCATCAATCGCACCACCGTTGAAGTCAACAACATCTGATGTTAGGTTTGCACCTGTGATGTCGCCGCCTGTGATTTGTGCGTTTACTGTGTTCATTGTTGAGAACGTACCAACTGCTGCTACTGTACCACCGATGATTGTGCCGTCGATTGCACCACCATTGATATCAGCACCTGCTGTTGTCATTGTTGAGAATGTAGCTGCTGCTGATGTATCTGCACCAATTACAACTGCGTCCATTGCACCACCATTTAGATCAACTGAGTCTGATGCTAGTGTTGAGAAAGTACCTGCTGCTGATGCAGTTGCACCAATTACTGTACCGTCGATTGTACCACCATCAACATCTGCTGATGTTGCTGAAAGTGCTGAGATTGTGATTGCAGCAATTGTACCGCCTTCAATCTTATCACCTGAGATTTGGTCATCTGCAAGTACTAGAGATGCTGCTGATACGTCTACTGTATCACCTGCTTCTGCTGTTAGACCTGCTGTTACAACGCCGTCTTTCATGATAACACCATCTGCTGTTACGCCCGCGCCCACTGTGTGTTCTGCGATTGTATCTGCTGATACTGTACCTGAGAAGTCTGCATCTGAACCTGAGATTGCATCTGTGAATGACATGCCTGCACCTGATAGTGAGCCATATGTATCTGCTGAGATACCGTCCATTGCTAGGTTAGCAACTTTAAGATCTGCTAGTGATGCACCTACTGTTAGTTCGAATGAGTCAGTTGTTTCGTTCCACTGGAACTTAGCTGAGTCTTCTGTACCACGATCAATTTCTAGACCCGCTGTACCTGCTGTTACGCCTGCGCCAGTTTCACCTTCGTTTAGAACGATTGAGTTGTCTGAGATTGCTGTGTTTGTTGTGTTGATTGATGTTAGTGTGCCTGAAACTGTTAGGTTACCTGCTACTGATACATCTGCGCCAAATGATACTTCTGCGTCTGAAACAACAACCTGAGTTGCAGTTGCATTATCGTCAATACCTGTTGATGCGAAGTTTGAGATTGAACCACCATCGATTTTATCACCTGATAGTTGGTCGTCATCTAGAGCAATTGTTTGACCTGTTAGGTCAACGTTAGTTGCTGAGATTGAACCGCCAGTGATTTGTGCGTCTGATGTGTTCATTGTTGAGAACGTACCAACTGCTGATGTAGTTGCACCAATTACTGTTGCGTCTACTGTACCGCCGTTGATATCTGCTGTTGTTGCAGTTAGGTCAGCGAATGTTGAAACACCCGTTGCTGAAACACCAGCGTCTTTTAGTACTACACCGTCAACTTCAACACCTTGGTCTGCTGTTTTTTCGTTGATTGTGTCTACTGACATTGAACCTGCATTAATTGTACCAGCATTTGAAATACCAGCGTTTGCAACGTTGATACCTTGTGTTGTTACGATTAGTGAGTTAAATGTGATGTCGCCATCTGTTGTGTACGCTTCGATTTCGTCAACTTTTAGAACACCTGAAACGTTAGCGTCTGCAAATGTAGCATTTGCTGCAACTGCCGCACCGATTACTGTACCGTCGATGTTACCACCGTTTAGGTCTACTGAATCTGATGCTAGAGTTGAAAATGTACCAGCTGCTGATGTTGTCGCGCCGATTACAAC